>Ga0181612_181616_pt1 | contig 15177 bp, 8 predicted proteins | sample HoacroProtozoa21_FD_119630 | JGI IMG/M metagenome (GOLD analysis project Ga0181612, IMG submission 119630) | Hoatzin crop microbial communities from Cojedes, Venezuel. Combined Assembly of Gp0051906, Gp0051904, Gp0051908 | reverse complement strand
AGTGGTGGAGTCACCATCCCCAGAGGTATTTAAAAGACGTGGAGATGTGGCACTTATGGACATGGTTTAGTGGTGGGCTTGGCAGTGTTAGGTTTATGGTTGGGCTCGATGATCTTAAGGGTCTTTTCCAAACTAAATGATTCTATGATTCTATTTTCCGAAAGTCTGGTACCTCTGGTCTAAATTTTTGAAACAGAGCTTTTCACATTTAGTAGCAAGCCAAAGTGTTATTTTTAGTGCTAGAGGCAGAAGCACTGTTCCAGAGTCCAGTTTAGACCTGAGCTTCTTACTAAGTTGACAATACCAGACGCCGTGGTGTGGTGCAGCCCAAGGGATGAGGTTTTGACACTGCAAAAATCTGATCAGGGCAATGAGCAGCTTCAGGGAACAGCTGAAATCTAGGAAAGAAGATTTTACTTTACTGCAAATCTTCAACATACCCTGAAAATTAGGATAGAAGGGTTTTAGCAGCGTGTGGTAAGTGGAGCAGAGATTCTCTTTTTCTAATTTGATCAAAAGATTATTTTATCTAAATTAAAAAGCTCTGAAAGGGAAATATGGATGAGATGCAGGAACTGCTGGGGATGGGTGAGTCAGGAAAAAAAAAGCTTGCAGGGGATTTTCATTCTACTCCATAGTGGCTGAATTTCAGTCTGAAAACTGAAAATGAAGAGTGGCACTGGAGTGATTGGCAAGGGAAGCAGCAGATGTCTTGGGAGAGGAGCAGCTATTTGAGCTGTTAGAAAACAAAGATTGGTTTTACATACAAAGACTAGTTTTACACATTTTGGAATATTAGGACAGAAAATGTAGGTCAAGGAATAAGACACAGGAAGAGACAGAGGATAAAAGAGAAGGAGAAGGGAGCATGTGGGACGAGGACACACAGAGAAGACGCCGCTTTCGTATGAAAGCTGCCGAGCACCAGCGCGGCTGGGTTGGCACCGGCAGAGGTGGGGAGGCAGGTCTGTCCCTCTCTGCGGACCGGGGCTGGGATCAGCAGCGGGTTGTTTCACAACCTGTAGCAATCTCTCTTCTGCTCGTTTTTTTTCTTCTTTATTTCTTCCCAGAGCAGGTGTCAAATCATATCCCAGCTGTGACACTAAAAAAAGATTGGACAGTTGGTGTTTCAGTGTGAAAGTCAACGCCATAAAGTCAAACCTAAAGTTTTATTTCCCAGATAACTGCTAACAAAATGTAAATGCTTTTGCCCTGATATTCATGGCAGCTGCTGGCCTTTACTGTATTAGAACTGTATTCAGTAAGCCTGAATGCTTCATTGAACCTTCTCTGCTGTCTTTTGGAGAAGCGTGAGGGTCAGGAGTTTTCTGTTGGATTCAGTTCTTTTGTACTGTAAATGACAGTGGCAAATTGATAGCTGGATTTTTTCTAGGCCTGCAACTTACAATAAATGCTCATACTGGAATAGGACTCAGGGAGATGGAAAGAAAGAAGGGACCTTTTTGAAAAAGAAAGCAATTAAAAGTCTTACCGCTTGCCTGTAAGGTGCAACAGGACCTTAGTCAACACTATATAACTTCAGAATAAAAGGATTCACCATTTTTTTTCACCAACAAGGGAATTGGCCTTTCATTATTCACAGATGAAAAATGAGTTAAATTTCAGATGTTTTTCAGCCCAGACAGGGTGTAAGATTATGAGATCAAATGGAAACTTTTATGTGCTCTATCGATGGTGTAGAATATTGCCGTCTGGTGAAAACTTATTTGCAGTTTGAACTTCGAGTGCTGTGGTGAGAGACCGTGCTTGTCCAGATACTCCTCCCGCAACTGCCATCGTGATCTCGCAGCAGGATGGGCCCAGTCAGAGATTGTCTACATGGACATAGGATCTCTTTGCGTGGATACGTGCTCTAAAGTTGTTGTGTGTTAAAAAATCTGATTTCAGACATTGATTTCTCCACTTTCTTGAGCATCTCTTGATTAGCACAAGGCACATCTATGTCAAGATATATTTTGGAGCAGCCCTTTTCCTAAATACCTGTTATATACCAGCTTGGAGACCAAGACAAATGCGAAACTCTTTTAAATGCATAGGCTGCTAGTAAATACAAAGGGAACAGAGAAGTTTTGCAAATGACTGGGAAGCAGCTTCTCAAAGTAATTATTGTATTTTAGTGGTATTTCTACAAATGGAATGATTTCTTAGATGTAAATTTCAGATTTGAACAGAACAGCTTGCTTTTATGCGGAGGTAATGGGGATCAGCTCAGCTGGACTACAGTCAGTTATCGACACGTGCATACCACACTTTTTAGCCATGTTTTTGAACTCCTGACCTCAGTGGAAACGTTCTAGTTGGAGACGTTAGAGTCCTGGGTAATCCAGGGAATATTTTTAAGATGAAGTAAACCACTCTAGAACAACAGGTTGTCTTACTTTAAAACATTTTCCCATTAAAATGGCATGCACAATCTATATATGAAAAGGTTGTTTATGAGAAACAGCAGTAAAACCCTGTTAAATTAGTTTCTTATTGAATTAACGTACTACCTTGGTTCTGCCAGTAGCTGAACAGATGTTTTGGAGAAAGGTGCATGAATATCTTTAGATACCAGTCATGACATAGGCAGCTACCTGAGGGAAGCCGCCTGTAAATACACAGCCAATTACTGCAGGTTGTCCCTGTGCGAAGGGAAGAAAGCCCTAAAGCTAAATTTGTTATGTTTTCCCTTATTTTTGCTGCATAATCTCAACGATACTAAGAAGTGGTCACAAGTAATATATCTACTATGACATAAAATAAATAATGTTTGGAGACATGTTTAGTGTATTACAGCCTAGTTGTTTTATTATAGAAAAGCACAATATTCCAGACTGTAAAATGAGAATCTATTTCAGTTTAACAGAAAGCTTGTGATGCTTTACAATTAAAGATGTCTTGCTGCAATACTTAAGCAGATGATCTCGGTTCCTCTAGCTTTGCTGTTTTTCATTGAGTGATGTGAATAGCGAACCTCAGATGTGAAAACTTGCTCTTTCAAGACTCTTAGGAATGTTTTTGCCGTAATTTGAGTAAATGTTTTCTTTCTTTTCTGACAGTTGTCACTTTTAATTCACTACAAGTTGTCAATTATTCCATTTTCCAACGTGTACCCTATTCCATCTTACTTTCAGGCACCCTTTGAAATCCGTAAGCTGTACAATTTAGAAATAAGGTTATTACATGTGTAGTAAGTAACTGGCAAAGGGAAAACGATAAGAGCTTGCTTCCATGCCCAACAAGACAAACCAGGGAAAGTAACTCTTTTCATTATGCTACAGTATGTACCTTTTTGTGAAGACTTTTACTAAATTTCTTATCAGCATACAGCAAAAAGCTGGTGTGTGAGCACAACCCCCTCTGATCTAGAAATGAGGACACCAAAAACTGGCTCTTCCATCTGCTGTTGCATGCTAAAAATTAATGTCTCAAATGTGCATTTGTATTTTAGCAATAACTTTTCGAAACAAAAGGCAAGTGATTAATTTAAGACTATAGTCTGCAGTGTACCTTGAATGCGTATTTGACTAAAAGGCGTGCATGGTACCACTGGTCTGGTTGTGTGGAGTTCCCTTGTAAACTGTGCTAACACAACAAAGTGAGCATTTGACGAATATCCCGCTTTTCCTAGTGACTAACTGGGTGTTCGTACAAAATCATTAAACATTATTTTTAAGACTCAACAAAAATGATCACCTAGTTTATATACGTATGCATATCACAAGGGAAACCTCAGATTGCAAAGTACTCTAGAAAGGCAGAACTGATTGGACAAAATACACTTACAAAATCAAGTCCAACATAATTCTAACAAATAGAGACTAAATCACACACAGAATCACAGAATGGTTGGGGTTGGAAGGGACCTCTGTGGGTCAGCTAGTCCAACCCTCCTGCCAAATCTGCAGGAAGACTGAGTTTTCAGGACATTCACATGAAAGTGGCACAAAATTTCAAGCTGAGAAGTCCAGACGGTAGTGTTCTTCATGGGATGAGAGATTTCAATGGTCTGGAACCATCTAACCACTACCCAGCTGGACTTAGGAAGAACTAATGGCTTTTAATGTACTTGTCTGGCTCCTGGTGCACATGAGAATCCAGGAAAGCATGGCAACCTAACACGGGCTGGGAACCCAGCCTACGGGAGACGGGGCAGTGCATTGCCCCTAAGAAGTCAGCCACAATTCCACAGGAACTTCACAGCCTCTCTTCAGAGGGAAAGTTAAGCTGAGCCACGCAGGGCCGTTTGAAATCTGCGTCGTCGCAGAATGGGTACCTTTCCTAGGGAATATCGCATTGCTGTGACTGTATCCCTGATCTGATTGCATAGTTAAATAGCCTACATTAGGTTAAAAAATTCACTATGGAAGGACAACCAAGCTTGAAAGGAAGAGCAGATGGCTAACTTAACAGAGCAGAACATATTGCTACACTAAGCAGTAATTAATTCAATTGGAAACTATTGCTTAGGCAGTGGCTGATCTCCAAAAGGAAAACTGGTAGACCTGAGAGCATGCACTGATGTACTGACAACTGACAATGTGAACTGCTTATCTACTGTCATTCATAAACACTAATTATTGAAGATAATCCACAGAGGAATAATCCAGACTTCAGGTAAAAGGAGCCTGCGCGTGTAACAACCTCTGAACTCCGGGAGGGGTGCGAGGGAAAAAGGCTGGATCCAGGAAAGAGGCGATAAGCTGCCTGGCATGAGCTTTCTCTGGGGGAACAACCCCTATTCTGAAACTCGTTCTGTTCGAGTTGTAAGTAGAGCAAAACGACTGTGCATAACGTACACATACTAGCTCAAAGGGGAATTAAAAAAATGCTGGCATGAAACTTACTTATCCTTTGGGAAGTATCCAGGCAAAATGAGGGTATGTCTGCCTAATGGGCTGTGAAGTGCAAATAAAGCAACCTGTATAGATACGCACAGTATATCCAGTCCATGACTTCTTTTATTATGTGACTTTTTTTTTGCTTAATTTTTTAAATTTTAATTCCCCTCCAGTAGTTGCAGGGGGGGCGGGGGTTGGTTGGTGTCGATTTTTTTTTCTTATTATATTGCTTTTAAATTGTGGTTGTTGGTTTTAGCTGCTTCTGGTAGCTCCTAGGGGCTTTGCCACTTACAGCTCCAGTTTCCAGGTTGTCCAGTTCTCGACCGATAAGTGTCCTTAAGTGCCTGTTGGTTAGATAGTGTTGAGCTACCAGAGAGCTGCTGTGGAGACAGTGGCTTAACTACTAGAATTGCAGCAATGCAGATTTTTGCAGTTAGCATGGGAGCTGGTGCTAAGGGGACACAGAAAGAAATCCAGATGCTGCTCCAGAGAGAATGGGGCTGAACAACAGTGGTGGCAATGCCCCATGGGGCCAAATCCCCCATTGCCACATGGCAAGAACGTGGAGAGAGTAACCCATCGCAGGGGCCTCAGCCCTAGTGGACAATGGTCCCACCAGGGTCTGAGGCTCCAGGGAGTGCTGGGGACTCTCCCTGCGATGGGGGGTGACAGGGAGAGTCAAAAAAGTCGTGGTGGTCATAGGAGGCCAAGCAAGGCTACCTCACTCAACAAGGAGATCATAAGAACTCTGGAGATCAGAAAAAAAGGATATTAGTGCAGGGATAGGGGAGAAAGCAGTGTCTGGATAGAGGAATCACAGAACCATAGAACAGTTTGGGTTGCAAGGGAACTTTAAGGATCATTTTGGATCATTTAGATGATCTTTAGATATGATCTAGTCCAACAATCTAGTTCGTTTATCACCATGAACGTATACTTCCCTGAAACATGGGAGAGCAGAGGTTATGGCATGTCATCCGAGGTCTCTAAGAACATTCTTAAACAGCCTTCTCTCAGAAAACTTTAGACAGAGTTGATCCTGGTGCAGACAAGACAAATGAATAAGATGACCTCTTGAAATTCCTGGAGTGGCCTGTCCAACTTCACAGATGCAGCCTTCTCTTTCCCTCTAAGGCATTACAGAACTGTGGTGCACATGCTAATCCATGCGAGATGGCCATTTATTATTCTAATGTTTAATTTTTAGGTGCCTAAAGCAGAAGAAAAATACTCTTTCACAGTAATGGGGAGGTGTGGCTTTATGGGATGGAAGGAAATGTGAAAAATTAGAAAAACAGATTTCCCCCCCCCCTCCCATTTTCATCAGGCAGTTAGGTACATGTGACAGTTTGGCCTGGAGCTGTGTCTGCCCCAGTGGAAAATGAAAGATGGATCAGAACCTCAGCTGAAATAATAGTAAATAGCATAAAAGTGATTTTGGAGATGTCATAATGATTCACATCAACTGAAGTAAAGAGGTTAACATCTTGTGTTGATACCTCAGGCAGTTTGACAAAGGAAGAAGTGAGCCACAAGACCCAGTCTGCCTTTGCCACAGTCCTGATCCACTCTGTGAACAAACACACCCACAGCCTTGCTCGGGCGAGGGCCTGAGCTCAAACGCAGCTCCTGGGCAGCGTGTGGAGCTCCCTGCTTCCGTCAGGAGAGGAGCTGTGCGGCTTGGCGCGCTCGGGGCTCTGAAACGCAACCCAGACGACCAGGGCACACGCGAGGAGAGGCTGAGAGAAGAAGTTCAGCCTGGAGAGATGGCCCCAGCAGCTGGTCTGACATCTGTTTGCGGCTGACTGGTGGAGAGACCGGTGAAGGCAGAGTCAGGCGCTCCTCCGATTCCCACAGTGCTAGGAGAAGAGGCCACACGGACAAGTTGCAACACAAGAAATTTCTCAGATATGAGGATTATTTTTTTCCCCACCATATGAGCAGTCAAACACTGCCACAGGTTGCCCAGTGAGGCTGTGAAATCTCCATCCTTGCAGATATCCATAACTTGGCCAGAAACAGCCTGGGGCCACCCTCTGTGACTGGAACTGCTTTGAACGAGGGAAGCGGTCTGGGTGACGTTCTGCAGTCTCACCCCACCTACACGGTTTTGTGGCACTCGCCGTGTGGAAAGGGCTGATACCGCTTTGGGCACAAAGGATAGCAGAGTGAGTCTTGTAGTGCTAGGTGGTGGTTAACCTTTTTTGGCTTTATTTTTATTTTTTAAATACCCACTCTGTTCGATGGAAAGGCTGTCTCATGCAGTCAGCCTGTATCTGCCTCTTTGATATGTCTTTACTTACATTTAGACCGTGATCTCAGGCAGGAACACAGGTTTTGGTCTGGTTTCATAGTGTTTAGGAACTTTGATCCATAGTAATTTGATGGCATAAAAAAAATTATATTGTTTGTCAATTCATGCGGCTCCACAGAGTTCATAGAAAAGCAAACTACATTTTTTTTAATGCTGTTAAACATCCTTTATATGATTTCTTTCCATTCCCATAAACAGAAATGTAAATGCTCACGTTCCATCACATACTTGTGATTTAAAAAAGAAACTAATTTTCAAGTCCAGAATCTAGTGCATGACGATACATGAGGTTTTTTTCCCGTATTTAATTTCACCCAGGAGTCAGCCCCACTAATTATTAACAAAGAATTTTTCAAGTTATTCATCCTCTTAGAAGAGTTTGGGGACCTTAACTGGTGTTTACTGCAGGGCCTTTTGAAATGCAAATCACCTATGCAAGCTTCAGAAAGCCACAAACTCTATTTGGATTCATTTGTAAGGATTTAAAGATAAAAGTCACTCCCATCCCAGAAAGCAGATGCGAAGGCTTTTTTCCAAAATGCTGATTTATTTTCCCTTCCAAACTTTCACAGAAGTGTTTTGTCTCATACTTTTCGGTACCTGCAAACACCAGTCAGAAATCCTTCTGACCGTTTGTCTAAAGATTAATAAGTTCTAAGATATGTTTCTTTATTTCATAACCTTTCCTATCGCAAGAGGTCACTCAATCTGTGAAGGTGACAGCTTTGGATATAACTTTCCAACATTCAAAATGGGTGACCTACAGCAAATCATGCAGCTTGTTCTTTTCTGGGCAGCGGCTGTCAGTGTTTTTCATCTGTGGCTTTTCTGCAGACTAGCTGAGGTCTTGCAGCCCTATTCGTCATATGGAAGGGACTCGGTGGTAGAGCCCTTTAAAAAATTCTCATGGACCACATTTTCAGAAGTGAAGTGTCTGAACTTATCTATTACACAGTCAGAAGGAACTGTAGCTGCTCCAAAATATATCAAGACATTTTTATCCAGATCCCTATTCGAAACTATTACACTAGTCATTAACATGCATTAGATAAATTATTTCAGACTCAGTTCTGATGCCATCTGGATGAATTCACTTCAACATGCCATCCATATTGTTATCTCAAACATAGATTTGGTTGTTGCTACATTGATTTTACCAGCTTGTTTTTCACTTTTTAACACTGAAAAGGGATAGCTATGATGATCAATATGTGTAGTACAGATTCATTCAAGTACTGGAAGAAACTGCAGGTGTTACTTGTACTTGCTGTAACACACAAAGGTACTTACTGCTGGACCTGTAGGTCCTCTCTATGGGAAGAACCCTTCTGGTGTCGTAGACTGCTGCAGTCAAACCTCCAAGCCCAAGGAGATTCAGTGATCCAGGTGCTGTTCGGTAAATTCATTCAAACCTCTGACCCAGTCAGACTTCACAGAAGAGACCTCAGAGTAGGTGTTTAACGTCAGTGTAAATACTTGACCTGGGAGGCAGCAGATGTTCAAAGTATGCCCAAGATCATAAGCAACTGGACAGATTCATGGAAGAAAAAAGCAGACAGTACAACAAATGCTAGTAGTGCTATCAAATGCCTTCAGATGTACGATTTCTGGCTCCAGGTCTCCTTGGCTTTGAAGGTACTGAAAGCCATGAAGAAAGTGTGTAGTGCTGTACCTAAACCAATGGCCTGGACATTTGCTGCTGGAGGAGTCTGGCTCGACTCTCCTGCTGCCTAACTCGGGCGTTAATACGCACTGTGATATTGTGCACTGGTGCGTTATGCAGATGGGATAGATGAGAAATCAGCTGCTGACACCACTAGCACCATACCAGGGTCGTGTCCGGAGTACAGGCTTTCGGCATGCCAGCACAGCATTTTGGTGGCAAAACTTCAGAATCTGAAGGCTTTTAGTTTTCTCTTGTTTACAGCTAAACTGAGAAGTTAAACGGGAAATGCCAGTAAGAAGGAACAAAAAAAACCAGGACATAAAAATTCATTTTAAAGCGCAGTTTGTCCTAACTAGAACTCAGTTACTCAAATAGTGAATGAGAGGGTTTTTTTTTTTTCCAAGTCACGCCAAAGCCACAGATGCCACACTCACTAGAGAAAGCCAGCAAGTATTTGAGGAGACGTTACACAAGTCAGGTCAGAGACCAGACAAGAAAGGCAGAGGATCCAAACCACAGGTCATTCGTGCGCGTGGGCAGGAGCCTAAGGTACCAGCTATAATTAACTAGGACTAGAAAGCACTGCTAACTTTCCTGCTGCAATAAATGGGCCCAGATTTACCAAAGTTGGCACACTTGTGACATTTACACTGGCAGCAAATTTGACCCACATATCCCCAGGTTCCTTCAGACTCATTTTGGCCTGCTAACTACATAATTTTCATCCAGTCTGCTGCCAGCCAACCTGACTCCTGCTGCTGCCCTGCCACTCTCCCACCTCCCTGCTTTTTTGTTACCAACCCATTTACGATCTATATTTACCTTCTTTCTTGGGGTACAGAGCAGGTGGATTAGCATGATTCCAATCAGCTGACTTCGGGATACGTCTCTTTCAAAGGGAAGATTAACGATGGTGCAGTAGCGTTGGTGAGGTATTTTTTAAAAACAAGAAAAGACGGTTACTGCTCAGCATGGGGGGGTGGGGGTGGGAAGGTTATACACTCCATAGAACCGTTGCTTAAATTAAACTTGTCCTTTGAATGATATCTAGCACTATGATATACTGGATAGTATATGAAATTGCCTCGGTCTTGCTTTTTTCTTCTCTCCCCTTTTATCCATTCAGGGAGTCCTGACTCCTGTCAAAGGCACCTGACAAAAAGCCTGAACTCCAACGCGCTCTCAGAAAACATCTCACACGTGCTCGCTCCCCTTCTCCTCCCCTCCCATGCATTTTTCCACTCGCACCTTGACTGCAAACTGCCAATTCCCGTGCAGAAATGTTTAGGCAGAGCTCATCACGGAAGAGGCAAACAGTGGCAGACATCTGGAACGTGAAGGAACAAGGCGTCTCGAGAGAAGGGAGCCGAGCCCTCTCACTCCAGCCACAGCCATAACGTGTGCTCAGTTAACCATTTACATCGACCCCCACGGTGAAACCACTGTCTGTGGAGCGGGTTGCTTCACAGGGAAACATTGCACAGCGTTCGCGTAGCTACTCTGTGCTGCTTCAGGGGAGAGAATTACCCAGCGCTCGCATTGCGTGCCAGAAGGGGAGAGCGGAGCTGGGGGAGCAGGTCTCTCCCCCTTCCCCTGCTCCCATTGCCCCACAGAGGCAAATATCTCAAAAATACCCCTTCGTTTGCACAACACAGTGAGACCGCTTATTCCTGGGCACCCTTTACAAGCAAACTGAACAGTGTGCTTATTTATTCCCATGCAGTGACAAGCTGGAGAAGCTTATTATGTTGTTTGTTGCTCCAAAGTCAGCGGTTGATGTCCATTTAGGCTCAGGTTTCTACAGGAGTTCACCCACGGCCATAGTTACAGACGTACACGCGTATGTCAGTGTTTCGATGCTATCAGTGGGTGCAGAGATGCTGACAGCATCTATGCATTTGACCTCGTACAGGTGTTCAGCTGCGCAAGAGTGCTGAGAAACTTAGCTCCTAGGCAAGGTTGGGATGCTTATGTATGCAGAGAGGCAATTGCCACCTGCATTTCTTTGCACGTTAAAATAAGAAAGAGTTATGCTCAGAAAGAAGGAGTTGTGCTCAGATGAAAGTCTACTGTCTGCAGGCCATATTTACAACATGCGCACTTGCTTTGGGCCTGTTACGTTTGAACATCTCTGATTTTACTAAACATGAACCAGCGAACGAACGCTTCAGAACCGCAGTCTGAAATGCTGCGAGCGGAGGCGGTCTGGAGCCGGGAAGGGGTAACGAGTGATCTGCGCAGCCTCAGGCTTCACGTGGGCGTCCAGGAGTAGGACATCTCTACCAAGAGACTCCTAAACTTGTAGGGTTTCCAAGCGTTTAAAAACGTGCTAATACCCACACCAGAGCTAGCAATTCAAGGCTAATTGTGAACTGACAAACATCGTAAAGTCCAATTTCTGGAATCTGAACGGAATAATCCATCTCTAATTCAAGAAGATTGACATACTTACTCAAGATAATTAAATATTATGTGCATGTATAATTAATAGATGTCTAAGCCATCCAGAACAACAAATCCATCTTCATTTAAATTTAAAATCAGAGGACATTGAAATAGAAACCGATCGATGCAATCATGATTATTACCCCCCCCCCAGTCCTTGAGAGTGATTTTCCAGGAGCTCGTGGCCCTGAGAAACTCGGCTTCTGTTTAAGTCAACGGTAAAACCCCCGTGGGACTGAACTTGGTGACGGGTTCTGACAGCACCTACCAAGTGGCAACTTTCCTGTACAACAGCTTAGTTATATGACATTTTATATTCAAGTTACCAACATTTTTACAACAGATACAAGTGTTCTACATATATTCATGGGAAACACACCTTAGTAAGTTTACAGTTCAATTTAATGCAGGAAGCAGGCTGTCTACAGTTCAGACTGATTACATTTTAAATGGGGCTTCAGTGCATAATGATTAATATTTCACTATAATTATTTGTTCCAATTAAATGTGGCATGATTAAGTGACATTTTCCCCTGTGCAGCTAAACTGCGTTTTTTTAAAAAAATGTAACGATAAAATTAATTAAGGGAGTTTTGACTTGCTTATTTTGCAATTTAAACTGCACTTCTTTTTCAATTGCTAATTGAGAAATTTAATTTCTCCAGTATAGTGCTATTGTAAACAAAAGTGGCTGCAATCTGATAATTAAAAAGAAAAAGGAATGATGCTTTCCACACAGGCAAAAAAAAAAAAGAAAAGATGCATGGTATTAAGACTAATAATAGCTCCTGTTGACTAGGTCACCAACTTTGTAATTGATAATGGTTTCTCAATGTTTGGTTTATGAATTGCATTAGATGCAGCAGCAGAAGGAAACAGACTGCTTACAATCCCAGTATTTGAAACTTCCATGAAATAAAAATAGAGTTATGTGAAAGGTGCTCAAAAAACTGTTTTCTTGTTATTTTTCTTATCCTATAAAGTTGTTACTAGATTAAGGGACTTCACCTTTAAATTTTAAAGGAAAAAGCAGATGTGCACAGGATAATGAAGAAAGTAGCTAGGAAGGAAAACGAATGAGAGTGTCGACTGAGCACTTCTCCGGGAGAACAGCCATAAGCACGTGGTACGAGAGGAAGACCCTGACCCAACGCTGGGGAGAGGCAGAGGCACTGTGTGGTGGAGCACGCTCACCCCCGGGGCGCCTGTCCTCCCGTGGGCGGTGGTGCCCGTCCCGCCGGCCAGCTTGCACCGCCGCAGAAGCCATGAGCACCCAGAAACCCGCTGGATGCCCCGGCACGTCCAGCCTTACCCTGCGACTGCCATGGCTGGTCGAAGGGGTCTCGTTATTGCCAGCTAGTGTGGATGCTGCAGGCCCGTGGAAGCTTCACGGGGCGCTGGCACGATTTTCCAGTGCTGTACTGGTGAGATCTGCGTGTCGGCGCTCCCCCTGGAGCACAGCTCTTTGGCCTTGGGGCGCAGCACGGAGCAGTCACAGTTCGGCTTACGCTGCTTTCTAAGGCATAAATCAAGTTTTTGATTGACTTCTGAAGAGCTGTCAGAGGCTGGTTTTTTTCTGAGAGATCACCACTTTTGACTCCTGACAACGCGAAGCAGCAAGACGGCTCTTTAAGAGAACTTTTACAGCTGAGAAGTTCCAACTTGCTCTGGAATTCCCTTCCCTTGGATATTCATTATATTCTGTCTGATATTTTTAAACCTGCCTATGGGATTTGGATGCCCAATTCCCATTAAAATTAATGTAAATTAATGGGAAATGAGTAACCAAATTAATTAATTGAATTAAAATTAATGAGAGCTGGGCATCCGTATCCTTAAGGCAAGTTTTAAAATTTGAGCCAGTGAGTTTTAGGACAACGCACAGGGGTAAATATAGGCTGTGGATGTGCATTGACCTACAGGAAATACGGCAAGGTATTTCTGCCAGATCTTTGGAAACAGTTAGAAGCTGGTTCTGTCAATGCACGGCTGAAATGTCTCCAAACACTGACCAATGCTAAGAAATGATAGTGTTAAAAAGCCCCTATATATCTACACCCACATCCTAGGCAAGGGCTGTTCATAATTCAGCTTAATTCCAGATAATAAGAGCTATCAGGATATGATTTAGAGCTGCAGTTTGATTTTTAAAGAGGGAATGTCATAATATATTTAAATATTAGTATATACTATTATTCAGAACTTCCCACAGATATCACTGTCACTGCTAGCATTATTTTTTTATATTTCTAGAATAAATTTATAATTTCCATTTTATATATTCAAAGCTACTGATTTCCCCCACATACCTTGTTTATCTCTCCTATCATAAAACAACATTCCATAAAGTTTATAGGCCAGCAAGAAGCTGGCTAATAATACAAATCATGGATTGATTTTAGCATTGGAAGTAGAATTTGGATCTCCCAAAAGCGTTTATACGTTTTGCTGACAACTAAAATCGCACAGCGATAGAAGCAACAACATGCCTGTGGAAATCTGATTGATTTGTTTGAACTTTGTTCTGCAGTTTTTAGAGTGACCTTCCTTTTGCTAAAGACTTTCAACTGATTTTTTAACTACACCAGTTTCATTTTAGCTGTGGTGAAGAACTTCTGTATACACAGTGACCTCACTACCGCAGTCAGCCAATTATTAAAACAAATTCACTTCTTGTAAAAACCAAAAATGTCGTGTTTCACTGACACAAACAGAATTCTCTTGTGAGATTAAGCTATGGCAAACGTGAAACCTGCGTGCACCTTTTTGTTAAAGAACAGGTCTTTCTAGAAAATAAATAATCTGAAGTAACTGCTTAGTATGGAAGTAAATGAAGTAGTTGGATGAAAATATATAGCTAGTGTCTTGACACTGAAAGTTCTCTTTTAGTAGATTTTATAAGCACTTTCTTTTACGTATATTATATGTCAGATAATGAGGTTCTTCATGTAGTTCAGAAATGGAAAAGCACCACCTTCAATAAAAAAGAAGGCCTTCAGATTACATCCTATGTGTAGGACTGATTTATGTCAACGTTTTAACAAAAGTAACCTTAAACACGCTGTTTTGGTCGCTCTCTCATGTTTCAGACTCCAGGATTATAGGGAAATTCCGGCTAATGGAGTATAGCAGAACAAGTGCTGGTTACAAAGATGGGAATGTCATTCTTGTGGAAATCATTCTCCAGTATCACAGTTGTGACGACACCCCCGCGTTCAAATAGTGTTAATTCCTCTTTAAACCGTTCTGTCTTAGAAAAAGACAAACAGCTATGGTCATTTCGGTGCAGCGGAAGAATTTGTATAGGTAGAACTTCAGGGTTTCCTTCACACTGTGCGAGGAGTCGGTTAATCTGATGGGACCAAAAAGCCTGGAAGCAGCCCCGGCCGAGGTGCCGCGCGTCCCGGAGCCCTGGAGGTGCCTGCGGCATGACGACGCTCATGGCCCGCGGCAGCAGGGGCTCTCCTGGGGGGCCTTACTGCACACCTACCGCGCAGCCAGGTGCTGACGCCGTCGGCTGGCCCCGCGGGCACAGCTGGCCGGGGGGAGGGGACGGGGTGCAGTCCCTGCTTGGCCAGCGCCAGCCAGCGCCTGCCCACACCACGGCGAGCCCTGCCAGCAGCCTCTGCGGCGCGGCGCTGATGCTGCCCAAGATGCTCCCTGCTCGCAGTCACAACCGGAACAGGGCAACCACTGATTTTTTCATAATAGATTTTTTCTAGATATTTCCATAATAAATTTTTTCTGTATTTTTCATAATAGATTTTTTTTCTAGATTTTTTTCATAATAGTTTTTCTATATTTTTTCATAATATATTTTTTCTAGATTTTTTTCATAATATATTTTTTCTAGATTTTTTCATAATAGGTTTTTCTATATTTTTTTCATAATATATTTTTTCTAGATT
>Ga0181612_111528_pt1 | contig 15178 bp, 9 predicted proteins | sample HoacroProtozoa21_FD_119630 | JGI IMG/M metagenome (GOLD analysis project Ga0181612, IMG submission 119630) | Hoatzin crop microbial communities from Cojedes, Venezuel. Combined Assembly of Gp0051906, Gp0051904, Gp0051908 | reverse complement strand
TTCCTCCCCAGGTGCAGGACCCTGCACTTGCCCTTGTTGAACTTCATCAGGTTCCTCTCTGCCTAACTCTCCAGCCTGTTCAGGTCTTGCTGAATAGCAGCACAGCCTGCGAGTGTATCCACCACTCCCAGTTTAGTATCATCAGCCAGCTTGCTGAGGGTGCACTCTAACTCTTCATCCAGGTCATTGATGGAGAAGTTGAAAAGGAAAAACATGCGGGGGGGAGACATAATAACAAAAGGTTTGCCAGATATTTGTAAATTCTAAATTTTGAAAAGACCTATGTAATTGTCTTGCATAAATATCTTCAGGTACTCAGTAGTTTTACCTAGCTTGGCACAGACTTGAAAGCTTTCAGTGGTGGAAATGAAATTGAGATATGATTACTTTTTAACAACATGTATGTTTTCAATTTATTAGTGTAGACAACAATGACCCTTGGATAGTTATTCAGTTTGGCAGGTGAATCTAACTTTCATAGGCATCATTTACAGAGATGAAAGTATGCGGTCCAGGGTAAAAAGTGAGAAGAGTGTGGCATGATATTAAATGCCGAAACTGATACAATAACTTAGAAGCACATTTCGCACCAGGTTGAAGGGCAGGTTTGAATCTCTTCCAGTACGCTTAAATATGTAAAGCCTTTTGACAGAAAGAGCTGATGGGTACAGATGGAAGAGCATGGTAACTCCTAATTTGTGTCAATAGGTTGCTGCTTTTATAAAATAGGAGGAGTTTAGGTGAAGCATGCTCCTTTTCAGGCAGCATGTAGAATTGTAACAGATTTTAAATAGAGTGCAAGTTCTCTTTTTTTCTTGGAGCAAAAATGTTGATGTGAAATTGAAAACTCCTTTCAGATGCCTGCTGGGCTGGCAGGGTGTCAAGTTGTTTGGCTTGACTGTCTCTTTCACTCCCTTCACATTGTTTACAGACAACATACTCAACTCCAACTGGCTGTATTTAAATATCAACTAATTATATGCAAGAGGATTTAGAAAAGGGCACCACGCTAAAGAGTCTGCGTGTCTTAGACTGGTCAGGAATAGACTTTCCTGCAGGCAAATCACAAAGTACTGTCCTAAGCAAAGTGCGTGGGATAGAGAGAGAAAAGAGGTAGGAAGAGACAAAAAGTGCTTTCAGCCAGTGCTTTCTGGCATCCAGCTTTTGCCTCAGCTTGTATATGCTGATGTGAAAGGTCTTCTAGATGTGCCATGTTTGCCAGACTTGGAGAGGAGGGGGCACTTCCCACAAGGTGCATTTTAGCCAGAGTACATCAATACTGCACTCCCAGCCTGATTCTTAGCTGGATTCGTGACTTAGTCCCTTTGGTATCCATACAAGAGTTTCTTGATTTAAGTATTGAGGTGGTTTAAGCACAAATTTTGCTGAAGTGTGTGGCTATCTTAGCCCAGGTTTGCCTGTAATGTGGACTGGAACTTGTGCATCTTAGAGTGAGATTAAATCATTCAAGGCCTGTTAGTGGTGCAATGCCTTTGCCATGGTGTTTTTGGAAGACAGGCAAGTTCTCCTGCAGCTGGGCCAGCTGTCTGGAAAGGAGTCCTAAAGCATCTGAGCCCAAAGTGCTGTAAGAGACGACCTCAGACACAGATAACTGTGGAATCAAAAGGGTAAAGTGTATGCAGTTTTGGAGAGAACGGGCTCACATCTAGGCTAAGTAGTGTTGTTCACATAAATACCTGGGTAGGTCAGCCATGGAAGTGATGGTGCATGGAAGCTCGTGGGAGATTCTTGGCCACTTACAGGTGAAGATATTGTGTCAACTATGGTGGTGCAGCTGCCATGGAGGCTAACCCATGCAGAGGCTTTTTTTTTTCTGTCAGCCAAAGAACTCTTGATATTCCTAAAATTTTATAGTATATAAAGCTTTCTCTTATTTAAAGCATTCTCTTTCTTTTGGTTATATATCCTCTCTTGTCAAATTTGGTTGAAATAAGTAATGTGATACAAAAGGTAAGTGGCTGGGAGTCTGTCAGGCTTTTATCTTCTCTTATCTATGTGATGTGGAGTTTTGCATATACAAAGATCATTAGTGACCGAGTGTGACCCGGATTTTAATTCTTTATCCAGAAAATTCACTCAGCCTTGCACAGATTCATATCAGATTCTGCAACTGTTTGAAAAAAACCCCATTAAAAATCTATGCTCAATAGTTCATCTGCTTAAAAAAAATACGTGAATAGGGGAGGGCAAATAGGAGAGTTGGATCCTGTTATGACTAAGGAAATTTTCTTCGGGAGCCTTATTTACCAGATGTGCTTATCTGTTCTCAGGAATTACAATGTGGTTAGTTTACAGTCTATTATGCAAAGTTGCATGCAATGTGTTAATGATATTGGTAATTTAGTAACTATGTTCTGCACTAATTAGTAAAGCTGAATATTGTATTGCTCATCCTGGATCACTTTCAATGCTGCTGCATATTTTTTCAGTGTGTTTTAACTCCTGTCATTAAAGCATGTATGTACAAGCCAACATACCTTGTGAACTTTGGAAACAAACTCAAAGCCCCCAGTGTTTTATTATGTCTGTCACATTAAGCAAGAAAACAATCTGGTGGTTTGATAAAGAGATTATTGTAGAAGGACAGCTTCGGTGGTTTAGGGAATAGAACTGACTAGAATCCTTTTCCATCACCTGTGTGAAATGTAGGGTAAAGGACAATGCTCTGTATTGGGAATATAGCTGAGAGAGAAGGTTTTGACACAGTGAATCTAATTATACCCTCACAATTAAATGTTTTGGTCAGAGGTAGGTAAGATTAAAGGTTACATACTGTAAGATCTCGGTCATGTTTATTCCTGTTAAAAGGTTTTGTTCTGGTGTTATCGTCTGCAAAAATTTTTAAAAATTAAGCACACCTGTCTTTTGTGAAGTGACTGAGTGGGAAAGTATGGAAAAGGGTTGGTATAACTGTAAGAAAATCGGTTGTTTGGAAATGGTCTTACCTCAATATTAGATATACAAACTACTGTCAAATTTGTTATGTGCTGGGTTCTCTCAAGACCATTGTGAAATGCAGATGTGTTAGCAGTTAACCATCTTTTGGGAGATGGATGGATGCTTCACTGAAAGAGCTAAGAAGGGGCCTGTTGCCTATTCCAACAGCTTGAATACTAATCTAGACCCCCCAGCCTTTTATAAAGTACCTAGGACAATCTAGTGTGAGGACTGAACAGCCCTCTGGGAGGAACCCTAGAAGCTGAGAAGAGACTTGAATTGACATTTCACATTAACAAACCAAACTGGATCACACAGAGACTTTGAAATACTTACAATATCTGATGCCAGATCTTCATGTGATGCATACTGTACTACAGTATACTAGCAGAGCCTTTTTGACCTCAGCGTGTAGCAATATGCATAGGAAAACCACATCAACTTCGTTGGTTCTGAACTAGTTACTAGCACTCGGGTAGAGATTTGGAGGTTTTATTAACTAATTCTGTAACAATGCCAGCTTCAGGGTTCAGGAGCAGTTAAAAAAGTAAATGAAATATTCAAATTTAGTAGAGAGGAATAGCGAACACATCGGAATATACTGTTATGTCACTGTGTAAATCCTTGGTACATGCACATTTTGAACACTGTGGAGTGTTCACTCTCATCTCAGGAAGGACAGAAGAGCTGCAGGCAACCAAAGGCAGAGAACGGTTTCCATACACAGGAGAATCAAAGTGGCTAGGAATTAGCAGCCTGGTTGAGTGAGAGGCACTCAAGGTCCGGAGTAGCCTGTAGAGGTGATTAGGAGATCCTGGTCAGTGTTACAGAATGTGACATGAAATTAATTATCAAGGAGCTTGTTCAACGCAAACAGAAAGGGGTTTAGCACAACGTGAAACCCATTGATACGAATTGTGGTGGGTGTAAAAGGCTGACAGGTTTAAAAAGTGTGAGAGAAATTTATGGAGGGAAAAGTCCATCAAAGACTATGAAGTTGAAGCATACTGCTTATGCTCAGGAATCTGGAGCAGTTTCTGTAGGCTGGAAGGCTGTACTGGGGAGGTACCACTGTGTGTTACTCCTCACTGCTGGAGCCTGGATACAGGACCTTGGTTGGATCCTGTAATGTTTTTCTTATGTCTCTAATGAAATCACCAGTTCCAGATTAGCCTCCAATTTGTTCATCCTGAACCAGCCAATGGTACGGTGCAGACAGGGAGCATTGACGAGACTGTATCGATATCTAAGCTCAGTGGAAGCAGTTACTGCTTAAAAAAAATCGTATAGAAACTAAACACCCTTGCTGTCAAATGCTAGACTGTAGTCTTTCCTGCAATATTATAAACAAAGAATATTTGTCTGGATTGGAGATGCATTTTTCAAGAGCAAATGTCAGGTGTTAATTTCATGTACTTAAAAAAAAAAAAAAGGGAAAAAAAAAAGATTGCAGCTAAACAGGAAGGTGACTTGGTCAGCACAAGTTGATAGGCTGCCTGGGAGCACTGACCGATAAGCTTGTCTGTATTCTTCAGTATTTGTTGGGTAACCAGTTGTATGAATTTCTCAAATATCTTTGTGTTAGAAGATATATTTTTTTTCTTTCTACAGAACTTTGTCTGTGTTGTTTGGCCTCTTCCATGACACTGTTCATTTCCATGATGTTCAAAGAAATCAGGTGTCTGGAAAAACAGAGATCGTACTTCTTTTATCTCTCATTACATCTGCTGCTTTCAGTGGAGAAAACCTGAAAATAGTTTCCCCCTAAACAATTACTAATGCACACCAGCTGTGTTTCTTGACATTCACAGAACTGGTGTAGCACTTGAGAACTTCAGTACTATTAGGATCAAATTCAAACTCCACTAGAGCCAGAGAAATGTATTTTGCATTTGACCATCTTTTTCCTGAGCATAAATACAATAAAATTGTAAAAAATTTAAAAAATTTATAACCCAAATACAAAACTCTGGTACAAGGGAATTCAGTGTGAAACGGTGTCACACAAAATGACTACTGCTGGTGTATGGCCCAAGGTTAAGCAGTTGTTTAATTTTATCTTGTGCAATAAGTTACCAGATAGCAGTTAATAATTAAAGAGAATCCCGTATTTCATAGCAAAAGGCTTCTATATTTAAGAAAAGAAGAAAAAAGTAGAGATAACTTTGGGAAAATTAGTGCATCTTTTTCTTTCAACTGTTAGTACATAAAACCATGAGCTTTTTATTCCATGTCTATAAAATCTGTGGAACAGTTAAGAGACCCATCAGGAAAGGGAAATAATGAACAGAATAATGCAATAGAGTATGCTGTGTGACTGAGCCCTAAGCAAGGCGGTGCAGTGGGAACTTCAGCGAGGGAAGGCTAGGCTGGTCCCTGCTGAAATCCATGTAGGTTTGTCAGGCAGTTTTGTAATTCCCTCCCCCACAAAACTGGTATAACTCAGTTATGTTTCACACTTGCTGAACAGAATAGCGGGCACCTTCATTGGAACTGATGCTGTTTTTCACAGCAGCCTTCTCCATGAGTTTTCATGGTACAAAAATAGGAGTGGGACCATAATCAGCAGGCTCAACCTCTGCCCTGAAAATAACAGGATCTAGCTGTTGTCTGGGGCATGAGGGCTCTGGGTGAACTCGCCAGCTGAAGTGCTTGGCACCCGCATCTGAAAAGCCCTTGACCTACCTCCCAGTGCCCAGCTGGTACTGCCCTTCAAGGAGTTGGCAGAAAAGGGAGGAGATACGATTTACCCTTTACCCTGCTCGCCATGCCTCAGGGATGCTCAAGGGAGGCTCCATATGTATCCTCCTTGCTCCTACAGTGACTTTTCCATGACTGGAAGAGTGCTGAGATGGTCTATATTCTGTTGAAACCTTTGGCACCATCTCTTCCTTTGTCCTCCTGCTCTTGCTGCTGCTCAGTAAGTGCTGCAGAGCACTCGGAAATGTGCAGTGGATGTATTTCTGTTTGACAAATCCCATTCCCCTGCTGCAGAACAGGCCTGTCTTGTATTTGCTAATGGGGTCCTTCAAAGAGGGTTAGCATCAGTTTTTTACTCTTTTTCAAAATGGATGAATAAACCCAGATTCTGGCAGATTCTGAATATTGAAAAGTGATTTTTCATATTAGGGTTGTTCCTGAATTTTGGACTTTTTTTTTGTCTTCACACAAATGTATCTGTTCCAGTAAAAATGTCATCAGATCCAGGGTGGGGTAAAGCAAGAGGAAGAGCTCCACCCAAGCTTAGTGGTTAGGACACTCATTCGACATGTGGGAGATCCGGATTCAAGTCAGTGTTTTCCTGGTTCAGTGTAGGGACTGGAACCTGAGACTCCCACAGATCAATGAATGCTCCTACTGCTGACTGTTGAGTTGGGGATGCAGGGCTTGGTCTCCCAGGATATCTGAGAGTTTTGGGGTTTATTTTGTATTGTGTTGAAAACAAATTTCAAACACTGAAATTATTTTGCGTGAAATGGAATAGCTATTTTCCAGCCAGCCCTAATTCCCTACATGGCAAACTCGGCCAGTGGTCTGAGAAGCAAATTTTTGCCATGGCTTTGGAAATGCACATGTGGAAGCAGAGCCATAATTGAGCCATTGTACGTTAGAAGAATGTACTTTGGACTGTGCGGATGGATGTCCAAGCGAAAGCAGTCAGCTGCTTGCCTGCTACATATGGACATCACTCCAACCAAATGCCAAATGTTCATGGACCAGAGGTTGCCCCAGAGCACTTAGCGTGTGGACAAACAGAACTTGGGCAGTTCTTCTATACTGCAAATAATATGAAGATACTATTTCTTGTAGCTTCCTGCCCCTATCCTCTTTCTCTGCATTGATTTCATTCACAGAGATGGAAAACATCTGCAGCACTTTGAGACACAAGCGTACTTCAGTGGCCATTTAAGTAGCTTTGCTTGAACCTTTCAGGCTAGCCAACAAATAATGTAGGGAGCTGAGTAAGAGGTTAGCTGTGTATGGAAGCTAAAATCAAGCTAATTGAACAAATACATATACTGCCATTTCTGTGAAAATTTGATCTTTGACTAAGTCTACTTAATGTCTGACAATGTGGTTCATTCTTTAAAAAAAATGACCAAACCTGTTTCATCCTGGTGTTTCCAGTCATTTTCGTATATCAGGGCAACCTCTCATCACTTCAGACAAGCTTTCTTACAACATGTGACTACTGATTTTTTTGCACAATGAAGGAAAATTCTACATTACCCTTACTGAAAAACAAACTTGCATGAGCCTGTAATTACACCTGGAGTGTTTTCTAAGGAAAAACCTTCTACTTTGGAACTAAGTTAGATTTTGCTGAGCTAACACTTCACAGTTTAATGTATGTATTTTCAGTACTTGGTTAGTGTTTAGTAAGAGAAACTGTTGGTTTCTGAAAAATTGTAAGAGATTCCAGGTAAAGAGAAAAGAAATTGTAAAGTGATGAGAGACATTGAGAAAGCACGTATGACTTTGTAAAGCTGAATTACAGAAACTGAGTGACTACTTACGTAATAGATCCAGACTCAGCTGGGGAATGGTAATCCATGCCTGTTTATCTTGAAGATCTATCACTTTTAATGAAGGATAATAGCACTCACAACAGCTACATACATGCCTGGAAAAAGCCCATGTGTGTAGGTGCAAAAATTTGCCTTGCCTCGGGCAAATACACTTGAAAATTTGAATGCTGTGGTTATAGGTTGGTTTTGGCAGAATCACGTAGGAAAAAAAACCACCAAACAATATAAATATCTTGTCAATTATGATGCTGTATGTCTTTAACCCTTTGATTTGTTTTTTCCTAATTTTTTTATTGGGCATGCCACGGTCATTTTCTGAGTGACATATTGAAATTAGAGCAAATTTGAGTAACTAAAACCATCTCCTGGTACTGTGTCATTTTTGTGGTGCTAAACTTGAGTCTATGCTCGTGCCAGAAGCTGTTTATCATTTGCACTGTTGGAGGCAGCCCCTGAAACCCTGCTGTGCCAGGGGCTGGGCAGAGGTTGTGCAAAAGGTCTGTGGCAGGACGTGAGTCTGACTGGATGGCTGTCCTGCCTTGCTGAGAGCACTGGCACTAAGCCTTGCGATGGCTGGAGCAAGCAGCCTTGAGGAAAGAAAAGGAGAGACAGACACCTGTCAGCAGCAACCAACCTAAGGAGTCTCTGGCGAGAGGCACCTCCCAGACTGGTTCCACACCACCTCATCAGCATCATGTGATCGTGAGGCCTCTGAGCACATCTGCAGCTGTTCAGTCCCTCCATTGGTAGCAGAGTGGCTATGAGTGTACCTGTCTGGTGAGATGCTAAAATGTGAATAGAGAGGGAAGACTGATGGTGAGCATGAGACTATGGCTTTACCTCAAATGGCAGTCAGACCAACTCCCGAAACCTCCAGCAGTGCGGCTTAGCAAGGCGATGCGGCCAGGTCATTTTCTTCATCACACCTATTTGCGTAGCTGAAAGGAGACAAGGGAGAGCTGGCTGCTCCGTGCCTTCAAACTCTCTGAGCCTGAGCTTGCAAAGAGACTGTTTCTTTTCCTGACTCCGATGGCAGTCAAGTCATTGCAGATCTCCCTGTAGGACTGGCATCCTAGTTGATGCTGGCAAGCAGAGCTACCCAAAATAACCACTGTTACTGACTCTGTGGGTTTAGCAGGGTGGTGTTCTAGCACAGGGATCACACTTCCTGAAGTTGCTGCCAGTTTTGCTGCGGATTTTAACTGGAGTGCCTGCCACCTCAGTTTTCTGCGTTGACTGTCTGTTACTGGTTAATTCTTGATTCAGACCAGAGAGGTGTCTCATGTGGCGAACAAGGTGAAGTGAATGTCCATCCTGCACTAGGCCTGTCTCCCACTCATTGCAGTGATCTCGATCCATCAGTCCACGTGCAAGATGCAGCATGTGGGCTGCTCTGCGAGCCAGTGACCAGCTGCACCTGAGCTCCAAGGCCACAGCAGTGAGCGTGGCCACTGCACTGTGCAGCGGTGGTGATGCGGCCCTGGGGGGTGGGCACCTGCAAGATTCTCTCTTGTCCTACATGAATCTCCACGGTCACATAACATAGCACAGAAGTCCTGCTGCTGCGGCCAGAAGACATTTAAGTGCTTAAGGTTTGGTTGCCTTGTATGTGTCCGTTTTCTTTCACAGGGATTTCCTCTGGCTGTAGCTAGATTGACACTAATATCCAGAATGGCTTTTTTTTCTGAAGCTGCCCTGTTGTATACGCATCTGAAAAGTAAGTGGGTTTTTTGCCTCCTAAACCCAAAAAACTGCTAAAGCCCCTGATCAAGCCTGAGCATTTTAACAACATGAATTGAGAAGCAGGCTCCTGTGAACCTGTTTGCCTCAACAGTGTCCCCAGCTGGGCTATTTCACATCTGATACACTGCTCCAAAAGTTTCCTGGGACAAAATTTTCATCTGTGCTGGGAGGACAGACAGACACGTGATGGGACATGTAGCCTATCCAGGACATTTGCCTACATTTGTGACATGTTTCAAGCAGTTTCCAGATCAAGTTTCTCATTTTCAGTTGAATATATTCTTCTTTTTGTCTCAGTCACTGTACTTTTCTATGGAAAAATCAAGTATAGAGATCGTACTTGTTCTTAATATATACCCTTTTCAGGACAAAAAAAATACCATTTTTTGAGGATTACTTCTCATTTCTTCTGTTAGAGGCATCTCTGAAAGCATCTATACTTTTCCTTTCAGTAAGGACAGCTCATCTGATGATCAGTCCGAAATGCTGCCTGTGACAATGGCAGGTGAAGGACAGCTCCGTTCTTGGTTTTCTTTTTTTGCACGTATATATTTAAGACAGCTAATAATTAATTATCTGCATCTAAGAAAGCTACTAGCTAATAATTTTTGGAGAGCAATGTGAGAACAAAACACAACATTTGTTAGTATGTGTCTTTAGAGGGAAGAATTTCTTTTGTGTGTGCTTCTTCTATAAGCCAGAGCAGTAGAAAGCTTTTCCACTCAAGAGCCTCTGTAAGTACATTGTATTTAAGAAGTTTTTGTTTTTGTAAGATGGTTAATTATTTTTATTTAAAAAATACATAAACAATTTAGCTGGGTTATTTAAAATCCATTTGCTTTCATTATAGTAGAAATTTAGTTGCTTGCCATTTACAGTGTATTTCTCAAAATTGTTTTCTCCTTTCTATCTCCTTGCCAGCTGGATCTTTATTCTACCATTGCTAACTGCCTTTTTTTCCTGCCAAAATCTGAAACATTTTAAAATTATATTAAAATAGTTTAAAATTAGACTATATAAGTATAATTTGGAAAATGTGTTAGATTGACTCAGCCTAATGAGTCAGGCCTATTTTTTAGATACATTTGGTATATCGTAATATTTTATGTAACTGTCAGTAACTCAATAAAGTAAAGAAAAGGGAGATGAAAACAAAAAATGGTCCAGTGGAGCAGAAAAAAAATGAGAATAGTGTAAGTATGGGAACAATTAGGAGCTAATTCTGCATTATTTTTTGCACCTAATTTCCCCTTTATTTTGCAAAGATTTTTCTACATACAGCTTTACCTTGGTAACATTCTCCTTTCAAGCTAAAGAAACCTAAGTTTATTCACTAGGATTTCAACTCAGAGTGGAGATTTCCATTCGTAACACACACCAAGGAGCTATGCTCCTGCGTTCAGAACTGTTTACAAAAATGGACTAATAGGAGAAAACAGCTTTATCATTGTGGTTTTCCTTGTGGTCAGCATCTGCACGAGAGAAGGAAGGGTAGTCACATTTCAACAAAAAGACAACAGAGCCGATCCTGCTCTGTTAGGTGGGTGTAAGCCCGTAGCTAACTGCCGATTTGAAATGAGTAGCTATAGAATCATACTGCTGTATACAGAAAAGAGGATTTGGCACTATATCAATAAAGTTATTCCAGGGAGGTGGGAAAAAAAGCAACGTATTGTTTCTGCTTGCAGATTTAATCTGCTCTTGCAAAGCATGTCCTGCAAGAGACAATCTTGTGGATAAATCCTCCTACGCGACTTTCTTTAAGCCCACTGAAGCAAGATTTACACCTCTGTAGCTGATCCAAGGCTTGTGATCCAACCGCCAAGCCCTGAGCAACCTCCTCGTTCTTTTGCAGCATGGGTTTGTGCACCAGTTTGCCATTAACTTGAGCTAACGTTATCCGATGCATGTTGCTCTGGATAACCTGAATCATGACACATGTGAATAGCAGTGACCTAGGATCATACAACTGCTACTCTGGCCCCTCAAAGGCTCCTTGGATCAAAAGGTCAGGAACTAAATGTAAAAGTCAAGAACAAGACAACTCTGTGGCCCTTGCAGTATCAACTGTACAGGGTCCCACCCACTTCTAGTAGAGGACACCACAGCAGCTCTCTGTCTTCAATGCAGTCATGCACTGAGCTGAAGTCACCTCTGTGAACCAGAGTCTGGTGGTTCCAGGGATGCTTGGAGGGCAGGTGTTGGTGCGAAGTGAGGCCCTTTGCAAGCTCCTGTTCGGATGTGTCTGTGCGCGAGTAGAGCTCCGGGGTGCTTAGAGGGGCAGCTAGCTGGTGCTGCTGCCTCACGTCACCCGCAGCACGGTGTGCTCGTGTCACCGGGCCGGGATCAGCATGCAGCAGCTCCTTCCTGAGTTTGGTGGAGGCAGGTTGCATGGGTCGTGCTCTTCCCTTGTGTGCGCTGTGATGGGCTGCCATGATCAATAAAGAAGTATTGATACATGTGAAATGCCTGCCATTGCAAAACATTACATTGCATGATACTAGGTCTTTTGGATAAATAATTTGCAATATTCTTTCACCCAAAGGGCCCTGCCTTGGGCTCTTTTACCTACCTTAGATTCCCCCTGACATTGAAATAAGAGTTGAGGCAACTGTGTTTGGAAAGTTTACAAAGAAAACATATGTATCCAGTTTGCTTAACATGGGTGTCTGAAGAAATGTTAAAAGGTGTCCAAGATGCAAGTATTTGTTTATGAAACACTCAGGAGAATTTCACAACGGCGTGTAAGAGCAACCTAATTTTCCATTTGAACCCTTGTACATCAGATGTGTGGTGTGGATGTCCCCTCAGCACCTGTCCTGTCATCTCGTTCCCACTGACTGCTGCTTCACAAGGTTAGTGTGACAGCAAAGCCTCTTAGCCTGCAGGATTATGACTGGCTTGTGCTAATCCAGGTGTGGGTTACTCCTGACAAAGGTGTCTCGCTGGCTGTCCTGCCCCAGCTGTGCTCAGCATCAGTGCTTATGGAGCCGTGTGGAGAACACAGGCTAGCTGATACATTGGGTTGATTTTCATGCGGATCAGTTCCCAGGTCTGGCTCCCTGTGCAGTCACACAAGGATTAGTGCTTTTACAAGGGAAGAGATAACGTGGTCAGACCTACCTCTTGCAGGAGCAGCCCTCACTTAGCGCAGCTTGAAGCTACTGTGATGTTGGCTTAGTGCCAGTGCAGGTAACAACTCAATACAAATGCGTGGAACTAGGTTTTAGCACTGTGAGTGCATGCAGGCTTCCGAAGGTATGAATATGTGGTTTCCACTCTAATGATGGGAACTTTATCAGTGTAACTTCCTACAAAGTGTCTAAAGAGGACACAATGGCTTTCTCGCTCCACCCTGATTTTTCCCCATTACTAGGCCCAGGGTGATGACTGAGAGGCTGGGAAGCAGCAGTCTGCAAACTTCATATAAATTCTCGTAGTTCTTTGCCGTGTTGTGGGAGAACTATTTCTTAGTTTATCTCAGTTCTTTTCTGGAATGTGAATCTAATTGCAAAACTATGATACTGCACTTCTGCATGTATTGCAGAGTTTCCGGGATCACGTGTAGCTGCAAACTTTCACTTCATGCCAATGTACTGCACTAATGGGTGAACTTTCTAAACTCAATGTTCTGAAAGCATAGAGGTATTTTGAAATAAAGCCTCAGTGGATAAAAATAATCCTCTAGTATTTTACTCCCAGTTAACCTCTTGATGACAGAGGGTATAGAGGTGAGCAGTAAAGCTGAAAGTCCAGTTAGTCTTAGCGGGGCTATTCATGGAATAGCTCCTCTTCTGTGTTAATGAAGCAGAATCTGTCCCTGAGTAAATAATCTCTATGTTCAACATCCGTGAACAGGGAATATGCAGAAAAGAGCCATAAATACTACACAGTCATAGGTCAAGGCAAGTAGACATTTTTGTGGTGGTGCACTTGATAATTATTGAACTGTAGCTAAAGGCCTAAGCTTGTGGATACAGCCAAGGCAGGAGTTCACGTATTCTGTAGGCCACCTCATTTTTTAGATTTAGGCTGAGAAATAGTCTCTCTCCCTGTCCCATCCTCTCTTTCTGGCTCAGTCGCTGTTTAGTGATTCAAGGCAAAGTTGAACAGTGGCTCCCAACAGAGCTGAGAAAGCTCTTCCTCCAATGCCTGTGGGATAGCAGGTATCTCCCTCAATGACAGAACCGAATTAAACCTGTTTCCCTTACACACTGCCATTAGGAGTGAATGCTCTAGCCACTGAGCTGTTGCTGAAGGTGGGGGATGAAATCAATAGTCTCATAAGAGGAAGGTGACCATGTTCGGTGGGGAGACCGCTCTGTTTGCAGGAAGAACTCAGTTTACTTACTTGGTTGAGTAGTGTAGCAAGATGCAGGCAGTTCCTGCAAGTCTGCTGCACAGAGCTGGGTCTTGCCTGTGCCCACACCAGGCATGTTAGCGTGGGGCATTCGGACAAAAAGCAGCTGGAACTTTAATGCTTACAGCCTTTTGTGTCTCCAGACAGTGAGTTCCATCAAACATATCATTAGAGTAAGATCTGCTGGATTAAGCAGAGAATTTCCTGACCCTAATAAGATGAAAAGAATGAAAACATTAAATTCAATCCTGGTTTGGCTCCTAATTGAATAGATTTATCACCAGCTTACTCTGCAAATGTACATCTCGAATAGTGGCAAAACTGTGTGAACATCTGAGAAATTGGTACAAACAGTGGAATTTGTAGATCCCCTTGTAGGCAGAAGGCTAAATTCTCTTCTTTTTGACCTGATTAATGTTTGCTAATAACAGTTTAGAGGCTTGGCAGTGTTTCAGTATCATTTGAAAATTCATTTGTATTTTTAAAAATCTTATATGATATGTCAAAGGTGCTCTTCTAGGGATGTTCTACCACGTCACGGAATCACAGAATCGTAGGGGTTGGAAGGGACCTCTGTGGATCATCTAGCCCATCCCCCCTGCCAAAGCAGGGTCACCCAGAGCAGGCTTCACAGGACCTCGTCCAGGCGGGTCTGGAATATCTCCAGAGAAGGAGACGCCACAACCTCCCTGGGCAGCCTGTTCCAGTGCTCCATCACCCTCAGAGTGAAGAAGTTCTTTGTCAATGTGCTTTATGTCGGGAACAGAGGTTACTTTAAATCTCTTTGTTCTCTTCCTCCTGGAAATGTGCCTCTTCCCCCAAAAAAACTAAGCAGACAAAACTCACAGGAAAGCCTACAGCTGCGCACTCTCTGGAGCATGGCAGATATCTCTGTCACTGTGTACTGACGTGTCTGCATGGAGAGCGAGCTGCGCCTTGCCTGCGTGATCCAGAAATAACCAGGCCGGAAGATACTGAAGGGTACGTGAGTCTTACTGGGAGAGCCTTGGAGAAGATGTAGAGCCACAACCCTAAGCACAGGCACTTCTGTCCTGACACGGGCCCTGGAGCTTGTTTGGCTTGAGATAGTCCACACATTAACCTCGGAGCCTGTGATCACAGTGCTCTCACTGTGGATACTGGGATGAGCATCGGGCTTCAGGCTCCGGATTTTGACCCATTATCCATGGGTTGGTCAGCGGGAGTAGAAACACACGTGGAAGAGCTGCCTCAAAATAACTTTCAGCCTCATGGGCTGTTCAGAAAACTGCATACGATTCCTGTATGCGCAGAAAGCCCCGTACGAGCTGTGACAGGAGCTGCTCTGTGTGGGGGAAGGAGGTATCAGCTTAAGATGCACTAAAAATTTGATAACTGGATTAGGCACAAGAAAGAACTTCCTAAGGGGGGAAAAAAATCCACATCTCTACTGAGAAAGATTTCTAGACCAATCATCTCATTTATCATGCATTCATTTGTTAAGTAAATATTCATAATATATAAGTGGTAGTGTCACTTTAATATTCTGATTAGCATGGAACATCTTTTCCTCTGTCTAGATAATGGTGAAAGTCATACTAATTGAAGT
>Ga0181612_157475_pt1 | contig 15179 bp, 8 predicted proteins | sample HoacroProtozoa21_FD_119630 | JGI IMG/M metagenome (GOLD analysis project Ga0181612, IMG submission 119630) | Hoatzin crop microbial communities from Cojedes, Venezuel. Combined Assembly of Gp0051906, Gp0051904, Gp0051908 | reverse complement strand
CTGTAATTACAGGCCCTGCTACTTATTACATAGGCCAGTTGTGCTACATGAGCCTTTGGTGGAAACTTCCTGCGTAATTAACAAAGGAGAAACAGAATACTTCTGCAATCACTTTTCTAGCTTTCACTGTGGGGGTCCAATCCTGCCATCCTGGATTAGCTCTAATCATAGACAATCCTTCTCTGCATAAACTGCAGGCATCTGCTCTCTAAGACTGGGAAAAAAAAAAAAAAAAAAGAAGAAAAAAAATGACAAAACTCTCATTGCAAACCTACACCATGCAATCAAGAAGGAAACGAAATTGATCCTGAAAACCCCCACCCAGATCGTAATCTGACAATGTTTTCAAGGCATCTGGCAAAAAGGAAGAAAGAAGAATGCTATGAAATATTTAAAATCCTACTTCTGTCAGGAATACGTGAGAGGGGAAAGGTGAGTTTAAAAGGGCTGCATTATTTGTAAGCCAAAACCTCAAAGCACCACCTTTTGCATAGGAGCATGAGATGCCCTTGGCCCAAGCCAGAGCAGTCCTGAGAACAAGTACCAGGCGCCGATTCAACAGGGACTGGCACGACAAAGTCAAGGCTGCGTGTGAGCAGGACCACAGAAGCTGTCCTGCACACCACAGTATGTACCACGGGACGTCAAGGGTAAGGCAAACGAGAGAGTTAATAACACAGTAAAACAGCTGCATGTTTGCAGCCCATAACCGCAACTCCTCATCTAAAGCTTCAGTCGGATTTTCAACAGCATGGGGAACGGGGCATCCCCAAGGGAGGATTTCTCCTAAAAGCATTTCTCTTACTGCTGAGACTCTTACCAGGGAGGGACATCCAAGGAAGGGGAAACTGCCCTGTGAGAATCGAGATGCATTGAATGGCACTTTGCTTTGCTCCTGCACCCGGGCTCTTGCCCTTTCTATTCTTGGATCCCCACAGGTGTGGAGCACCTTTGCAGAAAGATCTCAGCCAAGCCTGGCCATGGGGCTAATCCCAACCTGGAACATGAAAAGCAGGCACAGAGAGAGGGAGGGGAGCAATCAAGCAGGCACTCAGGAGTTACGATGCTCAGCTGCGCCTTTGCCTTGGTCACATCCACCTGCCTATACTGTACAGTTCCAGTGGAAACCATGAAGCACTGGGCATACCAATGGGATCAAAATGATTCTGAAACACTGAAACAAAAGACACTTCGGAACAAAACTGGCAAAACCACAATCCCCACAACACTTGCATAAGACAGAAAGAAAGAACCCCTAGAATGTATTTATCATAAGCTCTTTTATGCAGATTTTTCCATCTGAATATTTAAAACATGGTGAATATTAAACTTCAGAGAATCTTAATACATTCCAAAGCCCCACAGACCTTTGAAATGTTAGCTCATCAATATGCAACATCTAATCTTGTCAAAAAAAAAGAGGGGAAAAAGAAAAGCTATTCATCCTTTGCACATAGAGGTTACAGTGAGAATCCCAAGAAAAAAAAAAAAAACAAACTTCCAGCATCTTATGCAATAGGTTAAATTTACTCTGGTTGGGAAAGTTTCACTTTCTGCAAGAGAGAAAGTGCCTGTACGTGCATTGCTGCTGGAAGCTTCTTCTGAAGTGTGAGGCTGAAACTGTGTAGCCGGATTACAGTAAGTAGTTTATTAAAAAAACCAAAGCTTGTGGCTTTGCATCCTGCTCCAGTCCAATGCAGTCTCAGGATCCCCTCTCCAAAGGCCAGCAGACAGTGTGCCACCTAAAAATCCATTCTAGTCCAAAACGCTGTGGTTGAAATGGCTTTGCTTGTTTATAAAGTTTAGTGTTTCGTATCGCTTGCATCTGACCTTCAGCAGAAAGCAAAGCTCAGTTAAACTGTGCAAATATGTACCAAATGGGAGTGAGGGAAAGCAGCCAAAAATGCTGCATGAGCTTCTGCAGGGCTGCAGGCTTTTAGGAGCACCAGTGAGATGAACTGGATGAGAGGTCACATTGATTTAGGCTCCAGGCAGGAGCTTAAAACACCATGTCATCCAAATTCACAAAGAAAATGTTCTGTTACTGCAACCCCAAATTTCCTGCACATGAAAACACTGTTTTCTTTCATCTTTAGGAGATGCTTGTTCTGTAATCCGACATTTAAAAATGAACAAACAAACAGGAGTCAGCTGACAAAGGATTCTTGCTGGTGAATGGAAGTAGGTCACTCTGAGTATTTTGCCTTTACAGTCTGGCTTAATATTAGTGTTGTACACAAACCAGTAACAAAACTGCACTAGAGACAGGCAAAGACTCCAATTTTGCCTTTTCTATGAATATTAGCGTTAACATTCTGCATTAATGTGCAATGCCTCCCCAGTACCCAATATCTGGTTAATTAAAAAAACTCCAAAACCTCAAAGAAAACCACACACTAAATTAAACAACAACAAGAAACCCTTACTGGTCAGCCTGCATTTAAAGACATCTACGTACGAGTAATCGGGCAGAGAGGAATTTTCATGAAGGAACATTAAAGAAAATGAAAGCTCCACATACTGGACCAAATAAAGTCTTCTGTCTCTCACGAATGCAAATTCTGGCTGCCCTTTTAGACAAACATATTAAAGGAATAAAACCGGAGGAAAAAACAAAAGAGGAAAAGCTAATAAATTCGGTTTTGGAGAAAAAAATATTTAAAAACAAATGAACTATCCTTCAAACAAATTTCTTCATGATAAATCCCTGCAATCATGTGGTTCTAAATTACATGGTTAAATATGACTGAAAAAGTAAGGCACAATTTCATAATCATTTTAAAAGCAATAATTATAATCATTTTCTTTGCTATCCATGTGGCAGGCCACTGATACTATGGATGCAGTAAACTACTTGATTAAAGATCTGGAAGAGTTTTTCCAACTACCAGCTAAGAGTCACAATACCTCTGTGAAGTAAGTAACATACTATCTTCACTGCAAAGATGAGTGCATGCTGAGCAAATGGAAAAAGCGGGTAAGAGAGCTGCTTGCGGACAAGGGAGGCAGAGGCAAAAAAGTAGAGACGCTCGCAGTGCCCGGTTCCTGGCGAGGGACTCTAACCCTCAGAAGCATAATGTCACCACCTGGGGCTTGTTTCACTCCTCATTTTCTAAAAGATCTAGGTATGATGAGAAATGTGGACAAACAGCAAAAAAGAAAGCTCAAACTGCATGCTCTTGATACCGGTGATGGACCCCATTGCTTCCACATGTAACATGAAGCCAAAGAGACCAGGAACACGTGGCCAGGAATAAGGCCCAGCAAGCAGCAGTGCTCAGCGCTGCAGCTTCTACTACTTAGCCATAGGCCCACAGCCACCTTACATGTGCATGTGTACGCCTGAGCGGTCTGCAAGTGTTTGAGGTTAGTTTTTTTGAGATCACAGCAGAGAATTTCCAGGCTGAGAGCTGCTTCTCAATGTCCACCAGGAAACCTGCCGAGGTTATGGTTCTTCTCTTAGATTTTCAGCTGCGGGGTGAATGTCACAATTTCACAAGTTTAAAGCCTACTCTCTCTCATGCTCCAAATGCCAGTCAGGCAATCGACTGTTGCAAATTCAAACTTGAAATGCTGAGGAAGCCAGGTAGTATTTCTAGAAATGTTCACGGAGAAACGCCATTCCCAAGCCCAGAAGGGTATGCGGAGATGAAGTTCAATCAGTATCTCTTGATCTTTATGGCAGTTGCCATAATGTGCTTATATTCTTCAGTAATTTCAGGGGGAAAAAAACCCAAAGAAGAAAATTGCAATTGCCAGAGAAAAAGACCCTAGCACTCCCCATAGCCAGCCACTCTGTGGCTTTAAGACGGGAAAGAATAATGAACCCTACAGAAGTAACACTGTTATTTTAAGAAGAGTCACATTATTCGGATTGTTCTAACAAAGGAAACAGTGACTTCAAAATTAGCAAAACTAGTTAAATATAGGGAAAAAGTATCTTGTGAAAAGTTTCAAAGCTTTTTTTTTATTTCACCAAGTCTAATATTGAACCGTTTCCCAAGAACACATGTGCTTGTTTTCAAATAGAATTTTTATCCAAAGAAGTTTTCAAAATTGTCACAGAAACTTTAATTTACCAGCAGAAGAAACCCAAGAACTACAAAAAAATGAGAAAGATGACATGGATTTTTGAGAAAAGTAAAATATTTGTTCACAATTCTGAAATCTATTTAGATAAAAATTCAATACGGTTTTAATTATAACAGCAAAACCCCCACCTGTTGTGGATAAAATTGCAAAAAGAGAGAATTTCTCATTAAAAAAATGGCCCTTCTAACATCACATAATTTACTGTAAAAATTGTGACCAGCTCTAACTAGAAATAGTGTTTTCACTGCTCTCTCTTAGTTTGTACTTTATTAACCTCTAGATAAGACAGTACCAAGTAGTTCCTGCTATCCTTTGGCAACAAACCCTCAATTACCATCACTAGTGTTTTCTTGTGGGAGTTTCACCGCAGTGAGGTTTTTCAGCACATCTCTCTCTGCTAGCCCTGACTTACAGTATCAAAGTCTGTACAACGTGCAGTCAAACGAACCCAGTGAACAAATAGCAAATCAACATGAACCAAGTGCAGGAACCAGGTATCAACAGACCACAGTTCAAATCCTTTCTGAGCCATTCAGCTGACGCACCAGGTGTCTAACATTTCTCTCTGATGCTGAAGCAAGGCAAAGACACAGGATTTCCCTCAAGAACCTTCTCTCGGGTCCTGTTATCCCTCATCTGCTGTACTTTCTCAAAATCAAAAAGAACCAGCATTTATGAAACCTAAGCTAGTCTTTGCTGACCATGGCCAGGCAACAGCCGTAAGAGGTTCAAAGAGATTTCAGTATGACTTGTTGCATATTCTCTTCAACAACCACCATTACTCTAAAACACCTCTTTCTCATTCTTCTCGGGCACATTTTGCTGACAGGCAGGAAGTCAACATGGCCTGTGTCTCATGATAGTCTTGCTCTTGCCATCAGGCTGAATGCTGTTATGTAGAGTTCACTATGACAAACACTTTGATACTCCCACACCTCTATAATTAAGTCATTACCCAAGTGTTTCGCAGCGGTCATAAAAATCTAAGAACTAAAATATTAAAAAAAAAACCAAAAACAAAATTAAAGGGGCATTATCTGATAGGCTAAAGCAATGGTGTTGCTTTCTGTTTTTAAAAGCAACATTCAGACAATGATTATAATAAGTGACAATAAAACCATCACATTCACAAAACACTAGTATTAGCCTTGGGGATATGCTTAAGGATTGGGCTGTAACCAAGGCAATGCAATCTTCTGGAGAAAGTTTAAGCAGTTTTAAAGCCATGGTTCAAAGATACAGCAAATCTGGCTGTAGGGCTACTTGTGACATATGGAAGGGCCACAGCTACCCAACATGAAACACTGACCTTTTAACAACTCATCCTCCAGTTGTTCAAACGTTGCGGTGGATCAGGCACCGGGTGCCCTCCTGCAGTTGGCACAAGGGCAATGCAGGAGCCATTTCATGTGTTCTGGGGAATTTGTCAGAAATTAGACTGTGCCCACATCCTGCCCAGATCAAATCTGTATGACTGGGCGATACAGAATCAGTCTGGTATTAATGATGGTAGACCCACGGCTTATGTCACACCATGCAATGGCTTTAAGCCTGTGCTTAAACAAACCCCAAGGGCTTAAATATTTTGCTGAATTAGAACCTGATCCTGGACCCTCCTGGGCCCCGTCTGGCCACAAAAATCATGGGATCAGGCCCTGCTTGCCAACAAATGCTAGACAAAGCCAAAGGAGCATAAGCAAAAGCTCTTCAGACTTGAACAGAAATGTCTGTGTGATCTTCCAACTCTTTCTGAAAAGAACAGTTTGGACATTACCACAGCCACAGATGACATGAATTTTTATCATGACTAAGAAGTGCACCTGAAGAAAAGCAAGGTCTCTTTGGCAAAAAGACTCCTTCCTTGGAACAGATAAAACAGGACATATTATAAATGTGTGATAAATATTGTGATGAAGCAATATCCCAGTGGTTCTTAACTGCAGTGTAATTGAGGTAAGTCCACTAGCATTTCCTAATTAAATCCTGAAGTATCAGAAGGGAGATTTCCATACACATGCAGGCCCGTGAGAGCCTCTAATGTATATACATTTATGCAATATCTTCCAAATACATTTATAGCAATTTTAGAAGCCAAACCCACACGTATTACAGAAAATAAAGAAGAGTGCTTTGGATGCTCACTTCTTCCAACAGGCAGATGGCTTTGGTGTTTCAGGAGTGAAAACAAAAGCATAATAGAACCTTTGCCCAGATGCCAGGTCTAGAAATTAGCCACAGTACCTCAAATGTCAACACTGCTCAATCTTTGTCAAACATCTTCTATCCATGGAGTATATAATACTTGAAAAATTTGGCTCTCACCTCCTTGCACGCCAGCCCAACTCACCACAGCACCCTAATAACACAGAGGATTCAGATCTAGATCTACTGGCTGGGCCTCAACTTTGAAATAGGCTGGAATCCCAAACCTACATACCAGCAAACTTTTCTGGAAAGAGAAGACAGAACTCCAAAAATCAGTAGTTTGGGCCAATCCAATTCCCATAACATCCCTGGGAAGCTGGAAAGAAGTGCTCTTGTGCTGAGGGCAGAAGACAAGCAGTCATATGACTTGCTCCAAAGCCAGCTCATGGCAGGGCCATAAAAAGCCCAAAGGCTCTGGACTTCAGTCTTCTTTAGTCCAGGCCACATTCTGCAGGATGGCACAATAGCTTGTTTCCATTAAATACCCCAGTGTTATTCAGGAGAGTCTCATCAGCCGCTTGATTTAACACTAACAAGAATAAGGAAGATCAGAGCTATGTTTGCTGCCTGATGAATGTATTCTGCACTCGAACGCATCACATCCTCCCCTGTGCATGCAGAGACGTAAAATCCTCCACAGGGATACAATGTGTTAGCAATCCCAGCTCTGACCTCTCATGTTTTTGTAGGGTTAGTTCAAACTGGATTTGTTCAATAGTTGCGAGGGGTTTTTGACTGGTGGTGGTGCAGACTGCATGTAAAGAAGTGAGTTCAGAAGTACCTTATGTGCAACAGTTCAGGGAGCAGGAGCCCAGATGGAACCTGGCAGGAGTCACGGCACAAAAAAACCCCTGTTTACGTCTGAGGCAGTAAAATTCTTGAAGGCCAGGGTAGAAATCTAGTGTAAAAAGGCAAAATGCTTCAGCACAGCCACTATGGTGAAGAAAGATTTCTTTTGCTTAACGATGCCACCCTTCTACAAAGAAGGATTCATTCTGAGCTGTGAATTTTGGGAATCTTCCTGACACTGGTGGAGTTTGCCAACGTACAAACCATGTAAGGAACAGAGGTCTCAGACTGGTATTTCTGTATTTGCATTTACTGTATACAGCTAAAGCTATAAAATTTCACAGTGCTCTTCCATAAAGGTTAGTGCTAAACTGAAAGGAAATGCACCACTTCCACGAGCTGCAGTGAGTATCTCAATTTTCTCCTCTTTGTTTCCTATTGGTCTTGTTCACGTAACTTTTCCTTTCTTTTCAGTATTAGTGGGTATAATTATATCAGGCTTCTGTTATACAGAATAAAGATCAAAGCACCACATTCTTATTGTTTTTCAGTGGGTTGCATGAAAAAAATTCTTATACCTTACTCTTGAAAAGTGCCAGTTTGTCACTTATATGGTCCATCAGCCTGCAACTGTTTCAGTTCTGCTTCTTAATTTAAGTGCAAAGAAAGGTATTTTCTTTGATTACATCTGCAAATAAGATATTAATGTCAATTCAGTGATATGAAAATTACTCCCTCACTATGTAATTTGCACCTTAGTTATTATGGGTTTCATGAACAAGAATATTATAGCTGTTCAGAGTGCTGTGGATTTCTAACTTTTTAACTTTCTCTTAATTAATCAAACTAAAAAAAAACCCAAAACATCAACATGAGAAAAAAAGATTATCTGTGCCCAGCTTTTATTTACCTTGGCATACGTTTTAATTCTGGATAGAAGATGAAAATGCTGCTGCTGGCCCAGAACTCTTCTGCAATGACATTTCACCAGAGAGAAGTTATAAGTGGCTTGGATGAAAATGAAATAAGAAGAAATAAATGTTTACTTTTTGGAATGGCATAAAAAAGGGTTTAATACCTTCTTTAGCTTTTTCAGGTAAAAGCTGAACAACAGCATGTATTTAGAAGGATCCTTCTTGCTGTTGTTGAAATAAGTTCTTTAGTTTTTTTAATGAGAACTCCAGATCATGCGTGTTAACACTAGAGAAATGTATATCCCAAGGCTTGCTCCAATCCCTGTTACAGTTGAAGGAAAATCGTCCCGTTGCAATACACAGGAGATAGAACAGGACCCTATTGCTTAAATGTCTACCCAGAAACCAACACTGCCAGTGGTCCCACTAGACTGGGGTGTGTGAGAAAGCGGCATAAGATCTTTTTGAGCATCGCTTTGCACTGCAGTTGTGTAGCCTTTTTTTTTTTTTAACCACTGGGATTTTAAAGATGTCTCTCTAGCCCCACATCCTTAAAAGACCTCCTCGACAGACATGATTGGCTTATACCTCTGGTAAATCAAAAGCACATTGCGTGTACAGAGTGTGTGTGTAGTGTATAGTGTGTGCATGTGTAGTGTATAGTGTGTGCAAGCTCACATCTTTCTGTGATTGCTCATACATTGTGAATTGGAAGCATCACTACCGAATAAACTTAATGCAATAGCAAAATATAATTTCATAAGAAAAAGAAAAAAATCCTACTAAACTGGAAGGGAATGGAGACAAGTAAGGGCCTAGGACAAAATGTATAGATAACAAATCTGTTCCCCAAGGATGCAAGGTCACACCTACACTCTTAGGTGCAGTACATTTGAAGTTGCATTGTTTGTGTTGTGATGAGAGGAGTGCTAGGTCTGCTCGCACACTTCTAGGGCAGTGGAGCTACTTCTGCTAGTGATCCAGATTCTATTCAAATCAAAAGGAAGCTCCCCACAGCTTCAGTGACAGCTGATCAGGTTCTCAGAATAACTTGGGAGGATGAACTAGCTCAGCCATCTTTCAACTTCTACCTTCATGTACTTCTTCAGAGACAGGAATCAAACACAGAAGTATAGTTAGGACCATGTTCAGACCTCCTTCTACAGGCAGATAACTTAGGTGCTGTGACCACTTATCTCCACCAGCTGCAGAGACAGCAAGTGGTCTAACTCACTCGCTACCCTCCCGAAAAGTCGTGTCTAAATTAGGTGCCTGTCATGGGCAGTCTGAACATGGCCTCTCAAACTGCCCTCTTGTTCCAAGGCCTTCCAGTTTTACTTTTTTTTTTTTTTTTAAAAAAAAAAACAGATATTCAGACCCTAGGCTGTAAAGAAATCATGCAAAGCTTGTGCAATATCCCCCAACTGGCATCCTGGGGTGGGTCACAGTTGATACTCAGAGATCAGTGCTGGCCTTGGCAGTCAGAGCCTGGATCCGAGCAGAGTTGCAGGTCTTGCAAAGGATGTGCCCATCCAGAGGGTAACAGCCCTGATTGTCCCCTTCAGACAGGAGGCCACCACAGTCCTAAGAAATAAGCAACCAGAAAGAGCAAAGTAAATAAGAAAGAAGAACAAGATTAACCAAAGAATCTATCAGTCAAAGAAAATCTCTCCTCACTCTCCACCTTGTAACAGGATCCAGCCTGAGTCAGCGCAAAGCATGAAGCTGAGGTACGTGATGTCTTTCACGATTAAGCCATTTCCTGATAAGAGACAATGCTGCAGAGAAGATGGGTTCCCAAGCTCTCTGCTGAATTTAATCCAATTGAAAATAAAAGGAGATTATTCTCTTTGCATTTCTGAAGGAAGGAAGGGTCTTTAGCATTGGAGAAAACCTCAAACTTAAGCACATATTTATTAATGCAGAAAAGGATACAAATGAAACATCACTGGGAAGGAAGCTTGGGATCGATATCTGCCTACAGGTAATCTCCTTTGGAAGAGTTAACACCACAAAGCTATAGCATCCATTCCAGGAGTGACAGTTAAGCAAACTTGCTGCCTGTCTCCCCTTGCCATAACTGTCACCTGTGCGTGTATTGCTGTTGGCCCAACAGATTGTGGCTAAAAGGAGGATATCACTGAGACAAGCACATGGAAACCCCACTAAAAGGCCCAAAACCTGCTCCAAAGACCTCAGTCTCTACGTATATAAGGCTAAGTATAGCTGCTAGGAAAGGACGGAATTATCCCTTGCTGTGTGATCAGGCTATCACTTGGCCCAAGACTGCTGATGGAGCTGTAGTGCTGCGATTGCAGCTTGCTTAGCGGCCATGTCTCCTCATTGTAAATCTGTGTTTGTAAATATACAAGCAAGTGGGGAAAAGAGGAATATAACTGTTGTTCCTTTTGAGATAGCTGAGGCACATGGAGATCAAGGTCAAGAGAGTGTCTGTGTCTTGAGCTCTCCACTGCATCTGACATTCATGTGTGTGAAGCCTAGGTAACTCAGAGGCCAGCACGAGGACATGCTGTACGACAAATTAGGCTCTACAAAACCTAGTGTAGGAATGTCCCCGCATCTTTAAAAAAAACACAGCCTAAGTAATAGGCTGATATATATCCTGGAAGCCAAGGTCAGGCTGAGAAGTGAACCATATGCCTCAAATTTCAGCCTAGACCTTTAAGCCTTAGTCCATCCTTCTTTCTAGTTAAAGTTATTAAAACCTGCAACTGCAATAAATACATTTTGTCTTATTTTCTTACCCTGCCATCTGGCTGATGTATTATCCAACAAGTAACACTCTCATTGAACAATTCTTGAAGGTTCCCTAACACAGCTCTTCCCACATGTGAATTGCTTTCAGGTGATTTTTCTTCTCCATCTTCAAATTCTTACCATCAAAATTATATGAAGTGCGTAATGAAAATGAACAGGAAAATAGCACAAAAAGCACTGCACAAAACAAGAACGATCATGTTTATGTGTCCATTAAAATTCTTCACCCCAGAACCATATGTTGAGTTTCCTGTACAATCTTGCTCAAATTCTAACACGCATTAGCTTTCATTTTAGGAACATAAACATGAGCAACATTTGTGTCCAAGCTATAATTTATGAAGTTCTCAAATATTAAGCCCTAATTACCTGAGTCACATTCTCTTGCTCTCCTGATGAACCTGTTATAAACAAGGGACCTGATTTTCTCCTCATTTGCACTGATATAAATGATGAAAAATTCCTTGCATGCTGAAGTCAATAAAGTAATTTGATTGCAGAGCCAGTGTTACAATAGGGTATGCCTGTCTTGTGTATAACATGAGGTGGTGATGAAATTAAGCCAACTTTTGCTTTCTGTCCTTCATGCGATTAGAATACTAACCTCACATCGGTAGCACTGGACATGGAAGTCACGATCCAAGGCAACAATGCGTACAGTCTCCTCTTGTCCTGGGGCCGGCATGATGGGCTCCTTACACACTGAACATCTCGGTGCAAATTTCCTGAAGAAAGAAGAGATGGTCCCAGTCATTTTCAAACTCGGACCAAAGTTTTTTGTTAACTGCACCAGCAAGCCAGAGCTGTGTACATCTGTACAAACACGCCTCCATGTATGTACACACGTCACAGATTGTAGCTTTGCACAGCTGCCTCCTTAGAAAGAAGACAGGAAGGAGCACTTTAGTCTTACAATGCAATTTCAGGCTTGCAGGAAATTAAAAAGCACTTTGCAGACCATTGGGAGAGGACTTCAGGAATACCTGACAGGCAGCAAAGTGTATTCTGCTGGCCCTAATTAATAACTAAAGTGTCTGTTAAACGATCCACAAACATGACACCTATGCAATGCTGCAACTCTCAGGCTCAACCCCCAGCCTAACTCAAAGTCCACCCAAATCCTACGGTTAGAAAGATGACCAGGATCTACTTCAAGAGCATCTCTTGGGAAAAAAAAATAATCAAAATATCAAAATTTGGAGATTGGAACAAATAGGGAAAAAGTCTTAATAGAGTGGTAAAGATTTGCCACACACTACACTAATCTGTTGAGATTTATCCCATCCATTTTAAACTTCTGAGCCATCTTTCCCATTTATGTACACAGGAGCATGCCCCTGGCTGTGCTCACTCTCAAACAAGAAGCATCACAGCAATTCTGACTAGCTGCATTTTCTAACTAAAACTAACTCTCAGTTATCCATTAGTGGGTTGCCTGGGCTTGAAAGGGAACAGGTCTGATGCAGAGACACCAATGCTCTCTCTTCCACAGTCAGCCCAAGTTGGAGTTGTACAGTGACACGCACTGTGTGAAGGGACTGGCTTGGTCAGCTCAGGGATCAAGAGGAGCACAGACCTTTCTTTTTCCCCTTATATTGCGCACCGCATGCCCTTCTGGCTAATTCATATATGTTCTGTGTTAGCTCTTGTTTTGTTCCCCCCAGTTGCCTACAAGAAGTGGCCATTTCTGATCCCAGGCAGGTGGGGATGCCCGAGAACATTTAGCCTGCGGCGAATCATTATTTGCTGTTTTGGTTCAAACCCTATGGGTACCAATTCCCGGCTTGCAAATTCTGCTCACAAAAAAAAAAAACAACTTGTACCTACAGAATCTGCTGCCATGTAATGAGCACTGGGGTCACAGGCTATGGAGTGACAGAGGGCAATGCTTATTGCAAACATCAGAACACAAGGAGATCAAAGGCCCTTCTTTTCTGAAATGCCTAGGAAAGATTGACTGTGCCACCCAGCCTGTCGCATGAACCACCTCAGAATTAACTAGCTTCGAAAAGAAAGAAAGAAAAAAAAGAAAATCAATCTGTACTAGGAATAAAGAAAAATATTAATTTAACTGGCAGCAGATGAAAGATGTCTGTGTAGCTGTGATCTAAAGAAAAAATGAATTAAACAGTGGCTATAGCGAACACTCTGAAAAATAACTTAAATGGATCATGATATGACCAGAGCTGTAATCGCAGCTAATTATATGCTGCTTCATGCAGGCTCTTCCTTGTGCCATTTAGCTCAAATGTGGAGCTTAAAAATACTTCAATATTCCTCTGTCCAGGCCACTGTGGGTAATTCATTATGAGCCAAATATTAACTTCCAGGACCCAGAGATGACTCCTGCAGGGCCCAAGCTCAGAGGGTAGCAAAGTGACAGTCTGAGCATCAGGTACAGTATCCTTATCAAGAAGGATGTAGAAAATGTAGAGCACTCGACCTCCAGACCAGGAGATCTTGTTATCCCTCATCAATTGCAGGGAGGTTGGACTAGATGACCTTTAAAGGTCCCTTCCAACCCAAACTATTCTATGATTCTATGAATTAAAGCTGGGCTGGCTGAAGTGCTGCTAAATCTGTGGCTGGCCAAAGACATTGAGGGTCACATTAGATCTCGTGCTATTCCCATCATCTTCCCCTCAGTCTTTCACTCAGCAATTTTGTATCCTTTCCTCGGACTGACAGCCTCCCACTACCCACTCTCAGAGCCCCGAGGTCCACACCCAGTCACTGCCGAGGGACTTCAACATGGGACATCAGCTCATGTTCCGAACCTTTACTCCTGCAGACATGTGAGCCCTTGGCCCTTGGGGCTTAGGTAAAGAGCAGTCTCCAAACTGGAAGTGGGTGTGAGGAAAACCCTTCAGGAGCCTGAGCAGTGTGTAAGCCTTCTGTTGGGACTATGCTCGGGACCAAATTTTACCTCATACACAACTACTGGCACAGAAAAGCAAGGCAACACAGCAGCTGCCAATTAACCCAGCCTATCTGAGCTGCAGGGAACATCCTCATGTTGAATTTTAACATGCCAGTTGATGGTGGCTGCTTCCCTTTCTGTCAAGTCAGCCTGCTTCTTTGAGCTTTCAGGCCCACACACTGATGTCACAAGGCTCTAATTAAGTCTACCCTCTTAGACTTAAGAGATAAATGGCTGAGATGTAAACTCACATTTGTCAGTATTGATTTCCTCTTTTAATTGAGGGATGTAATGTGCCTGTCTTTTCCATACAGGGGAAACATTTGTGCTCTGATTATATCTACCTGTCTTCCCTAGATTAGTTGTGATGATGGGGGTGGTATCATGGCAGTGACAGAAACTACTTGCTACTATACCTTTCAACTTACTTTAAATAGCAGTTTCACTATAAATTATTACCAGGGCCATACTTTTAACAGCTTTAAAAAGCTAATTAGCAACTAGAAACACGAGGAGCTGTGAGCATCCTGTGGCCACCTAGATCCCTCTAGCTGGTAAGCAAACACCTGCAGAGTGCAACAGTACAGGACCTCTCTTAATTGCTCGGTGGAAGTCGGGGGAGATGCTGATGTGGAAGCGCATGTACAGACAGTGAGGAGAAACGTGAACATGTTGAGTGCAGGGGAAGGTGAGGGGAACGCAGAGCATTTAAAACAGAGGAACACAAAAGATTATGTACAAATTCAGATCTAAGCAAAACCGTGATCAAGCAGCACTGGTTCCTAACCAATTAATCTTGTATGCCACCGTGCGTCTGCTTGAAGCAAAGCTCTGCCTACTATTTAAGAGCCTTGGGAGGAAGTGGCGTAGGGTTCAGATCTTTCTGGACATTCAGAAGTAAAAAGGAGGATTTTTAGGGACAAGAGAGAAAGTCAATGAGCAAAGCCACTGAGAGTAGCTTGGGCCATACTTATGGAAATCCTCGATGCAGTGGATGTTCCCACCAGCATCCACGGTGAAGGGGATCCCGTCCAGGCTGCGATGGCACATCACACAGGTGAAACAGTGGGGATGGTAGGCCTTCCCGGTAGCTCGGAGGATCCTTTCCATGATGGGCTTTGCACAGACGCTGCATTGCTCCAGTGTGTTCTGCAAACAAAACACACACAACAGATGTGAGCACAATCTCAGGAGGACATTTACACAGAATCATAGAATGATAAGGGCTTGAAGGGACCTCTCGGGATCATCTAGTCCAACCCCCCCGCTAAAGCAGGGTCACCTACAGCAGGCTCTGCAGGACCGCATCCAGGTGGGTGTTGAATATCTCCAGAGAAGGAGAATTCACAACCTCTCTGGGCAACCTGTTCCAGTGCTCCGTCACCCTCAAAGTTATTCCTCATGTTCAGCTGGAACTTCCTCTGCTTCAGTTTGTGCCCATTGCCCCTTTTCCTGTCACTGGGCACCACTGAAAAGAGTCT
>Ga0181612_111986_pt1 | contig 15180 bp, 5 predicted proteins | sample HoacroProtozoa21_FD_119630 | JGI IMG/M metagenome (GOLD analysis project Ga0181612, IMG submission 119630) | Hoatzin crop microbial communities from Cojedes, Venezuel. Combined Assembly of Gp0051906, Gp0051904, Gp0051908 | reverse complement strand
GGTAGTGGCTTTAGACTGCAAGATGGTAGATTTAGATTGGCTATAAAGAAGAAATTTTTTACTTTGAGTGTGGTGGAGCACTGGAACAGGTTGACCAGAGAAGTTGTGGATGCTCCCCTGGAAGTGTTCAAGGCCAGGTTGGATGGTGCTCTGAGTAACCTGGTCTAGCTGAGGGTGTCTCTTCCCATGGCAGAGGGTGGTTGGAATAAGATGGTATTTGAGGTCCCTGCCAACCCAAACCATTGCACAAGTCTGTGAATAAACAAGTGAGTAGAGAAGCACGTCTTTCTCCAAATCTTGTTAGAAACATTTGACTTTTCCTGATCCTTGAAATTAGGAGTTTAGATGTTTTTCTTTAGAAGAGGATTTAGTACTATGAAAGTATGGAGTAAGAGGCACAGAAGAATGATTTGTAACCAATTTGTCAAAAGCACTTTCTGTTGGCTACTTGGGCCAGCCAAGTACTTAAAAGATGTGCTGCTTGTGGTGAAGTCCAGTTCTGTGAAACTACCCTACCCTCACCCTCGGATCTTGTATCCCTGTATACACAACTCGGTAATGAAAACACTTTGAGAATTACGCTCTGATAGAGGATTTTTATGCACGTGATTTTTATGCAAAGAAAAATGACATGTCCCTTATTTTAATTGTTTGGAGATTTCACTAAAGTGTAGCAAGGAGAAAAATGAGTAAGTCTATTTTATCGAGACTTATAAAAATGTTTGAGAGAGGGCACATAAAAGGGCTGATACAGAAATTAAATAGTTATGATGTGAAAAACAATATAGTGTCATAGATCAATATCAGCCAAAAGAAATCAAGCAAAGAGTGAGATTAAACTGACAATAGGTGTTGATAGCACAGCACCTCAGGTGTCCATACTGAGGTCCTCTGTAATGCTTTCAGCATGTTTACAGTCAAAAGGGAATGTGATTTATGAAATACCACAGTTCCAGTTCATCAGAATTACTTAGGTGTTTGTAAGGACTGTGGGAAACTTCAGAGCTAACTGGTCATGCTAAGTAAACCCAGAAATAAGGAGGGGACAGTCCAAGGGAAACCTTCAGTTGCTACTCAGCTTTGTCTTTGTGAACTTCTAGATCCCATAAAGAGGATGATGATAGACAGTATGCTTCCACTGTGAAAAGATAGCAGCAGAGCCTCCAAGTAAAAATTCTAATTTTCTAGCAATATGGGTCTCCCTATCTCACAAAGGATATTGCAAAACTTAAAAATGTTCAGTGAAAGAAGAAGGAAATTATTATGAAGAGAAGTTTGTTATGGGAGTTTAAAAACATTTTAGAGAGATTGAAAAATTGTTTCTTTCAGTCTTAGAAAGGAAACAAAGAAGAAAAATCAGGATGAAAATGGAAAAAAAAATGTTAGAGAAGAAATAACAGAAGACATTCAGTTCCCTATTGCATAGCTCAAGAAGAAGAGAAGATTCAAGACAGAAAAAAAATTTGCCAGTTAAAGACATTAACATATATTTGTGAATGCAGTGACCCACACAACATCCTTGCAGCCAACAATATTTCATAAGTCTAAAAATGATATGGAAGTTTCAGGACAGTAGAAATGCTCAGAATTCTAAATATCACTGCAGCCAAATATTTTGGGAGATATTAAAACTGTATTCTGCAGGGTGTAAGAGCATACTTAACTAAAGAGGTTAGAGCATACACTATTGATATAAATTATCCCACGTCTGCCAAAACCAAATCATTGTCCTTTCTCTGAAACTTGCAGAACTGTGCAGTCCCCAAAATGGAGCAGATTTCAGCATGCTCTATATCCTGTTGAAATCAATGGCATAATCTTTTAGATTTCTCAGTCTTAATTCTACTCCTTGAATAACCATACAATTTTCCATAATTTTGTTTATACCTCAAAATACTCAGTTAATAAAATTAAGTGTACGTTCATTTTACTTCTGTGTTTTTTGTGTCAATAGATACATACTGAGCTAAATCCCTGTTGCAATGCTTAGATCTCCTTGTAGGACAAATCTCAAATTGATTTTGAAAGTAGGATTCAGGATCCCAAGTTATTTAGACACTGCAAAAATTATGTCAACTTTATACATAAAATAATAGTAATCAAAAAATTGACACAAAGGGGTATAAATTATTTGTTTCCATCATTAAGCAGCACAGTTTTACTCTGGAATTCAGCTCGGTATTTCTGAGAATTGCTTGTGGTCAGAGTATAGCTTTATTTTTCCCTACCTAAAAGACAGAAATAAATGCTAAAATACTAAACCAGAATGATTTCTCTAAATAGCTACAGGGTGAGAAATTATTATGCCTTAGTTTTTAGAATGTTTTGTAAGCTGTAGGTGAATAATAAAAACAAACACCAAAAACCCCCAAAGCCCTCTCTGACAGTCATAGAAAAAAATTAAAGCTCGGAACTTTAAATTGCACTTCTTCATGTTCATTAGTGAGAACATAGATGACATAATTTCTTTTAGATATGTGAATACAATGCAATAAGCAGATATGACTCATCTGGCAGTTTGATTGCTGTGTCTGGAATTCCACCATAGTTGGACCATATAGGGGAAGAATGAAGAAAAGGAGTACGCTCTTTGTAAAATAGGCTTTCAGGAGAGGAGGAGATTAAAAACGTTGAACAGGATTTTAGACTTTAAAAGAAGACACTGACACATATATGACCCTTTCTCAGAAAATCCTTTTGTAAATTTAGATTTTCAAGTTCCAGAAGTTGTAGTTCTTGGAGGCTGGTCGTATTTTTTCCTTTGACAAAGATATTTTCTAGTTTCTGCAGAAACTGCTCGCAACTGCTTATACCATGAACCTGTTGTGAAGTGCCTGTAAGCTTTTGGGTCCTTCCAGTTCTTTTGAACGTGATTCCTTTAACAGCAGCAAGAAGCATAGTTTACATTTCTGAACAAATTCTGGCAATCTGACTAAACCACAATCCAGTCAGGAGGTATAGGTAGAATTTCTTTTCAGGACCATCACTTTCCAGAGTCCCTCGATGTTCACCTCATGACAACCATTTGCCTAATATTTCTTCCTATATTGACAGTCTTTTCTCCTTTAAGTTTTGAAATGGTATCTCATTGATATGGTTCTGAATAAATCAAGATCTGCCCTTAGTAATATTCTTTTAAAAAGACTTTGTAAGATTGATTTTACCCTTTATTTCTCCCTTTTGTTTTCTCCCAAGGACACGTTTTCTATCTGGATAAGTAAATTTATTTTATATCCTTGCTTATTTCTCATAGCTACCTCTGTTACAAGGAAAATGTTTTATTTTGTCTTTTAACATGGAAACTACAGCAAAAAAAGAAAAGAATAAAAATTCCCTTCATTTAGCTGATCATGAATTTAATCTCTACCTCTTCATTAAAGCACACAGTAATGAGAAATTCTAAGCACGTATGCGAAGTTTATCACCATGGCACCTGTGCTGCTCATGGGCTCTACCTTTATTGCGTGGCTAGGACCAGAAGCTTCATCCAAAGTAGGTGACATTACCAACCAGATCGTTTAAATAGAATGTAAGAGCTTTTCCTAGTTCTTTTCAGTTTATCAGGTGGAATGATTGTAGGAAAATATAACTGGTTACCTTTTTTGGGGACATTCTTCTATAAAAATCTGAAGAGATTTTAGGTTTTATCATAAATATTCTATCTGTGAGCTCTTCAGTCTTGTATGCTAGTTTCTTAAATATACTAAGAGATATTAAATGAATATTTTATTATATCTTAACCAGCAGTAGTTCTACAGTAAGTTGAGTGGTTTAATAGATGCAATTCTTGTGAGTGACTGCAGAAGGATTTTCAGTGTACTAGATTAGAGGCACGTTCACATATTTCAGGGAGCCTGCCCCCTTCATACAGTCTTGACATGGGGGCAGGATGAAGATTGCTGATGAAGATTGTTAGGTGTCAAAAGGAGTATGATTATGTGACTCACCTTGTTTTCCATCATATATAATTTAAAAGCATACTTTCATGGTATTTTTCATAATTAAAAAAGCCCTTGCTATTGTTTATAATTATCCCTTTAATGCTTGACATTGAAATCTGTTTCCTCACTGATTTATTTTTCCTTTTCTTTGGAAGTACTTGTGGATGAGTTACTGAAGAGCTATGTATGAACATTGAGTGACTTAATTCTTATGGTTTTTATTAAAAGAGGGGAGAGAATTTCTTTGTATTTCACCTAGATGGTTTTCTTGACACGTCCTTGACTACCCTCACTGGATTCTCAAATGCCTGTCATGTCCGTGGACAAGCTGAATGTAGCAGTGCATTGATTCCTTGTTTAGTGCCTTTGTGGTTCATGTTATGCAAAAAAATGGATTTATGAGGGGAAATGCCTTCAGTCAAAAACCTGAGCCTGAGTCAGGGTATCTCTTCTCTTAGGAACACCGATAAGAGGACAAAATACACTCCTTCAACAGTTTACTGGATGACTTTTATTGCTTATCACTTACTCTTCATCACAGGCAGTCAGTTCCAAACATTACCTGTGCTCATCCGTGATATTGTCTGTCTACTTTTTTGAACCTCCCTCAAACTCCAGCAACTCCTGACAGAGACGTTTGCTAGTTTGTATTGCATAAAATAGTAAATTTTATAATTATTGCATAAAACTGGCAAATTTTATAATTCATATGTTTTGACATATTGATTGTCAAATCAGATTGATCCTTCCATTCTGATAAACTTTCACTTTCTAGAAAACTGCAATATGGGAACTTTTTTTGAGCTGAAAATTGCACCTAGACTGTTTTTTTTAGTAGACCTTGATATAGCCTTCTGGTGCGTTGGCCTTGGCCAGGTGAGAGGCACGCATCCAGCCCCTTTCTCAGTATCCTTCTTCAACAAGGTGGAGGAAGGGGATAAAATAAGATCGAAAAACTCATGGATTGAGATAAAGAAAGGCACATCACTTACCCATTACTATCACAGACAAAACAGACTCAACTTGGGGAAAAGTATTTTCATTTATTACCAATTAAAATACAATTGGATGGTGAGAAACAAAGACAAAACCTAAAACATCTTCCGTTTCCTTCTTTCCAGTCTCAACTTTATTTCTTTATTCCTTGCTCCTCTAACTTCTGCCCCTGCCCCCAAGCAGTGCAAGACGGCATGAGGAATGGAGGGTTGTTGTCTGTTTATAACAGCTCCTCTCTGCCACTTCCTCCTCACACTGTTCCCTGCTCTGCTATGGAGTCCTTCAGGGGCTGCAGAGAAATATCTTTTCCATCATGCTTTCTTCCACAGGCTGCATGGGGAATCTCTGCTCTGGTGCCTGCAGTACCTCCTCACCTTCCTTCTTCAATGAATGTGTTTGCAAGGTTGTTTCTCACACTTTTTTTTTGCTTCACTCCTCTTCTATTAATTTAATTATTTTGGTGTGTGATGTAATTTAATGATGGCGGGTTTTTTTAAAAATTTACTTTCTTATATTTTAAACTCACTGACTGCTAATTTTATTTGGGTCCTCCTAGGTTGTGTGTGTGTGAAATGGTGAATACCTATTCACTCTCTTCATGCCATAAGTGATTTTATACACAGCTGTCAAATTCTTGGCCATCTCTTTCCTAGATTGAAGACCCTCTCTGGTTAGACTTTTTACAAAAACCATTCCATACTCCTGACCACGCTTCTCATTCTTCCTGTCTTTTATAGTTCTGTTTCACGTCCTTTGAGAGGGGGATGTCACAGCTGAAATTCTATTGTCACCAGGGTTTATACATATTTTATTTTAATTGCTATTCTTTTCCTAACAATTGTTAGCATTTTGGTTTTATTTTTTATTTCTCGTGAGTATTTTAGAGAGTTGTTCATGGTAGTTCTGAAATCCATTTTACTTCCAGTAATATTTAATTTGCAGAATGTATTTTCTCTTTGTTCCTGATTTTTAATTTAGCACCACATAATTTAATCTGGTTTTCCTTGTCATTCTCTTTTATGAAATTCTTATGCAAAGCTTAGTAATTTTAGATTTCCTTCCATCAACTGTTGTATATCATTATTAATTATTTTTTCAAATTGCTATTTCCTGATCAGGTTTATTATCATTTATGAATACGACGAACACATTTGCTAGGAAAGATCTCTCTGAATGACTTTCCTGGTAGCCTTCGTCTACAATGAATGTTGACTGTTCATTGTTACTCTTTCCTTAGTGTCATTTAACCAGTCATAAATTAACTGGAGGACCATCACTCATGCCCTCCAAAACTTGTCTTTTTAAATAGCTTTTAGAGAAATACCTTGCCAGGAGTTTTCTGGAACTCCAAATGTACTATGTGAACTGGATAATCTTTGACACTTTTGCAAGAGCTCAAGGAGTGCCTGAGTTGTCTCTGGCTATTTCTACCTCTACAAAACAGGGAAGGGGTTCAAGGCCAGAACAAGACTCACTGGCCAGGCATAAACTGATATAACAGGCTTCCAGATGCCTTTGCAGCCTTCTATTTTTGTCTCCCAGGGCTGTAGTTCCAGCTGAGGTGATCAAAAGACAGTCTCCTGCCTCTTATGGGACTGCCGGGAGTTTTTGCAAAGCTACTATTTCACCACCTTATTAACTTTGTCTCCTGCAGTACCTACATGAAATATGTCTCCCATAGCACCTACAGAAAATGTATCTCTGTGCAATACACAAAACATTTAGGCATTTTAAAAACACAAAGCACTGCTGCTGTGTGCAATTTGCACATATGAGCAAAGGTGAAACTGTGAAGCGTTATGAGAAGGCCTGTGAAATATCCACTGGATCATATTTTGGCGTCTTCTTCTGGCAATACAGCAGTAGCAATTTTTTCCTTCATGTGCACAAAACCAACTAAACAAAGGAATAATCATTGTGCAGTTTTTTCTGCTTTGAGAACAATTGACAGTTTCAAGAAAAATGCTGCTTCAGACGAAAATACCAGTTTGCCAGGATTACTAATCTACTTGGATGACACTGACAGAAATGGCCTGCAGTAAGTACTATAGTTACTAAAATGCTTTGTACTTCTTTCAGGCCATCTTGATCCTTTAAGTCCTTACTCCATCTTAAGTGTCTCACTCAAGAGTAGGGAGTCTGTGTCCTGCTCCTTATCCAGGACATTTAGAAACACAGTCTGATCCTGTTGTGGACTAGACTTTTTCTGACAGCTGATGAGAAGATAAGCAGAATTGTTTGTAAGTGATAATTCTTTTAAAGAACATTCCACAGACAGCAATGTTTACATTCAATGAGTCTTTCCCCTGCATAGGATGTAGGAGTTGGTCATAATGTGGCCCTAAAAAGGAAGGTAATTTATTTGGGATGATGGTTATATACATATGTACAAAAAATCAATTCAATTTAAGAAAAGGAGGAGGAGGAGTCAATGAGACTTTCTGAGGAGCGAAACTCTTTGTACAATGGGTACTCTGGACTAGGCAAATCTTTCCAGGACTAACAGTGGGGAACAAACTTCCATTGTTAAACAAATGTATTAAAACTCAAACCAATCTTTGTCTAATCTCTCTGGCTAACTCCCTCCTGCCTGAAAGAAAAAAACCCCTAACAATAAAAAAGTAAACATTTAAGCCTGCACTTCAGTAGAACAGGGGGTTTATAGCCAACCTATGGTCCTGGAAATTCTTGTTCAGATGCATAGAATTTACCCCCAAACCTTACTTCTTCCTTAGCTATAACCCAGATGCCTAGAAAAAATGCCTAAAAATGTACACTCTGCACATACCCAGAGTGGCTGCTATCTTGACTGACTGAGGAGCCTAAGTCCAATCATTACCGAAAAATAGTTATTTCTCTGCATGGCTCCTGTCAGATCTCTGTATAAGCACTGTCCAGGCATGCACTACTGCCATGATCAGTTAAGACCTCTGTGATGAAGTCAATATGCTGGGTATTATGAAACTCATTTTAAGATACCAAAACTAGGATGCCTAGGTGTGAGTCAATTAGATTAGATCCAGTGTGGGAGCAAGCCACGTCACATGAAATTTTGTGATGGTCAGCACTGCAGCATGTAAGCCAGCTTTTACAGTCTGCCCCAAAGTCTGGAAAAGTTAATTGCTGTGGCACCAAATTCTTTATTAGATCTGGAACTGAATCACCTGCTTTGTGAGTTTTTTCCATTCTTAATTTTGACGACTGATAGCCACCAGTCTGCCAGATAGCAGAAAAATAGCTGTTCATTTTCCACTATCTAAACATTTGCCACTGTTTATGCATTTTAAAACATTCCTTTTTTATTGACTCATTTTGACATCCTTTTAAATTATTAAGGGCTAGAGATGTTCATTAAGAAAGAGATTAGAAGACATAGTAGACATGGGTAATTATTTAACGCCCAAGAAGGGATGCATGATGCATTTTAACTGAGGCTTTAGTGGATTGTTAAATGAAACGAGTGGCTTAGTGATAAACAGGTTGGAGTTAATCAATTGGGTAAAACTATAGGGACACTGTGTGAGTTTGGATTTGAAGGGTTTTACAAATAATCACACTTTGAGAGCCACATCTGCTTCATATTTGTTTAATAAAGACTTGATGACTTGCTAATGGTGCACTACATTTAATGCTGCCTAAAAGTGGTGCTGGCAATAACGCATCATAAGAGGCCTGAAATTCATTAGCGTAACAAACCAGGTATTTGTGATAATGAGAGTAGTTCTTGAATAAGAAGTATTATTTAAATCTTGTAATGGTGTATAACACATCTTTTGAAAGTTTATTTGACAATAACAGCCAATTATTTGAATCTGTTTTGATTTCCTGAATTCTTCAACTCTTCTTTTTTATCTATAACTAGTACACCATTTTTGTCTACCAGTAGGAAAGGAAAATTAGAGTTTGCGAGCCCTTCTAGTCAAGAAAGTCAGTAGCAAGCACTAAGATCCTTTACCTTCTAATCCAGCTCACTTTTGTCACCTTAGGTAAAAAATAGAAGTTTCCTTTCTACAGGAGATGAAGTGTTCTTGTGAAATATGTTAGTCACAAATAAATGGCTTACTAGGTTTTGGAGTTTAGTTTAGTCCAATATAGTTTATAAGATTTTTTTTTTAATTTGTGAATATACAAAAAAAGCCTAAAACATATAAGAAAACATAACAATTTCTTTGTGATTTATCACAGAGAGAGACTGAAGTCTTTATTATCAAATAGTTGTGAGAAAGTTCAAGCTGTGCTAGTTTGGTTGTACATAAGGTATCACTTGTATTTTGATTGGATGAGGATCACTGTTAGATCAAATTTAACAAATATATGAGAACTATATTTTTCTCCAGTAAATATTCTCAAATTTTGTTTGCATTTTCTTCCCAATATTCTTATTGTTGTTCATTTAGTGTATATATAAATTAAACTCAAAGACATAGGGCAAAGGTATATTTAAAAAAATAAAACATAACAGTTCTATCAGATATTTTTATGTTTTATTCAGTTCCACAAGAAGTGAAAAATAATTTTATTTAATTTTTATACCATTAATAACAAAATAGCAGTAACACTGCTGAGGAGAGAAAAGCCTTCAGAAGTGGAAATTCTTTCTACTCTAACATCTGGTGTCTCAAATTGGATTGAAGCTTGTTGGCAGAAAATGCTAAAGATCTTGTATGTTAGTGAGTGAACAGTGGAAGACTTGTTTGCAGAGATTAGAAGTTCTACTTGGTAGCATATTTAATCTAACTTTTATAGAAAACACAGCAACATCAGCATTACAAAGAGCTGATAGTCTGTTAATAAAGAAGTGTTGGGTATTTAAAATTGTTGGAATTCTTGTTCAAAACAGCACCAGATATCTATGGCACTTCTATGTCACTCTTTTATTAACTGACGGCAGAAAATGAAAAAAGGTACTTATGGATTTTGGAAGTAGTTCTCATACTGATTGCAGAATAAAACACAAGTCTAAAAGCAGAAATCCAAAATGAGTCCAAATTCATGCTAAATACTTTGTCCTCTTCCTCCTTTGCATATGCGAAAGAACGGTAAGTAAAACTTTGAGACATAGTCAAGGACAGTAAATCACCTTGGGAGGAAGGATAGGTTTGGCAGTGACATTACTAGGAGCAACAAGAGAGTAAAATTTCTCAGCCAATATTTAACACAGTGTCACAAGCAGCACTTCATTGCTGTGCCCCTGAATCTCACTTGTTTGCCACCTTACTGAGGTGGTAAGAAGCTGTGGAAACCTTCCCCATCTCATCTTTAAGGAGGACGCATCTCAGCTAGATTCTCCCCATGCACATAGAAGTTAGTTCTGGTTTGTCCTCCTTTGTTGGAGCAGATTGATGGTCTGTCTTTCTTGTGAAAGAAAAAGTAAGCAGCAGATACATGATAACACTTTTTGTTTGGATGGATGTGGGGTTTTTTTTGTTTTTTTGGATTTTTTTTTTTTTTTTTTTTTTTAAATACAGCACTTTTTCAGAAGGCAAACTAACCTGGAATTTAGCGAAGAGATATGACATTTCCGGGAAGGTCAAAATGAAAGCAACATTCTCATCAGAGGCAGCTCCTCTCTTTTCATTGAGTAAGTTCTAATATATTAAAATTTTTATCCATATTCTACATTGATACTAAATACAGGTCAAATTGGTCTTTGTTTCTTTTTGACATATTACTGCTTTTTTGCCGTTATCTAAAGATATAATTGTATGTATCTGTCCCTGGTGTCATTTAATGGAAATGCACTTGTTACTGACCTGATTCATGATGCTCTAACATGAGTGCTAGTGTCACAGCTGAGCTAGGCAATGCATAGGAAATATTTAAACACACACATGCATATGTATGTACTGTTCCTATAACTTTCATTTATTTTTCCTACATAATAATCAGCGCATTCCTTTTGCATTCAGGAAATATTATGGGCTCCCTCTGGTGGGCCAAAACAATACCTTTACATTTTAGAGTCATTGTAGTATGTTGGGAGTCCATTTAACCTAGTGGAAAAGAAGTGCTTGTTCTGTGTATCTGAGTTTAGGAGTTCTAATATCGATTTCTTATGTAATTTTATTTTCTTTATAGTTGGCGTCTCTGTTTCAGGAACGCTGTATTTTCAGTGCTTAAGTCTCATCATTTAGACATGATATACTTACAAAATATACTAATGAAAAGACTCAATAACTTACACTAAAGCTGCAGGTTTAGGCTTCATGAATGCGTGATGACTATAACTCGGAGGAGCAATAAGACTTAACTGAATCTCACTGATAGAGTTGTGAAAGGTCACTAAAAATTCAAATAAATATATATCTTTTTTTTCCAGAATATTAATGCATGATGTTATTTTGCACACTGCATCTAATTGTTCTCAAGAATTTGGTGTGTCTATATCTCACAAGACAAATTACTTGTTCAAAATCAGGATTGCATCTTGGTTGTTAGTGCTTTTCCTGTACAAATAGTGTTCCATTCATTTCTGTGGTTTCTGTGGAATTGAAGTGATCTCATCTCTGTGAGGTGAATATTAAACTTTCTTGACCGTTTCCTCCTTAATATGGAATTTCCTTAATGTGGTTATTTTTTATGCTTGATACAAGTATGAGTTGATTAATTCTTACAACTTTCCTAAAATAGATCCAAAATTTGTAGCAGATTTGAACTATTTTATAGGTACAGGAAATACAAAACATAAGGGAAATTCTTTAGTCAGAGATGAAGTTAAACAAGTGAAACCATCCGAGTAGGCTGAGAAACCTAAATGATGTACATGAACAATAAGTTATTACATTAAAGCTGGTTACACTGTCCTCGTTTTGAGACACAGTTGCAGCTTACTCAAGGTGGTCACATCTACGACTAACTCTTTTTGCCATAAGTGCTATCTTGGGAGATTATTTGGCAGATTAAGTTTTTGTCTGATGTAGCTGTGAGCTTTGTTTCATCTCTTCCACAAATTGTGTAGCTTTTTGTACCGTTGCATTGCTTTATAATCTCTTCTGCACACATGAAGTGCTTTCACAAAAGAGATCAGGACAGAAAAAAGTTTCATTGAGCTGATAAGAAGATGGAATGTATCCCTGTGTTTAGTTACATCGTTAGAGGCAAATTTCCTATTATAAGATTAAGGCCTCTCAAATGGTGTTGAAAAATATCCCATAAAACCAGTGCAAACAAAGTACAGAAATAATTTCTGGCAGTGACTACAAGAACTTCAAACTAAGAAAAGAAGAGGATAGGGCAAAACTTTTAATTTGTCACCTCTCTCACAAAGACCCGGCTGGAAGGTGTCACTAAGCTTAGTGTGTCACTGTGATCAGGCGCAGTGTTTCGTTGTTCTGAGTGTAAACTGATAAAGCTTTATTAGATGAATCATAGCTGACACTAAGCTGACCCCAAATGCATTTAGGAAGCTGATGAAGAAGAGCAGAGCCTTCCACTGAACTGTTGTCTTTTAGGAAGACAGGAGTGTTTCAAATCCGTATTCCAAACTGCCTTTTCATTGTCAATAAGTGCTGCAGAAGAGCAGTAACCTCTGCACGAATGGAAAGATGGGGAAACTTTTAATGAAAGGGTCTGGTTACAATACACTCTTCTTTTCTCTTGTTAATGGCAGTGGATGGCTACAGTCTTTGTCCTTACAGTTTGCCACATTTTTCTGAAGATCTAATTGTAGAATGTAGACGATAAATTGTATTCTAACTCTTTTCCAAATGGAGAAAATTCCTGGGATATAGGGAACATGTCCAAAGCTCCAGAAATTCTAGTTGTAATGTCATCCCGTGTTTACATAATAATATATCATTATATAGAGAGAAACATGGGGATTATTTCATACATTTAGTTATAGTGATTAAGATGCTGATGCTCATGTTCTAATGATTTCTGTACTTAACAGAGTACATTCCTCTCAGCTCACCATATGAGCATGGGAATGATGACACAGAGGATCATGCTTAGTTTAGCGCAGGAGAAACAAGTCAGAGTCAGAAGTCCGTACTTAAAAATAAGGACAGTGGCCATATTTAGATGTCTTTTTTTTCTAGATCTGTTTTTGATATGAACGTATTCCTGCATACATATGCAGAAATAGCCTGCATTTGTCTACAGGCAGGGGGAACTGTAAAAAAATGAGACCGTCACATTTTCACCCTCATGTAGGTTCATAGGTCTATTCCTCAGCAAACAGGTTCTGATGTTGTAGGTTTTCAAACTGTCAAGCAGTATACTGCAATGTCAGCTAAATGTAGAGATCATTTTGCTCAGTTTCATCTTTCATTTGAGGCTTTCACTGTATGTTTTTTTTAATTAGTAACTGTACGCATTAAATTATATGTTTTCGTAAGTTACTAAGTGAAATGAAAATAAGGTAGAATGCAAAGTAACTGCTCTGTATTTTGGGCTATTTTTTGTGAGAAATGAAGCACGTTAAAATTTGGGAGTGAATTTACATAAGATAGTCCTTGAATTTAAATAATTTATTCTCTTTGTAAAATCTAGCTGGTGTCCAGGTTTTGCTTGTAGTTTTCAACATGTATGATATTTGCTTCCAGAAGCAATCTGCTCCAACTTTCTTATTTCTGTTCTTTCCAAAAGAGACTATGAATCTGCTGATGTATGTTAAGTTTCCAGCCCTGTTCTAGAGTACTGATTTCCAACTCTCTTCATACATATCTTTGATATGACAAAAGTAAGAGAGGTTTGGCATCACTTCTAGCTTTAATGAATGTCAGAGTGTTGACTGATTTCTAATGTTAGAACCAATGAACCTGTAAGTTGAACAGCATTAACCGGCGTACAAAGCTTAAATTCAGCCTTGGAGCACTCTGCATGCTGCTGGTCATCCTTGGAAGACAAGTTCCATGCAAGCATCAAGATGACAATAATTTAAACAGCCATAAATCTCCATTTGGAGTTTAGAAAAGACCCTCTTTCTGCCATCTTTCTCATGCAGATTTTATTCTAGAAATTCTTTCAAATAAAATAGAAAAGCTAGTGTTCATTCAAACCTAGGTCTTCTTTTCAACAGAAACAACTGAACCTCTGGGTCCTTATACAAACTGAACCAGCAGGCATTTCAAGGTTTCCCTCCCACTACTTTTGACGGACAAATCACATTACTTCCATGTTTTCTCTCAAGATTAAAGAGGCTGTGGCCCTGGTCAGTGTGAATACCACACCATCCCCCTTTTTCTCAAAGCTATTTTTTCCTCTTTGCTCCTTTCTAGAAATTACAATCTCACCATAGAGAAATTTGAAGGCGCCAAATTCTTGCCACTTCAGACACTCTGCTGTCCAAACTCATGGAGGTTGAACCTGTCAAAGCAGAACTGCATGTGTTCTAAAACCTTTTGTTCTGATAACAAGTATATTTCTACTGTCTGTTTCCTAAAAGACTTTATTTAGTATTACTATTTATTGTGTTTTGCTGCTGCCTGAAAGACAGGAAAATAGTGTCATTTACTGAACAATATCTCGGTGTTTTTCACTGTTGTGGAAATTAAGTAAGAGATGTTGATTTAAAAGTTTTTTCCACCTTCCCCATCCCTTAGTTTCTCAAATATTTAAACAATTTTTTTGCCATCTTTTTTTTTTATATATTTCTCTTTTCTCTCTGTTTGTAATAAGATTAATTATGTGTGGTGCACCACTGCTTATCCCCATGAAAGAAAATCTAAAACGAGGGATTTCAGCTTCAAGAAGGCTATTTTGTCCTGTTTCCGATGTTCTAAAGGGATTAATTTACCATATCGTATAGCCCTGGAAGACTGTGATAATTGAAAACATCCATATTCATTGCATGTTCAAAGGGATCTGTGTGACTTTGTAATGTAAAAAGTGCATTTTTAACCTGAACGGGGACCTGCATCTGGTATTGCTTAATCCTATTAGTCCGACAGTTCCAAAGCTTTAGTGTATAATCATTAGCTCGTGTTAATCCTCAGACATGCCTCCAGCTTCAGCCTGTCAGAAGGAGTCCCTGCAGGGAAAATGTGGAGGTGCTGATAGCACAACACCAACTAATCTTATCTTAAATGCTAGCAGCAGCCACTATCTGTGATAGCCAGGGAATTAAAAACAATTTTTTTTATGGGTATTCGGTATCGCCTTCCCTTCTCTCATACAGCTCTTCTACCTTGCCCTAATTTCTCCCCCTTTGCTCTGCCCCCCCCCCCCCCCCGTCTTTTTCTTTAATTCTGCGCCGAAACATCGTGGGTGGATGGCGGGGGGGCGGGGGGGGGGGGGGGGG
>Ga0181612_105253_pt1 | contig 15180 bp, 6 predicted proteins | sample HoacroProtozoa21_FD_119630 | JGI IMG/M metagenome (GOLD analysis project Ga0181612, IMG submission 119630) | Hoatzin crop microbial communities from Cojedes, Venezuel. Combined Assembly of Gp0051906, Gp0051904, Gp0051908 | reverse complement strand
ATGTTGAAAGATGTTAAAATATGAACAAACAATACATTATTTTGGAATTAGGAATGTGTTAGTGTTCTGACCTGGAGGTTTTCCAGTAAGATAATTATACTTACTTATAACTCAGAGGGGAAATTTGGACTAATCCAGGAGAACATAGTGAAATTTCAGCTGCCGGACTCAGCTTTCTGTTAATCTTTATTAGACAATGTCTTTGGACTGGCTGGGTTTTTATTGACCTGGAGGAATGTTACCCCTTTTTAACATACTCGGTGTATGAAGCCATGAGTACACCTCCTCTTCACCCTCTTTCCCTGTCAGTTTCAGGAAGTATTGGATGAAAACAGGAAATGGGAAAATGCAATGCAAATGGTCTAAAATAAGTTCTAATCAATTTCATTTGTTCCTAGCCTACTGTTATTTTTTTCAGGAAATGATTTAACAGAATTTTACAGATGAATGGGGTGGGGGGAAAGCACTGTGTAAATTCCATTTGTAAAACTTCACCCATGCTTCCAGTACAGAATGGAGTAAAAATTGATCTCTGATTGGCCTATCACTAGTGAAGATTTTGGTTTTAGCTTTCAGGGTAGACTTACATCTGCAACCATAAGTTGCAGCTTTATTTTTATTGGCTTTTTCTCTTCTTGAAAGCCAGATAACTGTGAGTAAGAACTCTAATAATCTGCATTCAGTTTGGAAGTTGTAGTTGTGTTCCTTTTAAATGTGTTTTTTTTGCAATTATTCTTCTTTGGGGCCATCGTGTTGCACTGGTCCATCCATGTGGCCTAAATGGATTACTTTTCAAGGCAGTACTGAGAAAAAAAAAAAAGGCTACACTTCTGTTCTTTTGCTTGGTGACACTTTCTGTGGAAGATGTTTAAGATTTGTAATTATTATTAAAATGAGTCATAGCAAATTAGAACACAGTCATGATATACCTAGCATGCAAACTTTTTCTGTGGGAGGTATGTCAACTGACTTTCTCAGGGTTGTTATTCATGGACTAGGGAGATTATCTTTGGATGTTTTGCAATGTTTCAGTTCCTTTCTTCAGGAATTTCCATTCTGCTGCATTGATAGTTTCAGCAGTTCATGAAATGGAAGCATGAACTGCCGTGGTTTACACCTTGGTATCTTGAAATAAACCACTGGTGGTCTTCTCTTTTATGAACAGTTGTGGGTGGGAACATCTCGGGTGCTGATCTGTTCTTGCCTCTATTTCAGTATCTGATACTCCACAATTTCAGAATGGATTACTTAAAATGCTACATTAAAGTATTGTAATTCAGAAGCAGTTGAGGATGAAGTTGTGAATTGAGTTTAACTTTGGAACTTGCTTCTTTGTTCTGTGTGTTTTGATAACTTTATTCAGTTTTTCAGTTCAGAAAAACTCTCTTTCCTGGGCTTCTGGAAAGAAAGTTAATGGACTGGTAACTGTAAAGAATTCTCTTGCACACAAATGGAAGATTTCACTTCTGTCGGTCGTTCATTGTAATGTTTTAAATTGTGGTGGTGTGTAACTCTGAATATACTTCAAAGCAAATTTGTTTAATTAACTGTCTTTTAAAACTTCTTAAAGGTTCATAAGTGGCAGTAGAGATGGAACAGCTCGAATCTGGCATTTTGAGCAAGCAGAATGGAGGAGTATATTATTGGATATGTCTGATCGATTACCAGGGTAGGTGAAGTGTTGTCTTTTTTTTAATCTGCTGTGTAAAATCAGAAAGTTTGAAAAACTCATCAAGCACACTTACTTACAGTCAAACTAGAGCAAGCCTTACCAATATTATGATCAAGTGATGTGGTCTCTGAGGGGGTGAAATGGGTGTTCTGGTGATGTAATAACTCACTAATTTTTAGTCTGTGCTTGAATAAATGCAAATATATTTGTACAGCTTTTGAATGCACACGGTGCCAAATTAATTACATTTTGTTTGTCAAGGGAAAAAAGTTAATAGTGCAATAGATCCTTTCTCTCTGGATTTCAGTCAGACACCTGATATGTCCCAGGAGAAACATTTTTAGATTAGTAAAAATAAGGTAGATGATAACCTCTTTTTAGGAGAGGTCATGACAGGTAATAGGTGAATTTCATCAGGGACTGATCTTGCTGACTATTTTCATTGATTCTTTTGTACTTTTAAAAAAATATATTAATGAAATATGCTAGTGGTACACAGTTTGAATAGTGTCATTACAGATGAAGATCAGGATATTACGTGGCACTGGATAAACCTAAAGGATGGATGATTTACAGTAGTACAGAATGCTGAGTCAACTTTTGTAGACACTAAGCAGAAACTAATTTGTAGGTGATTAAAGGAGGGGGACAAACACAGAAACCAAACCTTTGATATACTAATTGATTGCGGGCTGATTGCAAGCTCTTGTGATGTAGCCATTAAAAAAGAAAAGGTGGGTTTACTAACAAAAGAAGAGGTACTACTAGTTGAGATTTCACTGTGGCATCTTTCTGCCTTAACATGTACAATTGCAGCCGTGTATGATTGAGAGAGAGTCTGTGTAAGAGAGGCTGCTAGCTGACATGGAATATAGATAATACTGTGTGAAGGTATGTTTCAAAGAAAGCTTGTTCCTTCAGTTAACTAAGATGCTGAGAGGAGAGAAATGAGGAAATAGATGGAGGTTAATACGAAATACTAGCTCTAACATATTAATGTTGGGAATCAGAGAAATGCTTAGTTAACGTAGAGGTTAGCTTCTGAAACAGTTAGTTGGAAAGCTCTTTACTGTAAAAAGTCCAAATTTTTAAAGGAATTATGTTAGAATTGTATTTAGAAGGAATTATGTCTTCTAATTGTAGAAGAGACAAGACTCCATGAAAAAGGAAAGCATTTTTGCCTTGCATGTCACATGGGAAAGAGGTTATCATGTCCTATGAAGTTAGTATGCTAGAAATCCAGATTTGCTTTATAGTTGGTTGCTCCAAAAAGAATGAAGTTCACGGACAAAAGTGTCAAAACAAATTTATTTCTTAACTTCCCTTTCCTCGTCTGATTATTAATGTAGGAAAACAGGTTTTTTTTCTGTATTTTGAGGTTGAAATGGGGTAATTTAAAAATATCTCATGCTTGTTCAACTCTTTGAAATAGTGACACGTGTTCAGAAGAAGAGAAATTCATGAAGCCGAAAGTAACTATGATAGCTTGGAACCAAAATGATAACTACGTCGTTACGGCTGTGAATAATCATCTGCTCAAAGTTTGGAATTCCTGTACGGGGCAGTTGCTTCATGACTTGGTGGTATGTAATTTTACTTGCTTTTTGAAGTAGGTGGTCTTCCTAGAATTGCAATGACACGTGTGTGCTGAGTTCATAATTAGATCTGATTTGTCTTGAAAGCTCTGTAAGAATGATGAAGCCTCTATACGAATGATAAAGCAAGTGTTGTTTTTCTTGGATTTTTTTTTTTAATAAGCAGAACTAGATGCTTCCTCATCCTTCTTTCCCTCGCTGCTGTGTTGAACTTGCCTCTCCTGTGAAACGCATAAAAGTTTTTGTGCAGTAACATACTTGTCCATTGAATAGTTCACTGTCCTTTGGCAAAAGCTTCATATCTCTTGAGTTCTTGCTTGAATCTAGAAGATTATTAAATATAGAATGATGAAGTCTTTATGGTTTGGAGTTTTGCCATACTTATGTGCCACAGGTAACAGTCCAGATAGATACACTGTGGAATTTTTAGTTGTGTGTTTTTGGAGGCAGCTTGTAGGGGTCTAATTTTCCAGAAGTCTGAAGTGTGAGGAGAGGATAGCACAGTGCTTTAGGCTCTACTGCAAATACCCTGTTGATGTGGATTTATGTCATCTGGTTTGGATGTGATGTGCAATTTTAAATTCTAGGGGCATGCGGATGAAGTATTTGTCTTGGAGACCCATCCTTTTGATTCCAGAATAATGCTGTCTGCAGGTCATGATGGCAACATTTTTATATGGGACATTACTAAAGGCACGAAAACAAAGCATTATTTTAACATGGTAAGACTTTCTTAAACTCCTTTTTTTTTCTCAACACACAGCTGTGTGTTCACATAGTAGTTCAAGGAACTGGCACCAACATGCCCACGCCCTGCACCTTTCGGAAAAAAAAACCCACTAAAAAACAAACAGGCAAAACCCACCAAAAAACCCAAGCCAGCAAAATTTCTCTAGAACTTTTACCTTTCAATTTCTTGGTTATTGTAACTGTAGATACGAAGTGACCATGAGCCAGTTTTAACAGCTTAATGTGACAGAAAAGGAGGGCTGGGATTGCCTCCCTTGTCTGCTCCCACCTGCCCACTTACATTCTCTGCCTTGAATCAGATGCCTCTGGCTGGACCTTTTACTGAGCTGAGTCAGTGGACTGAAGTTTTGCGAAAGTATTCCCCGCTTCCTTCCACTGCTACTTTGCTGTAGGGCTGCTGAGATGAATGCGATCAGAGAGGTCACAATGAACTGCTGAGACAGGGAAGATGAATTGTGAGAGTTTGCAGTTGGTTGTGAGGAATGTGAGGTATGGCTCTTCAAACCTCACCTGTTGATCAGGACTTCTTGGTCTGTGAGGTGTTGTGAGTAGTGCACTCAGGACTTTTCCACTGTGTGTTACTAAAGATCATCTTACAGCTCATTTGTGGTAACCATTTTCCTTAATTGAAATGAAGTGCCATCTAAAAGAGTGAAAGGTCCTGTTTTAGACCAACATTTCAAGAGTCTTACAGGCACATATTTGTATTCTCAGCTGTCTTGAAAATGATATTATTACCATAAGCGTTAGTGGATTGATGCAGTTCTCAAGAGCTCCCATGACATTTGCTCCATTTGACAGCTTGTGATTAACCCTTTAAAATAGGTTATTTTCTCTGAGACTTAAGTTATGATCCAATGTTCATATTAATTTTTTAAACTCTTTTTTTCTAGTTACAGTCAATAGCAAAATTATTTTTTTTAATTTTCTTTAGCTTTAGGATTCTTTGTGATTTTCTTGAGTAGCTACTAACAGATAAAAAGCCTCAAAAAGCTTTTTTTTCTCTTAACATCAAGTTTCCATACCCTTTAGTTTATCTTTTAAAATTGAGTGCCTCTTTTAAAACTGTATGATTCAGAACTTTAATTCACATGTCAAAGGGACAAGAAATAAATACCTCCATTAAAGCATAAATAATCTCGTTACTTTGGTTTAAGAGCTGCATGACTGCTTTTGATAGAGTAATTAATTTCTGATGCTGCATTATTGCTCAAAAAAAAATTGGTCAGATAGTCCTGAGTTTCTTTCCTTCAATCTAGATTGAAGGCCAAGGACACGGTGCTGTTTTTGACTGTAAATTTTCACCAGACGGGCAGCATTTTGCATGTACAGATTCTCATGGACATCTACTGATATTTGGTTTTGGCTGTAGCAGACCTTACGAAAAGGTAAGTTCATCTTTTTATTACAACTGTTTACTCTGGCTTCTAACTGAATTCAATTAATTACATTTGTTCCTCTAAAACAACATATGTAAAATAGTTTTGCATGGGTACGGAATCTAAATATGGTGACTTCCTCCATGTCTGTGAGTTCCCTTGTACCTGTGGTCCTGGCACAGTAGAAACAACCAGTGTCTTAACATTCCCTTGGGAGTAGCTCCCAAGAACATTTCTGGAATACATTTTCATCTTCCAGCCAGCTAATTTGCATGTTAATTGTTAACCTGAAAATTACTTTTATTTCTAAAAATAGCTTAATGTTCAAAGATTTGAACATATGACAAAGTTTATTACGCTACTATGTAATTAACAAAAAAGCAGACTGTTTGTGTGTTAAGAATAATCTGTCTGTTTATTTTGGTTGTTGTAACTTGCAGTTCTTTAGGCCTTTTCTTATTAAAACACACATTGACTGTAGTAGTTTGATTAAAATAAGCAAAAGTAAATATCCAACATTGTGAATTTTGAAATGTTAGAAAAATCTGCATGAGAAATGTTTTGCTTTTTTGAATCTATCAGCCTGTTTCGGTTTTGTTTTGATATAAATACTTGTGTTTCTGTTTTTTCGAAATGGCTCTCAAAAGTGTAGTTCTGGCCTATGCTTTTCTTCACCTCCCCCTCAATTTTTTAAAGTTGCAATGATATTTCCATGTTTGTCATTTTAAAGAATTATTTTTTTTGTTGCTCTACATTCTTAGCTGAAACAGAAACTTATTCTTTTCATGCTGCTCATCATTGCTAGGAGCAAAGATACTGACTGTGATCTATTACTTGTGTAACCGTTTTCCTTCAGCTGCATGGATTTAACAGGTTTCAGTTGTAGAAAAATTCCTGGTGGACATTGCATGATGAAGAAAGAACTTTTCTTTGAGAGCTTACGTTGAACTTCAGACAACGATTTCCTTACATGAAAACCAAGGAAATTTTTCTTAATTGTATGGGGAAAAAATAGTGAGATGTAAAATATTTTTAATTTGAAGTGTAAAGCAGTGCTTCTGCTTTAAGTTACCTCAGTTTGTTGTTTTCTAAAAGCATTTTGTTGCCTGCAAAAGCGCTATCAAAAATGAGAGTACTGCAACAACTGTACTGGTTAATTGTAGCTATGCATAACTCTTCTTATTGGGAACTTGCCCTTGCTTTTAGCTTTAAGGAGATTTTGGGTATCTTAGTGTCACTTGTTCTCTCTGTGATTTAACATACTCTTTTTTCAAATCAATAACGTAAAAACTTGATTTCTTTCTAGATTCCTGATCAGATGTTCTTTCACACTGACTATCGGCCGCTTATTCGAGACTCTAACAATTACGTCCTAGATGAGCAGACTCAACAGGCACCTCATCTCATGCCCCCTCCTTTCTTAGTAGATGTGGATGGAAACCCTCATCCAACAAAATATCAAAGATTGGTGCCAGGAAGAGAGAATTGTGCAGATGAACATTTGATTCCTCAACTTGGATATGTAGCAACAAGTAAGAACAGCATCACTAAAGACTGACATCCAGAAGTTAAGAGTTTCTGTAGTAATTCTATATGGGAACAGAGTAGATAAGACATAGGTGATTTAAAAATGCCTTAGTTTTCCCACATGCTAACTATTGTGTGTTTATGTTCACTAAAGGTGCTGAAAGGTCCCACAGTGAATATGATTTTAAACAAGCAAAAAATAATGGGTTGTTCAAATGGATGTCTTAATTCTTTTCTTTTCTGCAGGCACTGACATGCATAAACTGTGTTTGAGTTATAGGCTCCATAAATGTCTCATTTGGAATAAACAACTGGAATAATTTCAGGAATGGTTTTCATAGTGTTTAGTTGTAGAATGTGTCTCACTGTGGTGTGAGCAATGAGATTAAATCATTTCTTGTAGCCAGTTAGTTAACTGAACCCGTTGATTTTATTTGTATTACACTTGCAAGGTGATGGAGAAGTGGTTGAACAAGTTATAGGCCAACAGACAGTTGATCAGGATGAACAAGGCTTGGAACCCAGCATTCTTGATGGTGTGATTAGACAGTTACAACTACAGCAAGATCAAAGAACTGGAGCTGATCAAGAATCTGCTTCAAGTGGTCCACAAAGCGGGGAAGGAACACCTAGAAGAGGTTAGTGCTTGCTGATAAATTGTTAGGTAATTGTTGTATCTCCATTTTTATTATACTGTGTGAAATATTTCAAACAGGTTTTAACTTTAAGTTGTTTTGAGGACTAAGATTCCCTTAACATAGTGATATCTGGTTAAGATCTTTTTGTTCATTAAAACACTGCTGCTCCTGTGCTTAAGTTACAAAACAAAGCCTTTCACTTTTCCTTTTAAAGAGCACTAATTGTATTGCTTGCAGAGTGCTACATACAACATTTACAGGAGTTGCATTTATTCTCTTCTAACATTTGTAAAAGAAGTATTTTACCCTTATTCAAACTGGATTCCCCTCTCCCTCTTCACAGATTGAAACCAGACACTCTTCTGATCTGTGTCCTTGTAGTTTTAATTACGTAAGCTCAGCTCCATGAAAAGTGCTTTTTGGAACCTCACTAGCCTCAGAGCTGCCTGAAATAGTTCGGAAAAAACACTTCTGTTACATTATACTTCCTTTCATTGTATTAAAATTGTAGTAGAAATAACCAATTTAAAAGTATATGTATAATCTGGCTGTATTTTCTACAAGACAGATAATTTCCTGAATGTGCTAACTAGTCATATACTTAAGATCGTGGAGATAAAAATATGCAAAGTGTTAATTTTTTTATCTTGTAGTAAGAAGAAACAAGGTTCCAATTCTGTGCAGTCTGGAAAAAATGGTTTTGTTTGTATATTTTAGCTTTTAGAAGACCAAGTTATGACATCCAGTCTCCTCCCAATATTGGTCTGCGACGTAGTGGGCAAGTTGAAGGTGTGCGTCAGATGCATCAGAATGCTCCACGAAGTCAGATGGCTACTGAGCGAGACCTTCAGGCTTGGAAACGAAGAGTTGTTGTACCAGAAATACCACCAAGCTTACTCAGGTCTGTAGACGGCTTACTGGGCTGCAGATAACGACTAGGGACAACACATGCTGTTTTTTCTAAATCTAGTGCTATTAGACCTAAGCTAAAATAGATGCGTGGTGCAAACTGAAATAGTCCAGTGTTATGGTCAGCTGTGCTTAAAAATTTTTAGTTGCCAAGTCCGTTCAACAAGAATAAATTCAAGTTTTTCTAGTTTAACAGAGAATGTTTCTCGTATATTTCAATATTTTAAGTCATCTAAAGGGTAGCTAGATTACCTAGGTTTTTGCTTTTTCCAAAAGAAAGGGATATAGGTTAAACTGAAATGCTAAAAGAGTTAGATCCTTTAAAAAGTACTGTCAGTATGCATCTGTGAAAAAGAGAATTATTATTGATAGCTAAGTATTTCTTCTTAATGGTACAGCTATATATGCTGCCGCATCTCTGAAGTTTTTAAGAAGCTTTCCCGGTATTGGGAGGTAGAATGATTGCAAAGGGAAGAAAGTGGATTAAAAATGAGATTGCAAAAATTTATTATATTCTGATACTTGTAAGGAAGTCTTAATTAATACATGTGCGCTTATTTCCAGATAGTGTAAAGATGATGGATGTTACAGGTGTTTGAGCAGTAAGAACGTCTGAAATTAATAATGTAATGGAATTAGGTGTTAGGGTTTTTTAGATAGATCATTCAAAGAGAATGGATCATTTAACTTGTCAGCATTGTCAAAACAGATGCAGAATTAGATTTTCATTACTTCCTTTGTAGGAAGCAGGAAGAATATCGAATTGCTAAAGGTGAAGAAGAGAGAGATCTTTATGCAACAGAGAAGAGAAAGTCATTTGAGTCACTGGAAGAGGTATGCAGCAGCTTCTAGGAAAACAGGCATTCAGTGTCCAGGGTCAAGTCATGGTTTAAAAAATGAAAACAAACATTTCTGAAGATAAGGTCTTCAAAGGTTCTTCCTGGTTCAAATTCCACTCATTGCAGGACAAGGTTTGATTTATTTTTATGAAAACCTAGAAGTCTTTTCTCCTTCCATCTAAGGTATTTGGTAGTAATTTTTAAAGGCAGGCTTGATTCAGGCTATTCTGGTTTTACTGCACTTAAAGTACCAAAGACAGTTGTTGCAGATCCATGCTAAAGCATTGAGGGGGAAGTGAGAATGTTCCAGATCCTATATTTGAAGAATTATAGGCTATATTGTTGCTCCCTTGTCATTTTACTTTAGATTACAGTGTTTTGTGTATAGGGCAACTTTTTCAGACTTGCCCCGTTTTCAATGATTTTTTTTTTTTTTCATTACCTATTTTTTGGAAGAGATCGGTAAGAAGGAAGAATTAGTTACTGTACTGTTTCTATAAGACAGTGCTCTAATTCATCGTGTCTTGCAGTACAAAACAATTTGATGCAAGAGTTCTGCTACTTGATCCCCTTAACTAGGAGGAGTTGAGAATTTCTGGTCCTTTCAGAATTGTGCGTTGTAGGCAGTTCATGTCTTGATTCTGTAAATATATGTATCAGGTAATGTGAATGGACCTGTGACAGTAGTTTATATAAAGAGTAATTTCTTACAACAGCTATTAAATTGGGAACAGCAATTTTAAAAATACTGGCTTCCAGGAAAATTATTTTGTGTGAAAATGAGTTTTGACATGATCAGGCTGTGATGTGATGAGGCCTTTTCGGTTTTTACATTCAGTAGCGCTTTTAGCTACCCTTTCACCCCTATAAAGGTATGCCACATACATACTTTTATGTAACTTCTTTTTTTTACTTCCTGTGTAAATTAGAGTGACTCTGAGTCTTCATTAATACAATCTAAGCGTAGACTGCATAGACGAAAATACCGCAATTACCGAACGCGGAACAACATTGAAGAGCTGGAGTCTTCTGATGAGGAAAGAGATAACTGCTTTGGCTTGGTAGAGCAGGTGAGTTCCCTTCAGTTCTGCATTTTGAACTTGAGTTCCTCACTAAGTGAAGTTTCATGTGAATGTGCCTTTTCTCTCTTAAACTAAACAAGCAAAAAAAACCCAAACCTTCTTTTACCAGAGCAAGTATTTCTGTAAGTGTTGTTATTGTTAGCACCTCTCAAACCTAGTTGTCTGTTGCTTTAATAATGGCACTTTCTTGTCGTTTTATGAATGGTTGAACTATTTTTGCTGACAATCTTCTAAACCAAATCCACAGCCCAAGGCAAAAAAATGATGTACAGTGAGGCTGGCTTGAAGTGAAGTTTGGATTTTAGATGTGTTTTGCTATTTCTCAGAGAAAAGCTTCCAAATTTGTGCACACACCTAAAACTGGAAATTTTGAAGGTTCTTGATAAAGCATTTTTAGGGCCTGGTAGTGTGATTCTTCCACAGAGTCTGTTTGTCTTGGCCATGTCCTGGCTTGGGTTGAAGCTTTGGTGTGGATAGCAGGAGCTTTTGACTGTTGTGTTATCATATGCTGTAAATTGGTGGTAGGACTGCTTGCACTACAGTTGTCTCGCCTCGCATGCAAGGAAATAGCCTCAAACTGGGAAGGGGGGAAGGAGTGAAGGGACTCTAGAAGGTTGGACTTGTTGAACTAGTCACTTACTTTGAGAAGAACAGTGAACAAAATGGGAGATGTTCAGGAGATAAGAATTTTGTAAGTAAGATGAAGAATGATATTCTTTGGAACTGGACTCTCTTCTCCTTGCCTCTTAATAAAGGCTTCCTGTGTGTTTAAAAATCAGTAAGTCACTTTAATGAGGAGTTTAGGTTTTCTGTATTTTGGGAATAGGGTGTAAGGGGAGTTGATAGGAGACTTCTGGCACCTCACAAATTGAAAGCAGACAAAGTGCAAATAGGAGAGTGATGCATGCTGTCCTGTAAATACTACATATATTTAAATATTTTTGAAGAAGTGGTGTTAGATCTAATAATACTAAAATTAATAATACTGTAAGAAGCTGAGCTTTGATGTAAATGTTTTGGTTTGTTTTTTTTTTGTTTTAGTCCTGCAAGGTAGGATAAAACAGAAGAACTTACCTAGTGAGTGTTGTTCATACTGTACCCTGTATGAACAGGTCTTAGGGAGATCACTGTTAACTTTGTTACTCTGAAAATGATGAACAAATAATCAGTTGGACTAACTTAAACAGTATCAAACTTGAAGTTGGAAGTTAAATCTTGTTTTCTTTCTTTTTTCTTTTGCTTGATAGCATATAACTTGAGATATGAGCAATGCATTATACTTAGTCATTTTAGTTATGGAAAACACAATAAAATGTGAAGTTAATACAAATAAATTGCTGAACAACAAACAGGAAATTACTTAAGTTGTAATATATTTTGATATATCCTGACTATTTAGTTTTGCCTTTAAATATATGCATGAATACACCCAATTAATACTTGGTCAATCAGTTAATACTAAAATCGGAAAAAAATCATCTGATTCTAACTTTCATTACTAATGAAAAAAAAAATGCAAATGGGACATATGATGGCTTTCCTTGATTTGCTGCCTTTGCAATCTTTAAATTCTTCCTTTGCATTCTAGTGAGCTAGATCTTATTGTATGCTTTACATGACCTGATTGCAGCATTTGAAGGAATCAAAATCATGTGCCACTTTGTTCTGATAAATGATGTGTACTTAGATTAGAAAAAATAGAACTGTCATATGGTAGGGGGATAGAAGTGCTGCTTTGTGAAGAGTGGCTACAGCAGGTGGATCCACATGTGGCGAGTAACATGTGAGTGAATATGCAGAAGTTACTGATTAATAGTGCACTCCTGACGTTGATAGGGTAAGTTGAAATCGGCTACGAAAAAGAACTGTTTTCATTTTAACTTTTGTTACCAAAGTTCTTCCTAACTTGATAATATGCAGACATGAATGGAGAACGTGTTTTGTGTTTCAAACCCTTAAAACATGTGCTGTGAGAAAGTTTTGGATTGACTCTGCGTATTTTTAAATTCAGGAAGCTGAAGAAAGTGAGGGCTCTGGCTCATCTGATGAAGAAGAAGAGTGGAGGAGTGACAAGAAAAGCAACAGTAATAGTTCTAGGTAAAAGTGAACAAATAAATTCCAGCTTTTACTGTAATAAGATTTACTTGAAGCTTGGCAAGTTAAAAGTTGTATGGAAGTTCTGTTGTGCTTTGTATGTAGTAATATTTTGTAGGGTACTGTACTGACACATTGCATTGTTATTTAGTGTTTCACCAAAGCATTTCTGTCTTAATGTAGTTTCAAATCCTTTTGCTTTTTTGCTAGAGGACAAGGAGAAAGAAGATAGTCTGGAACAGTTTTTATAGTGTGTTTTGTTCTGTTGGGTTTTTGAGGGGTGGGGGTTTTTGTTTGGTTTTGGGGTTTCGTTTGTTGCTTTTGGTTTGTTTTTTTTTAATAATGCAGCAACAGTCAATTGCTTGCTCTTAGAAAAAAGGTTGAAAAAATCTTTATAATTTTATTTAGAACTGAAGTTATAGATAACTTTGTGATCACTGTACTGTGGCTTTTTTAGATATTCTTAGTAGAACTGAAAAATACTGAGAGAGATAGATAGATAAATACAAAAAAGCAGATGCATACATATGAGATTTGTATAACTGTCTTTAAAGAATTTCAGTAGTTTGGGTAGTGTCTTCTTTAGGGAGGGCTCTTAACTAGTCCAGAATTTCATTGCACAACTTTCTTGAATAAAATGACTGATTTTAGAATTCACCAGACTTGAGGTTTTTTAAAAAACATGTTTTGAATTACTGTGTTCCCAAAAAATTATGTTAAACAGCAAGTGAAATAACTGTTTCAACAGGTCAGAATAATTTTAGTTCTTCTGATAGTGCTTTCAGTAGATACTGTATCTATGTCTGCACATATTTGTCTAAGAGAATTTAGCATGCTTAAATATTGACAACTTAGTTTTGTGTTTGTGTTTTCCCTGACCCCGTCCACTATGGACAGTGACTCTTCAAGTAGATACTCTGACTGGATTGCTGATGCGGGGATTAACCTACAGCCTCCCGTACGGACTGCTCGACGGAAAGCTGTCAGATATTGCAGTACTTCAGAAGATGAAGTATCAGTAGAGAAATCAGCTCCTCCAAAGAGAAGAAGAAGAAGAAAAAGGAGAAAAAAGCCCAAACCAAAAAAGCAGGAGGAGGTATACAGTTAATTTCTTCTACTCACTCTTTAATAAATTTCTCTCTTAGGTTTTAGACTTCTTCTCTAGAAACTGTTCAAGCAATTGTTATTGCCATTGGACAGGGATATTGGTATCACTACATACAGTTTACCTTTAATTAGTTTGAGACCATTCCAAATGGAAGGCATCTGCTCATTTGTGTAGAAGAATCTTCATTCCAAGTGAACTAATTTTCACTTTTCAAATAAAAAGGATTCTCCAGGTTGCTGGTATCAAAGGAGAAATGTGATTTTAAATAACTGTAGAGAATATTAGACTAAAACCATGTTAAACTGTCTGGTCTTAAGTAGTGTATCATTGTGAGAACTTAAGGGATATAGTCACTGTATTTATGGTGGACATTTATACTTGGGCTGAATTTTTAATTTTTTCTAAGTTACAATAATTACTCTTTTTTAAGTTACTGAAATTTTTAAGTTAATTTAACTATTCTTCTTTGAGTTACAATAGTTATATAAAGGGGCAAACAGAAGATTTTTTCTTAATGCTTGGGTAATTTTAGTATGTTTTTTGTCTCCATGCTTTCACTTTCTTCAAAGTATTCTCAAAATGGTATTTTTAGAACTGTTTTAATATGGATATTTACTGTGCAACATCTATCATTTTTCATCTTCACATAGTTTCTTGCATCTTGATAGATTTCTAACTGGGCACTGAGAATGCTGTCTAAATTATAAAACATTGTTTCTCTGAAGACCTGCACAATAGTAATGTTGCTCACTCAGATCTTCATATGGGAAAGGAGTGCTTAGTATTAGTACTACAAATACAGTTACAACTCGAGCAAAGCCTTGCAGGAATTTTGCTAATACAGTTTGGAAATGTACATTAGTTGTTTATAAGTTAAGCTTTTGTCTGCCAAATTAAAATGGAATGATTTGTTTTGATGTCATGTCAGCAATATGTCTATTATGTCTAATTTGCTCTCTATTAAATGTGAAGACTAATGCTACAACACAGCCAGTAAACTTGGAATTGTCATATGATTGCCATCCTCCCGTTTGGATAACAGACACAGCTCTTAGAAGATCCCCATTTGTCCCTCAGATGGGCGATGAGGTAGGAATATTGATTAGAATCTTTAAATGCTTGTATTAACTAACATTATTGTAGTTACTAAATATATGAAGATATTTACTGTTTGGGGTTTTGGGGGATTTTTTTTATTTTTTTTTAGGTAATATATTTCCGACAAGGACATGAAGCTTATATTGAAGCAGTTAGAAGAAATAACATTTATGAACTGAATCCACACAAGGAACCATGGAGAAAAGTAGTCCTTAGGGTAGGTCTACATTGAAGGTACTGTAGGTTCAGTACTAGTACTCAGTGAATGAAGAGTTGTATTACACTGTTTGCAAAACATTGATTTGTGAGGTTATGCCATTTCTCATAATGTTTCCCTATGGAAACAATAGGGGAAAGTGTTTTAAATTACCAGAGTATCTTCAGAGTTACGTGGGGGAAGCCCAAATGTAAATAGCTGTGTTAAAATTGCCAAGTCTGACAGACTGCCTTCCACTGAAATCTCAAATCCAATTTTAGTATTTTTTGGGT
>Ga0181612_174982_pt1 | contig 15181 bp, 8 predicted proteins | sample HoacroProtozoa21_FD_119630 | JGI IMG/M metagenome (GOLD analysis project Ga0181612, IMG submission 119630) | Hoatzin crop microbial communities from Cojedes, Venezuel. Combined Assembly of Gp0051906, Gp0051904, Gp0051908 | reverse complement strand
GCGCGAGATGTCTGACGACGCTGAGTGGAAAGTGTGCAATGGATGCCAGTCAGGCTTTGCTTAAGGAATGCTAGTTCTCACTGGAAAAACCCAACTATGTAGGGGAGGGTCCCCCCCTTGAATTGATTTGTTCCCCTCATCGCTCCCCATGCGGCTATATTTTTATTTTCTGAAAGGCAGAATCAAAAGGTACAGATAGTTTCAAATAAACTTCCTTTTTTTTATCATGCTAAGGTAAGGCCTGTTAAGGAATTCACTTATTCTCTATAACGTGTTTTGAAACTGCATTGACAGAAGCTTCATGCTTTCTCTGACCTTTATGCGAACAGGTATTTTTGGTAAGGCTCCAGCCATAGCTTGGATCCCCACTGTGCTGGGGGCAGATGAAAGCCCACTCCCCCCAAAAAAAACCTCTTTGAAATAAACTTCTGGTCTCAGTAATCTTAACTGTGGAGGCAACTTTCTGATTGTGCATGCCTGAAAGCCTTTTTAGATACAGATTTTTGGATTTTCATATAGGTTTGCTTGTCCGTACACGCGTGCCAGTGCGAAGGGCCAGGGTGGGCGCGTGGTCCTGAGGAGCCGTGCCGCTCAGCAGCGAGCTCTCCTGAGCCCCAAGGCACTTGGCAGCTCACACCGGTGACAAGCAGCCTGTCTATGGAGGATGTCACCACCGATGCTGCGTGCCCGTGACCAGAGCCTACGGTGGATAACCAGTAACGCAGGCAAGATGGGCTCCAGCGCTCGTGCTTCTCCTGTCTTCCTCCCTGCCGCTACTGTGGCCTCTGCTAGCCCAGCGTGGGCTTGGGCAGACCTGCCGGCGCAGCAGGGCAGGCTGCGGGCTGAGCTGACCAGGAGAAACTGAGGCAGTGGCGCAGGATGAGTCTCATGCTGTGGTCACCTCTTGTAGAGGAGCATGGCAGATCTGCTGTGACAGCACCTCAGAGCACTGCAGCAAGGCTTCCTAGAGACTGCTGCTCCTGAGGGTGGAGCTTGAAGTGGTCTTGCTCTTGGCCTGAGCCCAAGCCTTCGCTTTGCTAAGCTGTGCCAGTCAGCAACATCTGGCTTCTTAATTGGTCAAGTTACTTTATGCCTATTCTGGAGTTGATTTGTCTGTCAGCCAGCCAGGAATTTTGAAAACCAGTCTATTTGGTTTATCTGCAAGTGATTTACTAGCCCAAGAATTAACTTCTTCAGGCACATCCCACAGGTGTCCCTGAGGAGCATCCTTTATCCCTTTGCTCCTCTGGGTCCAGCTGTATTTTCCATACCACCAAGATGAGAGGACAGCAGAGCCTGCGCCCATCCCTCATGTCCAGGCTGCGGGGTGGCACCGACGTGGGGCTGTCAGAGCTGCTGCTGGCTTGCTGGACATCAAGTGTTGTGGTGGTGGTGACCTCTGAGAAAGGAGACCCATAGATAAAGTGGGGACTAGATGGGGCCAATGGTCTTATAAATTATTCTCCCCTATTCATAAGAAGAAAGTTTGTGGAGGGATTCAGGCAATCAATTTCCATCTCTTGCAGGAAAAGAAATTGAAAGCACTAAAGCAATTTATTACCTTTTAAATTTGGGGATGAGGTGGAATGTAAGTAGCGCTTAAATTTAACTACCTGCAAAAGCAAATAAAGAAAACTGTAATATTTCACAAAGCCATAATCCAGTATACTATAAGTGCATTTTCAATTTGATTGTGGAAAATATAAGTTACTACTGCTTTCTGTTAAGAACTTGCCCATAAAGCAACATCCAATTGGCGGATTCAGTAGTGTTTCTGTACCTTTTTTTTCTTACTTTCTTACAATCTATGTAAAACACTTTGACAGGAATTTTTTCCCCTGTCTCATATTGCAGTATTCCGAATTTTCAGCACAATAAGTGTTTTGCCTGCAAGGCCTATATCTAATATTGGTTCATTCTGAATGTCTTTTGCCATTTAAATGTTAGTCCAGGAAACCAAAGTGATAGTAATCAAATGAGTATGCTCAATATATAGCTTATATGTCTACAGGGTGGCTTTCTCGGTCTAATTCAAATGCTCTTAGAAAACAGGAGTGATGATTCAGGAGCTGTTCCAAGAAGAGTCTTGCTTCTGGCAATATTTACTCTTAGGTAGATTAGAAGAAATGAGAGCTGGCATCTAAGAAAAAGATGAAGACCAAAATGGGCTAATATCTGCTCATTACGTGAGGGCAAAGCCACTGACACCAATGTGGCAGAAAGATAAATTTGTCCGCTCTGCCTGTGAGAGCATTTTGGAAGAGCCCTGGAGAAGTTCATTGCATGAGGAGGCCACAGGAGATATAACCTGAGCTGCAGCCAGGCCACAAACCCCTACTGTTCGTTTTTCCCTCCAGGAAAAGTGATTCTCTTCCTGCAAGATGAATCATTGACGGCTTGTTTGTGTGGGCAGACTGATTGCCTGAGCTATTCTGGGACAGCTGCTGCTCTGCAGGTATTCTGGAGTATTTCTTGTGTTCAGATAAAGCTAACTACTTCTGAGATAAAGCTAACTCCTTCCTGGCACGATTATTTAGAGAACGGTTTTGTTTATATCTTAAAGCAGGTTCCCCAAAGCAGCTCTTGGGAGAGCAGCCCCTTTCCTCTGCCTGGAGAGGTGAGAGCTTGGGCATGTGAAGAGCTGCTGTCAGCTACAGCTAGGCCAGCCAACCATCCCCGTACGGCTCTGAGCAGAGCAGTAGGATTCCCCCGCCAACACCATAACATACATACCCTTTGCTGAGGACTTGGGTTGGCTTGCTGCCCTCCCAGGCTGCTCTAGGTGGGATCTCAAAGCTCTGCTGATCCTCACCCTCGTGTCACAACACAAAGGGCTGAACCGTGTCGTGGCTGAATCGCAGCTCGGTGAGAGAGCTTTGCAGGAGCCTACATTTGTTTAACCATCTTCACATCTTTTTGTTCCTGCTTCACACACAAGTCTCTCTATTTTATTAGCTGTTTATAAATACCATAATAAGTTACGCAGATAGCATTGATTATTATGCCTCTTGAGGCACCTCTGGTATTCTAGACACTTTGTGCTGGACCTATTGAGTCTTAGCACAGAGGGGAATCAGATATATTTTTCCTTTTAGAAATGCTAGACCTGCTGTCTGTAATTGTCAATCTAAATTTAAGCAGAGGTATTGCGCTGACCCTATCATATCAGCAGAGATTTTGAATGCATGTTCATGATACGGTTCTGTGCATAGGGTTTTTAGCTCCAGGGTTGTACGAAGGATAATTTAGAGAGGATGGAGTTTTTCCCTTGAATGAATTCATTTGTATTCACTTCAAAGGCTGCAGTGAGCTTCAAACCAAGGTGTGCTCCGTGCAGGCAGTCTTCACAGGGGCGAGTTCCACCCACCATGACAGTACACACAGAGCCTTCCTCAGATGATAACAGAAAGTGACTATGTGAAGGGCTGGGCTTCTCCAGAGATGCACTAAATGCCTGCTACTCCAAGGACATGGGAATCCTTTTAGCCCACTGCAGGATAAGCCCTTCAATATTTAAGATCCGCACTGGAGCTGTAAACTCTTAAATGTAATGGGCTCTGCTGCTGTAAAATGATGTAGCTCCACTGACATCAACCCTCTCCCTGGGGCTGGAGCCCACGGGACTGAAATGGGGCTATGCTGATTTACGTGAGAATCTGTCTGTGTATACTTACACACCAGCTTTTCATGATCTCTTATAAACATGCCTAGTTAGGACACAGTTAAACCTGAAATCAAACCAATATTTAGAATACTGCAACTACAGCTTTTGGTCATCATCACCACGATTAGGATCTCGGCTGCTTTGCTTTGCTGCAAGGCCTGTAGAGCTTTATGGCTGACTAGTGACCTAAAAAGCAGATTCACTGTTATTACTGATAAACATTGTAGCACAACAGAAAAAACCCCAAAATATATATCTGTGCCATAGCACAAAGCATGCACACGAGTCATGGCAATTAGCAATAATTTGTCCTTCTGTGCTATATTTAATTTTAAAGTGGCCAAATTGTTGGACAAAACACTACCAGCACATGTACTGTGGCTCTTTTGCTACAATAGCTGTCTTCTGCCCAAAGCAGGAGCACCTTCTCCTCTCCCCAGAGCCAGCCTAGGAAGCTTGGCATGAACAAACCTCGTGTCTATACACAAGCTTGGGAAAGGAGAGGTCTACCTGGAATAAAATCTTCTATCAGTGGAAAATTTTTGCTGTAGATCTAGCCTAATGACCAAGCCAGCCCCCTGCCCCACCCAGGGACTTGCCTTCTGAAGACCCCAGCAGCACCTCTCCCACGCGACAAGGCTGGTCCAGGAGTTGAAGCGAGTGTCATCCTCTTTCTTGGCTGGCGGGGATTCTCTAGCACTGAAGTGGGGAGAAATCAGAGCTGGCGATGCTGTCTTGAAATAAGTCAAGATACAACTCAATAACTCACTTGAGGTGAGTCTTGCTGTGATCAGATGCTGTTTTGAGATAAATCACTTCAGGTAGTACTGGTTTGCAGATTTTGTCTTTCCTATCACAAAATATATTTTTTTTTCAGTACTGAATCTTAATCTTCTTGAAACACTTCTTTCCCCAAAGCCTTTCCTGGCCATTCCTTTTTCTTTCCTGAAATATCAGAGTGTTTTGTAAAGATATTATTTAAAAAAAAAGAGAAACTTTTGCAAATAACCCATTTTGAGCCCATTTTTTAATTGCTAATTTATTTAGAATAAACTTACTTATTTTGTTTACTTATTGTTTCCTATGAGTGATGAGCTGGAAGCGTGTAGCGATACATTGCATAGCATGGTTATGCACTGTCTGGAGCTTAACAGAAGACGAGGTTCCTGGATTACAGATCTTCTTGCAGCTTTGAAGGGAGTCCGGCCCGAGCAGCGGTTTGGTCTGGCTTTTGAGAGCTTCATTAGCTGGGACTGAAGTCAATGTAGACTTCTGGCACTGATAAAGGGCTGCACAGTTTGAGAGATTTCCTGTAGACCAGAAGGCTGTCTAGCCTGTGGGCTTGGCTTAGATGCAGGCTTGCTCCAATAAGTATTTACTAGATATAATATTTAGTCCAGCTGAGGAAGATCTGCTCCAGTTAAAAAATACCGGTTTAGTCTCAGCAAAAGGTGGAATATTTCAAGAGGAGGGAAGGAGCGAATTTTTTTTTTTCCCAACCTGAGAAATGTATTAGCATCAAGCGACCTGTGAACCCGTTAAACTAGCCTAGTTTCTGTGGACCTGAGAATCCCAGCAAGCTTACTTTGCTTGTGTTTTTTCAACGCCCAAAGTGTCTTCTTTTGTCTCTCCACCCAACGATATTGTGTCTGCAGCAGTGCTGTGTGCTTTTGTTCCAGGCCCTCACACAAGGAATGAAGTAGGGTCCCATGTCCAGCCAGCTGGTTTCCCTCATTACAGGACCCTGGTACCTGGGACCTCCCGGCCATCTTCTGGGCCTGGCCTGCAACCCCAGAATTGGTGATGTGAGATCATGGTGTTGAGTGGGTTTGAGGACAGCTTTAAAAACAGAGGGGCCTCTCCCTTGGAGAGGTGACTGGCACAGGGACAACCCAGGACCCCTGGTGAGATCAGGAAAATGCATCAGGCAGGAAGACAACATCCTCTGAGCTGGAAGGGTTAACAGCAGATTGCTGCTTCCCCCCTTTGCCTTTACTGTTATCATGATTTATATATTTGAAAGTAAGGATGATTAATAATCCACAAACCTTCAGCCTGGAAGGAGAGCTCAGGCACTTAGCATACCAGAGCGTACTATGAGGCAAACAGTAAGAAATGATTAACAAGACTAACACTTCCCCTCCTCCCCAGAGAACTCCAGAGCAGCATCAAGGGTCCCTAGCCGTTCATGGCTCCCAGCAGTTGGGTGAGGGCTACCAAATGGCTTCTCTATCAAAGGGCCATCGCTACAAGTCTGTGCACTGCAGGTACCATGGTGATGAGTCTGGCACAATCACCTGGAAAGATAAATATAGTTCGCATGCTGTTCCTGGAGCTGGATCTAAATGCCTCCATTCCATATGTGCACTGCTACTCTCAAGATAAGGAAAAACTGGCCTATAAAGTCCTTATTGACCTAAGAAGTCAATTACAGTGCAGAAAGAGAGGTAGAATTCATCTGCTGTTTATCAGCTTGGACCTCAGTGCTTCCCGGGCTCAGCACTGGGATAAGTCTAGAGGGAGGACAATGCAGCCACAGAGGAGAGAAACAAAACTGGGAAAGTAAATTGGAGGGAATTCGTCCCTGGGGTAATGGCACATTGAATGCTGAGCTGCATCAGTCCCCAATATCTCTTCAGTTCATAAAGACTGATCACTACCAGCTTTGTTCTGTGGTCTCCGGTGAAAAAGAAAGGATCTAGTTAATTCAGAAAATACTTTGGAGGTTACAAAGTGTTTGTCTTTCCCCTGGGGTTTTCAATGCCAGCAAAGGGGGCAGATTTGGTTTCTTAAATACAAAGAGGCAACCTAACGAGGTCCTGTCTCCGTGCTGATATGAAAGGGATGGGGGAAGTCCTAGTAACCCAGTGAAAAATGTACAGAAGAAAATCAAATGGAGATGTGGGCAGCTCAGCCGTCCCTTTTTCATGTGATGGAATTAAACACGGGAAGGTAATTTGCATCGTCCTTATGTGAGAAAAGAATAATGTTACTTTTTTTGTGCTAATCCCCATCAGTAGCCAAGCGGGTAGATGGGAACTGGTAAGGGTTATCTGTGACCTACTTCTTTCATAATGGTACAAACAACCCTTTTAAGCGAGACACAATGGCGAAGCAGGGCCTCGGAGGAGATTCTGAATCGCCTCCTTTCCCATCAGGGTCAATAGGAACTGAAAGTCTTCAGCATCTTGCCAGCTATCGCTGCAGCGTTCATGGTGACAGCGCGTTCAATCCACCTGCGTGCTCCTTGCGTTGGAGGGCAAGGGACAGCAGCGTGCACGGGCAGTGACGCAGCTACTGCAGCAGCACCCATGTGCAGCGACGAGGTTACTACACAGTGAGTGTGAGCGGGGCCCTAAGCAATATTCTCTTTGATTTTAATCAAATGTGCACCATACCCAAGTACAGGCAGGTTTTGGTCTGGCATGTTCCTTTACAATCCTTAAGAGGAAGCGGGATTTAATTTTTAAAGTGAGACTTCCTCAGCAAAAAAGGAAAATTCCCCATTCAGCTTATTTCAGTAGACGCCACAGTTTGCAGAGCGGCTCCGCTTTCTTGGCAGCAAGCCCTGCCCCTGTCGCACTCCCCGGAGCCCGTGCACCAAAGAACCCTCCAGCACACTCCGCTGTGCGCCTGAAGAAAGCTGTTAGCTTTGGCTGAAAGCGTCCTCTGACTCTGTTTTCAACAACAAACTGGACTTTTGGTGAAGTTAAAGTTTCTGAGAAAAGTCCCCACTTTGTCCTTTACTCCCCCCCCACCGCCCCGCCTTAAGTCAGGTAACTGAGAATAACATTTTATTTAGAAATACTGAAAGGAGGTCTTCTGGGAATTCTATTTCCCAGATGGACTGCCTGTTCCCTCATGCACCACAAACAGATGTCTCCTCACCCTGGAGAATATTTTGTAGTGTGTGATGGGGATATAATATGACAGGGTACATGGCTTCTGGAGAAACTTGGAGCATAGGAACATTACTCCAAGGAGGTTCCATCGTAGTGCTTCAGTAGGGATATTTAAATTTTCACTTTCTTTCTTTTCCACAATAAGCTTCACAGGGTTTTTCACTGTAAAGCAGTCTAGTCTTCTGTCAAATGTGCTGTACACATATTTGCTATGGCATGGCAGCAAATCTGAGCAGAGAAGGTAATTATCTGCTGTACAACCATTGAGCTACACCACGGTTTTGAGAGAAGAGACTCTACAGTGTAGGTGCAGCCAGGCAGGCGTTGTAAACAAGGGAGCAGTGCATCACCCTGATTTTGTTCCTTAGGGTGGCTTCACTGAGTCCCTTGCCTCTGAACAAGGTCTTTCCTACAGTTCTTTTAGCTGCATTTTTGCATTTTTCCAGTACACCAGAGGAACAACATCATTTCTGCAAGGGTATGTGGGTTACACTGCAAACACTGTTACTGAGGCAAATCATGGACAGAGGCCAACAGGAAGGTTTTCTTTGGCTCCACAATTACGTCTCAGTAGCATATGATGGTCTAGTTCTTCCGTAAAGATGTTAATGAAAAGGCAGAACCAAGCCGGCCAACACTGGCCTAAATTTCTCTTAAGATGATGATTGGCAGAGGACAGAACGACCTGCTCGCTCTCAATACCCTCCTCCTGCTCTACTTAGAAAGCACAGGGAGCTGAAAGTCTTGTCAAGATAATCAGCAAAACGTAAACAGCTGAAAATGTTCTGCTGGAGAGTAACAGTATTCAAGGATAGGGCAAGGTCCTCCAAAGAGAGGCTGAATGATTTTAGGACATGCATCTGTGTGTTCTGCAGGATGAAGGGCCAGGCAACACTGATCATCCTCTGCAGGATGAAGGGAACAACACAAACAAAAACCAAGTGGCTGCATGTCAGGGCACTGGACAGCTTCATCTTCTGAGAAATTTCATCAGAGTGGACAATGATTGCTTTGAAGAGGTTGTGAAGACAACATGTCTGGTGCATGGAGCTCTTCTGTCTTGAAGTGAATAAGGAGAGGCAAGGGAGTCTCCTGAGGTTCAACAGAAAAGCTCCTTGAGACATGCTCAATGGCCTCAAGTTGCTTCAGGGGAGGTTTAGATTGGATATTAGGAAAAATTTCTTTACTGAAAGAGTAGTCAGGCCTTGGAGCAGGCTGCCCAAGGAAGTGGTGGAGTCACCATCCCTGGAGATGTTCATAAAATGTGTAGACGTGGCACTTCAGGACATGGTTTAGGAGGCATGGTGGTGTTGGGTTGACGGTTGGAGTTAATGATCTTAGAGGTCTTTTCAAACCTGAAAGATTCTATGACTCTTATGATTTTTTAAATATCTAAAATATATTTTCTCTTTAAAGTAAACACTAAACATTTCTTGTGCCTCTTATTGCACCAAAGGACCTGTCTGAGAGTCTAACCTGAGAGAGGAAATAAGACTCAAAGGAAATGGGACCTGCATTGGTCCTGCTGGTATCAGTGATTCAGGCAGTCTAACACCACCGCACGTTTTCAGATTGTGTAACTCCTAATGATCTTAGGGTTTGCTATTTAATAGGAAGCAATATGCTAGTAATAAAATAAATTACACATAGAGGTACATTAGTTATTTCCCATATTCTAGCATTTTTCATGCTGTGACTCTCTAATAACATTTTCTGTAGAACTGGGAGACAAACCATGCTGTTTGAAGGGCCAAAGCAGGGGTGGAGAGGGAGACAGTCTTCATCTCACTAGCTAATGAAATGGGAGAACTGGTGGCATTAATGTTTCTGTGCCCTTTGGTTTGCTAGTGAAGGAAATAGCTGTGTCCCAATACTCTAAGCTACTCTAACTGAGTCCATAGGCAAGCCTTAAAGGACGTTGTTTATTGTTACCGTTCATGGATCAGAGAAAAAATTACAGCCTCTAACTGGTGAGTCATTTTTCCTTTGTATTGTTTGCGGATGGAGGCTGGGGAGAGGAGCACTTGTTCAGGAGTTGCAGAATGATAGCGGCGCCCACCAGGATTTACATGTCTGACATTTAATCCTAGCTGAGGAAGAGCCTCAGGAAAGCAGAGGTCACAGGCTCTTTACAGATCCAGCTTAGGAGAAGGGCTGATCTGGTGCTTAGTTGGATAGTAATATTTCACATCAAGTGATGCCTTGACTGCAGTTCATTTTCCAGTTGATTTCGTTTGCAATTGAAAGGTTGGAACTTGTATAAAATCGTATCATGGCTTGTGTTCCTTGAAGCATACTGTGCTCATCAAGTTCAGAGGAAATAATATAGACTGTTGGCTTGTTATGACTCCTCCAGATGTACTTGCAGGGAGCATGCATAACCTCATCTTCAACTTCTGCTTCAGATGTTTGTGTCTAGCATTTTTAAATGAAGTAGTTGAAATTTAGGTCATAAATCCATGCAAAAGCTACTATTTCTAGATAACTAAAGCTGTATGTGTTTAAAAAATGTGCTCATTTGAATATTTTTAGAGGTTGGCAGCATTTCATATTATGTAATGTTTCTAATATGTACCACAAGATATTTTTAAAAAATAAATTAAGCACTTGTGACTTATGACTCTAGCAGCATACGTTGCATTTTCTTGGCTTTTGAGAGGCTAGTCACCACAAAACCTTCTTGCACTCTAACTTTCCAGACACTGGAGTAAAATGCTTGCCTTTTTTTCTTCTCCGCTGATTACACTTATTATAGTTTAGTACCTGATACTCTCTTTTTTGTAACTTAGTGAGCAACAATCCATTCAATGAAGCAACAGTGAATGTCACAAAAAGGAGGATAAGCTGAACTGTGTATAATGCATGTACAATCTTATGGTTTTGGTGATATCAAGCCATGCTATTCTTTAGCAGATCACTTCTTTTGTTTTAAATTACATTTATTTGGCAATTGCCAATCTTCCCACATCCTCTGCATCTCTGTTGTTTAATGGAAATAGCGGTACCATCAAGACGGACTGATCCAGTTAATAGACTTCTGCCATTGAATCAGGATTTCACTCGTATTTCTCGTTATGTGAGTCACATTGATTTAAGATGCTGCCACCACCTGACTGTTTGCTACTAACAGACACCTCACAGCAAAACCAGTGGATAGGATTGCGAGGCTTTTAATGTACTTACAAGTGAAAAATCAGCTACATTAACTTGCTTCACGGGGAAAAGGTTGCCTGAGAAATTCTGGGAACAGTGAAAGGTATCTCAGCCTAGCATGTTAAGAAGAGTATGTCCTTGCTACTTTCTGTCTGATTGTTGTGACAGAACTGCTGTTTCCTAAAACCTTTTTTCTTTTTGTTTTCCTTTGGTGAGAAGGTTTAGCTTTAATTTGTACCTGAAGGTAAACACTTTGCAAACATCTGTAAATTTACTGTGCCCTGCTAGGTGTGCAAATTTATTTGCTGCCTGTCCGATTTAGCCTAATTTCCTTGCCTTTACAGGTAACATCTTGAGTTTACTAGACATTTTAAATCTTGGCTGCTGTAACACAGTTTTTCATATGATTTGTTCTTTATCAGCTATGCCTCGCATATTGCGTGTCAAACATTGTCTGCTGTTCATGGTTAGGGCTGTTTAACGATACTGTGTGTAAAGTTTGGTGGTCTCTTTCAGTTTAAAGTCTTCATAAAATGCCCATGTGATAACTGGAGCTGAAAACACAAGAAAATAACTGTCCCCTGGGCCTTCATGAAATATGCCCTGACCAGGATTTGGAGGCATCTTACATTTCTTTCGTGAGGGAGAACCAAAACAACATGGTTGGACTCCAGCAATGGATGTCTGTGTAGCTAGAATGCACAAAGAGCTGCTACCTCATGAAATCACTTCTGAAATTTTAAAAGGGCGAGAGCACTTCGGCATAGCCATTCCCCTCTGTTTTACATTAATGTGTTATGTCTTTGTATCTGTTGGTAGAAGCACTAGCTTTTAGATTAGTGACAACTTGCTGGTGGAAAATTATTCAGAATATCGCATTTTAGGGCTGCTGTCAAAGCATTGCAGAGAATGTCACATATCCAAGTGACCGAGTTGTGTGTATCTGCAAAATTCAGTGATCCTAAAGGTGGAGATGTCAATATGTGTATGTATAGACACATAGGGACACATTCTAAATTAGGTGCTTATAATTAAGAAAGATCTGGGAGTTGTTGGAAGGAGCTGTCTGAAAATGTCAACTCAGTGATTAGCAGCAGTTGAAAAAATGCTAGCGTGTTAGAAATTATTAAACAGTAAATGGAGAAATATCACGATGCCACTGTACAATTTCAGTTCACTGATCTCAGAAATACATGTATAATAGATTTTTAAAAGTCATAAAGAAACAACATAATCTTCCCTTGTACAGAAGAATTCCTTATGGAAGTAGAAGACTCCTCAGCCTGAATTATAGAACCAAAATGTGAAAGTAACATGCCAATACATTAATTAATAATATGAAGCACGTGAATAAGGAATGATAAGTCACTATGGTTTGCAATGCGAGAACAATTGAACACACAACATTAGAGAGGAGGTTTAAAAGATGAAGGAAAGCAACTTTTTCAAAGAAAGCAAAACATTCATTTTTAAGCTTATTTAAGAAGGTGTAGTATACATTAGTATTATAAATAGGTTCTGAAGCAATTGATGAAAGACAAGGCCATTTCTGACTATTAGTCACTACAGGTGATCTGAATGGAACCTCTGACTCAAGCCTTTAAGCCACCTGGTTTCCAGGAGCAGGTATTTCTTGATAAAAACTTTTTAGTCCCAGCCATAATCACTCAAAGAATAGTATTTACAGACTTCAGCTATTCTACTGCATATATAGAACACTTGATATTCACTTAATTAAGGTAATCATGTAAATTTCATGGCTAGATTAAGTATATAAGCACCTTTTCAGTGTAATTTTTTAACAATTTGCATTATTGGAATGTTCCCAAACAATGTAAATGTCATGGATAGTACTGACATGCAGTGCTTAAACTAGAACTTAAACTTTACAGTCTAAAATCTGCTTATGTTGATCAAGAACATTAAATTAAAAATCATAGTTTTACTGAAAACTCTGAAATATGCATTCTAACACAGAACCTGACCCATCCAGAGGCTGTTTCTAACAGGTGTGTGTAATTCAAACTACTGTGCCCATTAAAGCTTACACTGTTTGTTTACATTGCATCTGCTGTGGCTTCTGTCCTGCTTCTTACTGCACAGCAAAGAAATTTCTCCATGGAATCCCCGTGTGATCTCTTGGTACAGGTAGGGAACACTTTTGATTAGGGGCAATTACACTTTTTCTGCAACTTCGGTCCGAATTTGTGACCATTGTTTGTGTTACTTGTGATGGCAAACACAAGTATGAGTCAAATGGCAAAACTCCGGAAGGCAATAAAACAGAAAACATAAAAGAGAGATGGTTAAGAGAAGCAGAAGGAACAAGCTGGTAGAAATAATGTAATGAGAGTTATAAGCAGAACATTTATGTAGGACTTGCAGTAGAAGGACAACGAGCTTTTAATTAAGATGCAGGAGACAGGCAGGAATTCAAGAAGTACGGATGACAGATCACACCAAGAGCAAGATGAGCATCTTTTCAGTTCCCTATAGTAATAAAATTACAAAGCAATGAAGTTAGAATAACAGTTACTGATTACCTGAGTTGATGGGACCTTCAGCAAATCAGTCTGATTCTGGCCTACTGAACTGACTAAGCTTCTAATCTAGAGACTGTGTCATGCGTTAGCGTAACTGGGCTCAGATAACAACTCAGACTCTGTCTCTTCTAGCCTTACATGGAGAGCTCCAGGGTGTTGAAATAAGCAGAGTCTTTGTACCCTTCTGCTGTCTGAGAACTCTTTCAGTATTGCTCCCCAACCATTGTGGTATGTCACCAGCATAAATTATTTTCCTAGTTACTCAAGTAATAATTCTATTATTTCTTCCTGTGTCTGTTCTCAAAAAACAGGACTCGGCGCAAATTTCCATTGTGCTTTAGAGACTTCATTCAGAAATCTGTAGTCATTAAGGTTGGCTAACAATTTTTGAATCTATTAGAGGAAGGACATAGCAGAAAGGCATAATAGTATTTTAGTCCTCTTACAACTATTTAAATGACTGTCAGATGCACATTTAATTTGCTTAGAAAAACATTCTTGTATGCAACTGAAAACATTAATTCATAGTTTAGTAATATTTCTGTCAGTTTCATAATGGAATTAAATGTTCTGCTCACTTTACCAGGAAAAGAATCTTTCTATTTAAATTAAGTACTGTTCTTAACAAATAGTATTGAACTGATTCATGTACTAGCATTTTATTGATAAGGCAATATCTCATGTAGCTCTCGTATTGTTTTCAGAAAAAAAGTAGATACAGAGTAGAAAATACTTCTACTGCTGGTGCTATGACCTGAACTGGTGCTTTTTTAAAAAATAGAGAAGGCTATGCATGAGGAATGTTAAAGAACTGGTCCATTTGTCAACCTGCCTTATCTTTTAATTCAGGCTCTACTGCTTTTATATAAATTCTGTACTTCCGTATCCTGGTGAAGCTGTTTGTCAGATTTTTAAGTATGTAAGTCCAGGCCCATAGTCAGTTCCTAGAAACAGCAATTCTGTGTCTGTATACCCTGTTGATGCCAGTATGAGGGGATAATCTTGTTTTTCAGAATCTTGTCTTCCACTTTAAAGTAAGATTTAAAAGCATGTCCTTCAGCTGGAGAAGTTTCACAAGAGGAGCCCTGATCTGAATGAGCTGTGTGACAGGCGCACCAGTGGATGAAGTTGCAGCCTTCCAACGGTGTGCCCACAGGGACATTACTAAGGGAGGCAAAGATGTGCCAGTCTTGACAGGAGTGAGTCAGGTGGACAAAATGCATACGCCTAACCAGTTCCTGCGTGCTAAGCTGGAGTGTGAGAAGAGGAAAAATAATTTCCTAAGAAAGGATGCTCTCAAAGCAACTTGACTAACAAGAAGCAAGAGCTAGGTAATTTTAAATAGTAACAGTGTGCTTTGGTCAGGACATTATAAAATATCTCTCTCAGTATCAGGGATGCTTTAAATTATTCGATAAAATATTCTGCCCACACGGCTGTCTGTAAACCTGGGCAGGTACAGGACAGAAGGGGTGGGTGATCTGCCTGTTCCTGTAACCATACCCTTATCCTCACTTCTGTACAAATCACTTGTAAAGAAAATCTGAACAACTCATAGCATCGCTGCCTGTTTCTGAGGTGAATCTTAAAGAGACTTCTTTATTGTATGGGTTTATTCTGACACCTGCTCCAGTATTTCCCTCTTATATATGGATAGGGAAAAACATAAAACTGATTGCATGATACTATAACCATCATTGTTTTGCACAGCATACACAGCAGAACTCACTGAGGCAACAAAAGAAACCTTGTAGTTGGTGACTACTACAGGCTGCCGGATCAAGGGGAACCTATTGATGGGGCCTGCTTCCTCCAGCTCCGGGAGACTTCGCACTCTCAAGGCTCTCATCCTGCTGGGGGACTTCAACCACCCCAACATCTGCTGGAAAAGTAGCACAGCAAGCTGTAGGCAATCAAGG
>Ga0181612_170249_pt1 | contig 15181 bp, 11 predicted proteins | sample HoacroProtozoa21_FD_119630 | JGI IMG/M metagenome (GOLD analysis project Ga0181612, IMG submission 119630) | Hoatzin crop microbial communities from Cojedes, Venezuel. Combined Assembly of Gp0051906, Gp0051904, Gp0051908 | reverse complement strand
CGCATTCTGTGGCTGTACCAGGCTGGTACGTTCCTTCCAATGTTACTCTAGTACTCTACTACTCCGTCCCGTTTGTTGGCCTGCGTTTTGCCCCAGGCGCCCAGAGATTTCCACCACTGTTTCGAATAACTGCTTTGCAGTAGGAACCGAAAATTCATTTAGGCCAAGGGCCATTTGTTATTCCTCATGGAAAGAAAATATTTGAGCTATTGTCTCCTGTCCTTGACCTGAAGAATCCCTAAGGATCCTCTCTCCTACCCACACCAGAGACAGGCGGGGGAATGACCCTTTCCGATCCCTGCAGGAGCCATTCTGCAGGAATGCAGCTCCCTGTGTATCTAAGGGTTCTTGGGGGAGGAACAGTCGGCTGTTCCCTCTGCCAAGCAGTGCCCAAAATGTGAATGAGCAATCCCAGGGCAGATTCACCTGCGCCTGCCAAAACCTTGGTCTCCCTTGGAGTCACCTACCACGTTTCTAAGTGTCTGACTAGGTAGGGATCTTGGACTACACACGAACATTTCAAGGAAGGCCTTGAGAAAGTACTCGGAGAGGAAGGAATACAATCTGAGAGTCTCATGTTGCCCTTCTCCTTTTAACCCTTGGATCTCGAGTGGGATGGCAGAGGAGAACGACTTCCAGCAGGTGAGTGAAGTCAGGAAGTCACAGGAGTGGAGAAGAAATAAATCAAAGCAGAAGAAAGAGGAGTAGGAAAATCAGATTCCTGCCCCCAGACAAATGGAGATGGGAAAAGATATCTTCAACAGCTAGTTGTCTTTCCGATGGTGATGAGAATATTGCCAAGTCATCAGGTGAAAGGAACACAGTATCGACTGCCACAGACAGCGATGACCACAGCAGTCGGTCTGCAAGCACGGGGCTGGCAACGCTCAGGAATGCTCCAGAAGTGGTCAGCCCACTGACAGCATCGGGAACTTCAAACAAGGTCATGTTGACAGATTCTGTTTCTTGTCCAAACTGTGCGAGGTCGTTACTCACACCATTGCTATTTCTGAAGACAAACTAGTTAGTGGTAGAGCAGTATTTGAGAAAAAATACCTGCGGGAGATTGAATGAAATTTAGGGGAACTTCACTTACTTGGAATAAAGGCAATAGGCTGGTAAAAGTCAAGAATTTGTTCACAGCCGTGTCCCAAACACAGCTGAGGTTTCAGGTAACTTAAGGAAAGCGTGTGAAATACGTACATGAGTTGGCTGGAGGCATGTGTGTGTTTTGCTTTTAAACAAACTCTTCAAGTGAAGGAGAAACAAGTTGCAAAGACAAACTCGGCCTACACGGAAGAAAACCGGATGAAGAATACTTCATGCATGAGACACAGGCAATTGTTCCACAAACAACTTTTCTTGCCTCTGGCAAGGAAATACAGTGAATGAGAACAAGATTTTCTATGTCCACAGTATTGATGTTAGTACAATCAAACAAAAAAAAGTGTTTATAAAACTTGGGAAAGCATCCATTGCATATTTGATGACAGCCTAAAAGCCTATATGAATGTCAGGCAAGCAAGAAAGCCCTGGCAGATGTACTAGGTTACAAAGACTCTTTTGGCTTAAATTAAAAGGGAGAGTAAGAAAAATGAAGACTAAAATTCAAGTCAGCATAGACAGCACAGAAATTGATGCTTTCAGCTGAAGCACATGAATTCAAGTTAAAGACTTTGACCTGAGGTCAAAACAAGCCCCACAAGAGACGTGAAAAAAATAGGCAGACTCTCAAAAGCTGCTGGAGGTTTACTACACTATGTTACTTTCTAAGATAACAAAGCCAGATAAATTAAGAAGCTAAGAAGTGAGTTGCCACCAGGACATCAGCTGCTTTTGTGTATCTTGTTTCCCAACATTTTGCTACATGACCATTTGGGTGGAGAGATTGCATGCAACATCCAAGTCCCTTCATGAAATTGATAATAAGCCCAGAGCCAGACTCATTACTGCTTTACGATGGTTTCTTATCTATATTTTTTGAAGTAGGGGTATCTATGTGTATGATGCATCTATGGAGCCCAAAATATTAAATACTTGTTGGACACACCCATGAAGGCATCAGCATCTGTTGGGACTGTAAACGTTACAGCCGAAACAACCACTCTCAAGTCTCAGCCCTCTCTCATCTTCCAAAAAACCTTGCCACGAGGTAGCTGAATAAAACAGATGTGAAAGCCATGTTAAGCCATATTAATATAATAAACTTTACACTACACTGAGGTTATCTTCCTTCTTGACTGTATTATACCATAACTCATGACGAACAACATGACTGCTGTCATTGCAGCCAATTTAACAGCAGCTTTTGCCTTTCAGAAAACTGAAGCTTTTTGCTTCTATAGGTGAAGGTTTTGCTTTATTTCTCTTGCACATTTAAACCATTTAAGCAGTATGACTTTCTTTGATCACATAGAGCTTTTCACATCAAAGGGAGAAAATGCAGTCCTTTCTGCCAAGACTAGACCCTAGCTGCTCCCCATTCATGGCAGTTTACTTGTCTCCAGTTGAGGGGGCTTTTTTTAATATATATATATATAGGCCACAAGAAGATTCTCACAGCTGTTTAATTGCAAGAGTTCTGATTTCTTCTTAGGGGCTGGCTAGCTGCGCTTTGTATCTGTCACCTGAGACAGGACTGCCATCAAACCAAACATGGGTGTATACCTCATCGTAAGGACTTAAGTCCATCATTCATAGATCTAGCAAAATAACCAGATGCGATGGACTCAAAGGTGTTGCTGATGTTAGCACACAACACTATCTGATGATAGGATCAAGGGGCAGATCTAGCTGGAAAGGATCACAGGAGGTCTCTAGTCCAGCCTCCTCCTCAAGCAGAGCCAGCTGTGAGATCAGACCAGACCACTCAGTGCTTGATCCAGTTGGGTCTTTAAAACCTCCAAGGATGGAGCCTGCTCAATGTCTCTGGGCTGCCTCCTCCAATCTAATTGTCCTCATGGAGTTCTTCATATCCAGGCAACCTTCCCACAGATAGTGAGGGGCTGCTGTTGGCTGCCCCCAAAACTATCTCTCCTCCAGGCTGAACAAGACCTAGTCTGTCAGCTTGTCCTCACAGGGCAGGTGCTCCTGCATCACCAGCTTTGTGGCTCTCCTCTGGACTAGTTCCAGCTTATTAACATCTTTCTTGTACTGACTTGAAAAGGAGGAGGGGGAAGCAAAACCAGATGCAATATCCAGATTTGATCAAACAAGTGCTGAACAGGTGGGATAATCACTTTCCTGGACCAGACTATGCTCCCGTTCATGCAGCCCAGGATGCTGTTGCCCTTCTCTGCTGCCCGGGCACGTTATTGTTCATGCCTAGCTTGCTCTCCAGCCAGTCAGTACCCAGCCCGTATGGTTGCAAGGTTTTATTCCTTCCCAAAATGATTGCTTGTTTTTGCCCTTCTTGAATGTCATATGGCTAAACCTTTGCCTGACTAAAAGATCTCACGAAAAAGAGTTAATTATCCAGTCGGAGTACTCAGTAGTGTTGCTTGCATAAGAATAAGATTTATATGTAGACTTTCTTCCAGAAAAAAAAAATACCATTTATGTAAGACTTCCAGTGACTGTAGTCTCAAAACAGAGGTTGTACTTCACTGGAAATTCCCATACTTCAGGCAGACCTCCAGCTGCGTCTAGAGCTGCTTTAGTAGGAAGAACTTCCATCCCTTTGGCCAAAGCGGAAACTGAAACTCTTCAAATATCTACTGCCTTCAGAAGTGACAAGCAAGAGTGAGGCATCTCTTTAGTTTTATACCCCAAGAGACCACACATTCAGAGTGGCAAGGGATGGGGTTTTTTTTTGCCTTCATTCAATATTAACCATAGCAGTATCCAGTACCTCTCAGCGTCTTGTCTCATAGAGCTACCAGCTGACCTGAGGCAGTTCAGCCCTGCAGGTGGTTTGTCCATAACCCTCTAAGCCATGGGAGAGCCTAGATGGTTATTCCACCCTTTACACACTAAGATACCATGTAAAATCCCTTGCTTTTGGCTTAGTCACAAATACATGCCTCCAGAGAAACTCTTCAATAAAATTCCTTCTCCATAGTTTGTGTTAGACGGGGGTACAAAAGTCCCTATTTGTCACCTTTGTAGGTGGGAAGAAGCCTATGACCTGATTTGGGAATTACCCTTCCGTGCTGTGATCGCAAGGCCATCGAACTCACCCCAGAACCGGTGTGGTTCCCAGCAGGAGCTGTGCCTCTGCGTCTGAACGGCAATGGGGAGTCTGTTGGAAAACAGTCAGCTTGCTCCAGGCAACTTTTCTTCCTGCAGAGCAGAAGTGCACAGTCCTTGACTGATGGTGTGATTTCACAGGCAAGAGTTTTAGCGACTCCTCACGCAGGGCAACCACATGTTAAAACTTAACAAGCTGCATCTGAAACCCAGAGAAGTTTATGGGTTGGCTAGATACACAGGCAGCTGTAATCATCAATATAAACAGGCTTTCAAACAACCAAGTAATTAATGATTAAATGTCATTAAATAAGTAATCCCCAATGCACTGGATAAAAGGAGCAGGCAGAAAGGAGTATTCTAATGCACAGCAGGTCCTTTGTCATTTTTGATCTCTCAACACTGATCCAGCAGCAGAGATTCTGACTCACGATATTTAGATCTCAGACACACAATGCTTAAGTTGCTATATGCCATAACTAGGGTTGGGTACTTCCAGAAATAATGTCTAAGTACAAAGCGTATGTGTATTTAATCAGATCCCCAACATCTGTTTCATAACATTGCATAACTTATCTCCGCGGTTCATCAGTTTAGTTTCTCCTCTTCGCAGCAATTGATCAACCAAGACATTGACAAGTTAATAACTGTGTTTTCTTCTTACCATACCCTGTTTGGAGTGTTTTATTTTGACCCTTGTGACTGAGCAAATGAATACCATGGTTCTGCTTTGCCCCAGGAAAGTGTACTGAGATCTGTAATTCCAGCTTTTGCTGAGATTCGTACAAGAAGTTTGCAGGAGTCCAAGAGAACTCCATGTCAGAATTCACTTTTCTATTAAGTTAGTTGCATTACAATTCACCCTTCCAAATACTCAGAATGGAAGTGCCCCTTGTTTGCTTACAAAGGCCGTGTCCATCAGTGAGCTCCAGCAGCTCTACAGATATTGGAGCCATGCCCCTAGCCAGAAGCCACAGGGAAGGTGGGAATGCAAAGGGACGATGCAGACATCTCCCTTCTCCAAGGGAGGGAAATGCAGGCAGACAGCTTGAAGAAAACCAATCCCCAAGGAACCAGAGCTCACTTACATGTGCTTACAGCTTAAGAAATATTACCTTGTCTTCTGCAAAGCCAAGAATAATCCCAGAATCTAACGTGGGGAGATGTAACAAAAGCCATACTGTCAGAAGATCAACTGTTTCATAACATCGTGGAATATAACCACTTCAGCACTGTTAAGCACTAACGAGTAGTTGAGAAGGCTGTTTCAGATTAAACATGCATGGCACGCTTATTAACACCATCAGTCACAAAATCTCCACGGGACCTGCGTGCAGTTTGACATCCCATCTGCATGTCATGGGCTGTACAGACAGGGAGACAGCCTTCTCCCGACTGACAGATTATGATCACCCTTTCTCTCTGTCAGCGTCTGCTAAAATTAAAGAGACAAAACAAAGATTAAGCTTGGCTTGCCAGCAAAGCCCCATGAGCCAACGTATGACTGACCCTCAGGAAGCAGAAGCAGCACAGCAGTTACAGACCAGTATGAAAGCTGGCCCAGTATCTAGTCCAGCTGCATACCTCCAAGAAGAGTTCTGGCACTAGGTAAGTCTCAGACCCTCCTCTCCTCTTCCCTGTGTCACCACCACATCCTCTTTCCTCCATATTCCCAGAAAAGAACAACCCCAAGCAGAATATCTTTGCAGGTTTGCAACGTAAAGTCTAACGCGTTACTTTGGATACAGAGTCAAAATTGGGTTTGTACACTTCTAGATCACTTAACCGAGGGCTGCAGAAGAGCATACATGAACAAAAGCACAAGATGGCATTTCAGTCAGGTTAAAGGCTGGAAGTTTAAAAAAAAAAGCCGTGTTCATATATTGCATAATTCAGCTGCAGAACTTGTGGCCAAGCAATTAGCAAGATTCATGAAGCTGGATATTTATGTAAGTCTCCAGAATTTCCTTTAGTTACATATTTAGTTACAGTCATTACATATTTTACACCGTAAAGTTCCCCATTTCAAGACCTGAGCTGAATTTACAGACCCAAGTGGGATTTAATAATGCACATCAGCATTTCATACATCTTCCCGTGGATCACTTGTACTGGCTACATCCAGGGATGAGATGTTGACTAACACAGACTTCTGGTATCATTAGCTCAGGCCTCAGGGATACGCTGATTTTCTACACAACAGAATATCTGTACAATGTAAAGGCATTCACAATTACAATTTTTCAGATAGGAAAATAAATGCACAGAAGTGAAAGAATTCGTTTGCTTCATGCAAATAATGAGCAGAACAGAGGACTGAGGAGTTAATTATCAAACCTTGTCTCTAACTCTTTCTTAAAGGCAATTCAAAGCCACATGCAGAAAATGATTGAGACGACTGAGGGTCTATTTCCAGCCTGGTCTGTGCGCAGCTTGCGCTAAAGTCAAACTTCTGCAGATGTCCCTGAACGGGACCAAGTTTCAGTGTGTTTTGCTAGACACAGAGCAAACTCTCCTTCTTATGCCTGAAGTCCTCTGTTTACTCTTTCTTCCTGTTACACTAATATCAAATTAAATTATTGCTCAAGAACTGCGGCATGCTATGACAACTTAACATTCTGCCTACCTTGTCCTCTCAAGAGATGCTCTTCAGAAAACACGCTGTACCAGTGTGTTGAACATTACTTCTCTTCAGGCTTACCTGCAAGCACAGAGAACATCATGTGAATCTTTCCTACCTACACGTTGGAAGAGCAGCAGCAAAAATTTATGGTATCCTGACAGAGAAGCCTTTAGGCTTTTTCAGCTGGATATCACACTGTGGTTTGCTTGGACAGCCGCACCCTAAGCTCTTCATTCAGAGTGATCCATTTGATTCTTGTCATCCTGACGAGAGGAACCTGGATCTCAGTTCAGCTGGTCGCGCTGCACCAGCGCTGGATTACAGCTGTGGCACAATGCAACAAGCACATCTGCTGTTCAGCATCAAATGGTGTCCAGGTGTGAGTCGAGGTGACACTGGAACAGCTGCTAATCAAACTTTACTTACAGGGGCTTTATTTTTCCAAAGAGTTTTGTGGACTTTATCCACTAGAGTTCAAACCTCAAAGCCTCAGACTTGTGAGAATGATGCTGAGCACTACTCCATAAAGCTTAACATCTCGCATAGCAGTGTCCAAAAATACCTCTGCTGCCCATTGATGCAGCTCTGAGAAGAATAAGAACTTAAAGAAGCAATACATCCTAAAGAGCATGATGAGCAGAACATAGTATTGCTGTTGACAATAGTAAGGGGGATATACTAAAAATATGCAGCCCTTCAAAAGGAGTGAGGAGAGGGGTGAAGGTACCATACAGTGCTTTGAAGCCAGCTTCAAAAATGGGTGACAGCTGGCAAGCTGCAATTCAGTTTGTAGCTTGTTCAGCAGGTGCAATTCATATTTTTCCTCACCTTTTATAGCTTTCAAGGAGCTACAGATGGTTTCTGAAGTCTTCAGATTGCTCCGGTCCCTGAGAATTGAGGCCATTCAAAGTTAAGGTGTATGGACTCCAAGCTTTGATTTCATCTGGCTCAAATAAGCTGTAGTAGAACAGGTTTAATTAGCATGTGAGTTCCTGAGGAAAATAAGGCCCTTTATAGTTCTTATTTCACTGAAAACTGCATGCCAGATGCTATGGAAATCCAAATGTTCTGTGCCAAAACCAGGAAAGGAAAATAGAACAATTATTATCACAACAGAAGCTTCACTGGGATCCTGGAGTCTTCTGCTTTTTTGTGACTTCAAAAAAATTAGGCAAGCACACTCCGTTTCATGAAAATAAACAGTTGCAGCTGTAACCATCTGAATTCTTCCCTCTGCAGCACAGAAAGTTATAGAGTAGGAAACTTATAAAAGTTTCATATCTTCCCCAAGTCCTTTAACTGGCTGAATTCCATGTTCACACAGAGGATTTCTGACACTGCAGATGATTTACACACAGCATTTCACACACAGAGGCCGCATGCATGGGTGACAGGCGATTCGGACAAGCAGGCATCTCCTTCTCCGTTCAGTGACAGAGGTATCCATGGGAGAAGGCACCTCATCCATGCAGCTGGGGACAGTGTTCGCTTTCTGATGGTGGTTTCTCACTCATTCCTTTCCAGCAGCCACAGCCTTCAAGAGGGCTGCAGCCTAGGTTTCTGCATGGTGTCCACCTTCAGCCCCATAATGCCAGCTGGCACTAACACAGAGGTATCAAGGCTTACATGGAGGATGACAAAGAATTCACTACGTACTTCACTGTGCAAGGCAAGCAGGGAGCCCTGCCCACTCAAACAGCTAAAAAAGATCAGTTTGGCTGGCCTCCGCCACACCTGATACTGCCCACGGGCACAGACCCAAAAGACGCTGCTCCTCTGAGGAATGGACCATGAACAAGACCATCTGCATATAGATTAGAAGAGTTCTCTGGCCTCCAGAACTTTTTGCACCAGTCCACCTGTGGCCTGAAGACTCTTGAATTCTCTGTTCCTCTCTAGCCTTGCCAAATGTCTCCTCTTTCTCCATCATTTTCCCTTTGCTGCCTCTTTCTCCTTATCCCCTTGGTCATTGTCCCATTGGGCAGATGTTCTGGGCTACTGCTTACCAAAACCACCTTCAGACACAGAAACTGTTCCCTCCTGCTCTTCCCATCTCCTGCTGACCAAGACGGAGAAGTTGCATCCCACTGCAGCCTGTCCACCCTTTCACCACCCTGCTCAGAAAGCTTGTGCTCGAGCACCTTCCAGGGAGACAAAGATAGCTCTTGGATTCAGGTTTCCTGCAAGAGGGCTGTGCCAGGAAGGACATGCACACGCCCAGCTTCCTTGCCGATGTGACCAAGCGAGGGAAGAAGGAAGGGGCTCTGCAGCCAAAGGGTCAGGGGCCAGTTCCCACCTCTTCTGAGTCTGAAACCAGATCCCATAGTCTCCTCGTGGGTCATTCCCCAACCTCTCGGAGGCTGCTGGTTTCCTACTCAAGCTACCCGGTGGCCCTCAGACGCGTGGATCTGCTGCCCACGCAGCAGCTGAGCGTAGATGGGTCGAACACCTGCGGTCCGTGGGTGGTGGGAGCATGACACATCTAAGCACAGGGCACTCGCCCTGGAGCACAGATGCATATTTTAAAATACAGAAATTCCTAACTGCTGACTGCTGCAAACCCCTTTTCACGTTGCCAGATGAAAGCAGCCATGAGGGCCTCACGTGGAGGCTGCTGGCAAGACGCGAGCCCAGACATTCAGCCCGCTCTTCCTGGGGCTGCAGGGACCGCCTGTCTCGGAGACCGGGAAGCAAAGGAGCACAGGACATGGACCAGCCCTCGCTGCGGCCAGGGCTCGCGGCGAACGGTTGGCCCCGCACACTGGAGCCAGGACGCAAGACATGGAGTCCTTAGCCAGAGCAACGCTTATCTGCTGGAGCCAGATTAGATGCAAATTTAAACACTGAGGTGATGTCTATATAGCTGGGCAGATAAGCTCACAGCAAGCTGCACTTTCTCTGCTGGCCAAGAGAAATGGGCTACAGCCCCATCCCAGGGGTACACTCATTTAGACAGACCTCTCCTCACTGGTGGGGCCACCTGGAATCCTTCTGAGCCTGTTAGGCTTCAAGAACGTCCATACGAGATGAGTCGGAGGCAGATAACCCAGAGGAGGACAGGCTACGTGGTGATCTGGCCTTTAAAGGCAGCAAAACCCAAAAAGTGACTCCACAGCGTCTCAGCCCTGAGGTGCTCTGCAGAATTAACAGCTCACATAAACGAGCACCAGACCCCTGGGGCTTGCCGTGCGCCTCCTCAAACATCTCCATCACCACAACATGTACAGCTGTGGCTGTGATGGCTTACCCCACAAAGACAAAAGTAAAAGAAAAATAAATCACTGCCAGGATCCCCTCTCAGCCTGCATATCCAGCATCTTCCTCATTACCCAGATCCACCATTGCCTTGGGATAGAGATAGCCCTCCACAGAGGCAGAGGACATCATAGACTTTCCCTTACCCATCTGCTAAAGGTGAATCCATCTTTCAAGACCCCCCTAGGAGCTGGTGAAATCAGGCAGCAAGATGCTGGGCTTACAGGTAGGCATGGGTAGTTTCTGTACACAGCCTGAGACCCATGGACAGATTACAAGTGCTGTGTCTTCAAGCAAAAGGGTTCTTGCTGGCAAAAGAGGTTAGCACGAGCTCGGGAACAAGACCTGGTCCCAGCAGCATGACCTGGGTTTGCCTCCATCCTTGGGTGGCCAAAGGGCTGTGCTCCAGTACGACCTTCTAAAAATTTTCCACCTCTTTTCTTCAGGTTTAGGAGATCCCAGAACAGACTCAGACAAACCACTCGTTGTGTCAGGTCTCCCTCTGGCAGCATCAGTCTCTAGGAGCACACCACCCACAAAACCCTTGCCTGGTGTCATGCCAGCTATGGTGGTACAGGGACATGACGGGGCTGATGGGCTGGCCACAGCATCGTCCCCCAACACAGCCATAGCAGCCTTGGACGTGCTTAAAGAGCAAACACCAGACTGGCCTCGAAGACACTCGCTCCGATGCTCTCGGGACAAAGCGTGAGGGCACTGGTGAAACTGCCTCTCATGGGCAAACAGGTGCAGCCGAGGGCTGAGTTAAAATAACTCTCAATTTAAGCCCAAGCTAGTAGAAATGAAGTCTCCACATGCATTGAAACAATACGATATATATTTTTCTACAGCCTCGATCAAGATTTAAGTCTTAAAAAAAGCAGTGAAAATCTTGAAATGAGCTTTGCTATCTTCATTTTGTCCAGAAGATGAGTTGGCTTACGTTATTCAGAAGGAACATGTTTTAGGAAAGGGAACATATGTGCCTAGAAAAAAAAAAAAAAAGGTATAGATTAAAAACGTCATGATCTCATTTGGACCATCTTATGTGAGTTACTGCCCTGGAAAGCAGAAAAGCTTCGCTACTGAATATAGGGGGAAAGCATAATTGGACAAAAAAAACCATTGAAAGATTAAATAAAAATCCTTAAGCTATTCCTTGTCATATTTCATTTGCTGTATTTTAGTTACATGCCTCAGAAATGACTCCTCATTGATCTCACAGTCTGAATCTTTTCTGATGAGTATAATGGACCTTATGATAGAGAAAGAAAAAAAGAAAAGATAGAGTTCCAGTTAGGAAGCTACTATAGTCTCATTTAATTCCAGGCTGTAAGATTGGTGAGGGAAGGATTTTCTTATTTGTTCACGCACTGTGGTGATAATTTAAAATAATCAATCAAAAACAGTCCAACAAACAACGAGGAGTCATTAAAATACCATCTGGGGTGGCATCTCCCTTGCTTTGGGAGCTGCTCTGATGTCCCAATGACTTCATTAACTTACCCCATCCTGTATACCACACGCAGGGTGGGCGTGCTAAATACCAACCTCATCAAAATTTTAAACAGTAAAGAACCTGCTCTGGGCAGCATTGCACGTATCATACTAGACCAGCCAAAATGAAACCTGAGGCACAGCTTGCTGAAGTTTTCACTTTTCTGGGTAAAAATTCCCCCATTTCGTCTCTTCTCTCATCACAGAGGTCATTTATGTCTTCCTGGTGTCTCTTCTGCAAGGCTGGAAAATAATTAACGCTTCTTGCAATGAATGCATTTTCTTCATACTCTTGAGGGCAGCTCACAAGCCAACAAGTCTTTGCTCACAGCAGGGCCTCCCCTGAAGTGAGCAGGGCATTTCTGGCCGTGTTCATCTTCTCTAACTCATCTTGCATAGCATACTTCTTCAACGACGCCCTACCTCCCTTCGGTCACAGTCTCACACCTCATTTTCAGATGTTCACCCTTCCAACCCAAGACCAAAACCTCTGCAGAGAAACCCCACAGACAGAAATGTCCCGCGTTCCTTCACTTGCCCTGCCAGGCACAGCTGGTAGAGCTGCCCCTTGGCTACTAACCTCCAGCTTGCGGACGTGACTAAAGCCAGGAGCCCTGCCAAGTGCGTTGTCTACCTTGAACTGCGCCACCTCCCTGTCCAGCAGCAGGAGCCTCCCATGGGCTTTCTCAGGAGGGATCTGCTGGCAAGGCATGGCTCTCACAGACCTCTCGGCTGCATAAGGCTCATTCCTTTTGTCGAAGGGCATCCGAGCACACTGACTTCCAGAACCGGCTGGAAACCCTATCTGTTTCCTCCAGCTCTTCGTGATGGGGAACAGCACACAGCCTGGGAGCCTGCGGACCGACAAGGCGTTTCTAAGCTTCTGTTCTCCAGCAATTCGCTTTCATTCAGGGGTCATGGCAGTGATGAACCACTGTGCTTCACTTTCTCTTCTTAATGTCTGTAGTGGTGTTTGTGCTACCCAAAGAATTGATGACCCAGTTTTTCAGAGGCAGTGACCTCTCATGGTACTTGTGCTGCTCAGCACCATAGAAAATGTAGCTGCTGAAGTCTGTGGTGAGTTTTACTTACAAAGTCTTTCTCCATCTAAAGGTATAAATAATAACTACTGCTGAAGCCCTCTGGCATCCATGTGGCCATAAGCAGCTTTGCACACCTGGAACTTGTGAAAACCTGATCTCAAAAGCAGTTACTACTTACACACGCACTGGGTTGCTGGTAACAGATTGGCTGAAGGATTGCTTCCAGTTCACACTTCAGCTAAAAATAAAAAATGTCTGAAACGTTTTTTTTCTTCCACTTGCTGTAGATTACTAAGCAGATCAGCTGAGAAATTGTGCCTTTCTCTACAGCGTCCGCCTGAGCCCAGATGGAGCATCTCTTAAGCCTAGAGAATGACACCAAAGTTTTAAATGGCATATTATTCTTAAATGTGAGTGTTGCAGGATGTCTGAAGGCCCAGTGCCACCTATCTCCATCCCTCCCTCCTATTCTAGGACACCTCTTCCCTGGTGGGACAGACACAGAGCCCTTGGGTGTTAAGCATAGAGATAATCCATATAGAATTAGAGACAGTGAACTTCGGAGTGTGAAGTTTACTTACCCTTATCAAAAATGCCTTACATAAACCAGATCTATGCCCAGAGCTGTGTCTCCATTCATAGTAAGCCCTTAAGAAAGGATATGTACAGCTAATGGAAAACAAATGTCCATTTTGGCAGGGCCTGCAGCTAATGTCAGTTATTTTCTCCCCTTTGCTAAAGAAATAAAGAAATTGTCAAAATGAAACAGGCTGCCTGAAATGTTCTGGTTTTCTCTTAACCGTTTGAGTGCTTTTCTGATACACAACATATGTGGCAGACCTTATCTTTGTGGTTCATGAAGAGAAGAAAAGCTGCTGAAGAAATCATGCCCTTTTTCACTGAAACATATAAAGTCCTCAGGAAGGAAGTTCAGAGTTGAAAACACAGATATGCTTTATAGCTCGATAGCTCTCAGTAAGGGCTGTTTTAATTAGAGTGTGACTTCTAGACTTTGTTTTGCTGGAGTCTGGCCAAAACCAGAACAAGAGTACCAAGCAAATTTTAATCTGTTTTCTAAAGAAAACAAAAGCCTAGGGAGGGCAGAATTATTAGCTGTGGCCTAATATCTCAAAGCAAATTAATAGAAAGTATGGTCATTGTTCATTTCTCGGGAAAGAGTAGTACTGTCAACACAAGCACCAGAAAAGAATTCATCACCAGGATTATGATCACTAACTCATACAAACCGTACCAAATGACTAATGCTGTTATTAGCCCAGCACACAAAGAAGAGTCTGACTTTAAGTCAGTAATGACAGTAATGAATTTGGGGTTGCCGAACAGCCCATAGGATGTCGGCTCATGCCATGGTTGGGAAATCGGTAATATGTGAAAAACGGGGCTGGCAGGAGATTCCCTGAATTTTACCTTCCTAGGGCTTGAAGGGGCTGATTTCTCAGAGCCTTATTTCACCTGGGATAGCTTGGTTTGCAGATCCCAGAAGCTGCAGGGGTGTACAGAAGAAGAATCATTCCTCTTCCATGCCCTTTCCTTACCCAACTGCTCCGAGCACGGTTAAGAGGGAGACCAGCTAGGCCTTGGTTTCATCAGGTGTGGCTGTTCTTCAGCTCCTCCCCAAACACATAGCTGAGGATGCTCACGTAATCATAAAACTCCTCAATGATGCAGATGGACGGATGCTGCTGAGTAGCTCCACATTCACATATCTTTCTATCCTAACAGTGTCTTATCATGAAGTTGAAGACAGTTGTAGACTCCTGTCCTTAAGACAGCAAGCACTGTTTCATTTCCTGAAAACAAGTAGTCAACAGAGGTCACCTGAAGCCTCAGAGAGTGTCTGCCTGCCCAGGAAAGGACACAGCAGAGGTTACTCCAAAATTTGAAACCTGTGGATGTAGGGGCTTGGCATTACCGGGGTGTTACACAGGCAAAAGAAGCACCAAGGGAGAGAAAGGGAGCAGCCATAATGCAGGCACTGTCACAGAGTCACTGGTGTGTGACCCTGGGAGCAAGCCAAAAGAGAGTTTTCTGGGATAAGTGCTAGAAAACGTGGTTTGGGACTGTAAAAAGAAATAGTCATCTGTTGTTGGACTGCTCTTTTGTTGAAGCCGATGAGCTTTGTAGGCTCTTCAGAAATAAGGGGATTTCCCCAGAGCAAGCAGTAAGGCAGGTAGGCATTATAGCTTTCCATATTTGAGGAGCAAATCACTGGCATGATCAGAGACCTAACTGTTGAGGAACAGACCTTCCAAGAAATGGAGAAGGCCAGGAACTTCTATGTCAATATGGAAGTTGCTCACAAGAGTCTTGCTGGAGTAACTGATTCCTCAGGCAGCCCTTCCTCTACCTTCAATACAAGGAGAAATCCTCTGCAAAACAGCAGCTGACTGTGACAGCAATGGCAAAATTAATCTTCTTGAGAGGTTTCTGTCTGCCCAGACCCTGTCTCCTTGCTCTGATCTTCCCTCTTCCTGCCTTTGTGCATCAGACTTTCCTGAGCCCACTGACTGAGGCTCTGTTTAGCCTTTACTGCAGCATCTAACACCCTGGACTT
>Ga0181612_134281_pt1 | contig 15181 bp, 5 predicted proteins | sample HoacroProtozoa21_FD_119630 | JGI IMG/M metagenome (GOLD analysis project Ga0181612, IMG submission 119630) | Hoatzin crop microbial communities from Cojedes, Venezuel. Combined Assembly of Gp0051906, Gp0051904, Gp0051908 | reverse complement strand
GTTTGATCCGAGTACTTAGTTTTTCAAGGACTCTTTTCTTTCATCATCACAGAGGTCACCAAAATTAGGTTTCAGAGATGTTTTAAGTGTTGAAAGTATTCCCAGCTATTTGTAATAAATCTGTCAGTGTGATTATTTGCACTGGGTTTGACTGTGTTGCTGAACAATGTGATTTTTAAAAAGTGTATGTTGGTGCTTTGCTTCAAGCCTTCCACTTCAGAAGTACCTAAGACAAAGGCATAGTGCTGAGTTTTGACATGCGTGTTGCCTGGCAGTAGATCTTCTTAGGGCAGCTGAGTAGGTGGGGTCATGCTTTCATTTCCACACGAAGAGCGTGTAATGGGCAGTGGTAAGCATTATCCTATTAAGTAGCAGTACTGCTTATCTTCCTAACTTGGCTTTTGAAGAAGTTTCTTCTTTATCTCATATCCGGATAGACATTTGTATTGGTGTTCTGTACTAGAACAGTAGCTTGTACACGGGTACGCAGGCTGTTACCGAGCATACCCCTTTTAATCCCATAACCAGTGCACCCTGGCAGTCATTTACCTGCCTCCTACCCAAGCCCTCTCTTAATACATTAGTTGACATTGGTACAAATGCTGTATAGAAAAGAGATGCAAAGCTGAAAACCTCTTTCCATCTCCAACGCTAATTCAGACTAAAGAGAGAATGTGTTAGTAGCACTCAAAAAAAGAAAGAAAAAAAAAAAAGAGAAAAAACCCCTCTTTATTGCTACTCAACATTCATTTGATGTTACTTTTGGAAGAAAAATAACCTACTTAATAAGGAATACCTAGTTGCTTGTCACCAGCCAGATTAGCAGTTACTTCTCAAGATTAGCACTTCATTTAAAACAAAATGTATTTTTAAAAATTGCTTCAGAGGAGTTGGAATGAGCAATCATGAATGATTGCAGAAGTGATTCTGCCAGCCATGAGAGGTGTGCTCTGCCTGAGGCAGCACAGTCTCGCCAAGTGTGCAGTAGGGCCTGGAGCAGAAGAGTAACCTCGCAGGGTGCCGAAGATGGCTGGGTACGTGTGAGCTTTGAGAGGAATGGTGATCTTCAGGCAAGACCTAACATCATAAACATCTTAGGAAAGTAAGTTTTCTCTTGCTTGCTATATTCCTTTTCCTAAGCAGGCGATACATATTAGTTTGCACCATGACCTTGGTAAGTTTTATAGCTCACTGATTTCTGGTGGGTCTCGGTTGTAATTACACCTAACGAACGAGCAGTTGGACGCAGGAGCCTGTGTTAACAGCAGTATTAGGACTGCAGAATTCAGGAGGAAGGAAGTGGATTTTCATGATGGTCATCATTTGGAGGAAGCGCTTATGAGGAACTGCGAGGAGTAATTTCCCCTGATACCAGACCACGTGTTGGGAGCAAGGAGGGAATGTATCCCCCTACCCAGGCTGAGGTGGGGAAAGCTGTGTTTCTGTGCTTCATGGCGTGAGTGGAGAGCTCGCACTTGGGAGGAGTATTCACTGGGAAAATTGTAGCGATCCTGGCAATAGCTGCTATTGTTACACTGGTTCTCGAAATGGTTCCTAGGCTCACACTGCTGAAACTTCTTGGCAGTCTTCCATGGCAGCTGGTTCTTCACAGGAGCTGTGCTGTCTAGGGCAGTGAATTAAATCACCAGTGGTCTTGCACATTGGAAGGTGGTCCATGAAGTGGTTGTAAAGGACAGACATGGAAATACCTGTTTTTCAACATCTGTGATCCAGTGCAGTCTGTAGCCAGCCCCTGGCTCCCTTCATGACCACACTGGCAGAGGGTTGCAGTTACTTTGTCCGCAAAGAAACCCAGTGCTATAATTTTTCACCGCCACCACCTTCTACATGTTCAAGAACTGAAACAGTAGCAGGGACAAGATCATCCTGCAGGGATTTTTCCCCACAAAAGGTTGTGTGACCCTTAGCTTTAAGCAGTTTAGGGAAGCTGATAGGGTATGGAGAATGCTGGCTGTAAACTATAATGTTGGGTGCAAGCGACTTGGGACACAAGCTTTAGTGGGTCTTCAAGAGCACTGTCCCTGAACAGGAGAAAGTTTCAGGAGTTTTGACTTACGAGGGGTAGAGCTTTCGAAATGGAATGACGTATTTGGGAAGTAAGTGGCCCTAATAAGGAAGTACCTGCTCCAACTATGAGGCACAATTTCTGTTGCTTTATTACATCTTCTAGCAAAATATATTTAGGTAGGTGCTGATTTTCATTGACACTTGTGCATTTTTAGGCTGTAGATGGATAATTCTATTTTGTGTCGCTGTAGATGCTCACAATCTCAGATACAAGGAAGCCAACACCTAGTGGCTAGTGTCCTGGGTTTACCCCCTTGCGACTATTTGAAGCCATACAGTAACTCATTGAATAAACAGAAGGTGCCTGAAACAGGTCACAGGGAGTGATAACTGCGCTGAAACATGTATTTGAATGTTCTTTAGGGGGAAAGTACTTTGTAACTAGGCTTCATCCTTGAATAACTATCATTTTGCAACCAAACAGTTATTTGAGTATTCTTAACTAAGCTTAGCTTTATTTATTAGGCTTCTTACATATTTTGAAGAACTTTTAAGACTTATACAGCCACTGCAGAAATTGAGTTATCTGTCTTTTGAAATAGTCTTTTTGAAATGATACTCACTCTGTTGAAGTTATATGTAGCAGCTGAACTGGCAAAACTTCATTCTTCCCCAAATTGCGCTTTCTTATGCTGATAACATTTCTCGTGATTTTTCAGTTCATTTTGGGTTCTTGTACAGTGATAAAGAACCTCAGTGTTTGGGTATACCTGTTCCTGTAAGAAGTTACATTGTAGTCTCATGTGAAAACAAACTGGTGTTGCATCCCTTCTCTCCTGTGTACTCACAGCGCTGTGTCAGATGCAGCTCACAAGCAAACAGAGGAGGTTGTGGGAAGGAGCTTGGGAAACCTGTGCTCCGTTTCCGATTCCGCTGCTGATGCAGGCCAAGGGAGGAAGTTGCTTTTATTAAATTGAAAATGGGATTGGACTTCCAAGGAACATTGCAAGTTTTCACCAGCAGTGACAAATTGTACTCTAAATTTGATCAAAAAACCTAGCGCTGATAAACTTTGTGGAGCATTTCAGAAACAGCAGTCGTTCCTGTAGCTGGGATTGCTGTCTGTCGGTTTCCCGAGCTTAGTGGTGCTTAGATCTTTGGGTGCTCGCCTTTGGACTGCATAGCACATTGGCACCCGGACTGCCCAGTTAATAAAGAGAGAAGCTGAGGAACAGGCAATGAGTGTGTTTTTCTTTTAAAAAAAAGAAAATATAAACTTTCCTGAGGGATGTTTTGGTTTTAGTTGAAATTGTTTACATTTCAATTTTCCTTTTTAAAAATACAGAAAATTCTTTACCACTTTTGCTGATCAGCTTTCATAAATCTGACTTGCACTTGTCACCTTCCAGAACAGAGATGTAAATATTTTTCAGTGTGTGTGGGAAGAGATAGCTAAGGTTTTTTTACTTTTTTTTTTTTTCCCTTCCGTCAAGGCAGTTTGCTCTATCTGATATATATATATGGAGGGAGTCCAAGCTTATGTCTAAAATGTGGTTTCTTATATGTACCAGGATTTTAACTGTTGTATTCTTTTCTATAAAGCACTTTTTCTCTGGCTGGTTTTGTGATGCTGCTGTGTCACTGAGAACATAGAGAGAATAGAATAAGATCATGCTTGCAATTGTTGATCTTTTTTGTCACTTCTGTCTACATATGAGTTTCCATTATATAACTATATAATCTATATATTATTCCATTTTGTTAAAAGTAAAGGGTAACAGGATATAAAATAATATGAGTTAGGTATCTGTTGTAATAGGATGGTTTTTTGTCATTTTCCTTACCTATGTATGATACATTTTAGGTATGGGAAAATTGTATCCACGAAGGCTATTTTGGATAAGACAACAAACAAATGCAAAGGTACGTATGTCTGCTTTTATATTATGTTCATCTGAAAGTCCTAACTGATTTCATACAATACACTAACGTTAAATTTTAAATGCTTTCAACTCATATTTTTTTTTCACCCATTCTTACTCCTAAACTATTCTTATTCTTGCCCATGGTCAGTGTACTCAGTGCATTGGTTTCCAGAGGAGCTGGCAGATGGACTGTGCCAGTGGTGCAGCCAAGCCGGAACGCAGCTGACATGCATAGTGCTGCTGGCTGGCAGTGCGCCTCTATTTAAAAAAAGAAAAAAAGGTGTTAAAAGCAGCTTTTCGCCTTTTGCCTGGAGAACCTAGGGAAGCTTACAGAAGACCGTTCAACTGTACTAAGCATCTGAAAAAAATTATGTATTGTGGAAATCAGCTCCATTGATTAGTTTAACGCAGCACTTAATTACATGTTCCAGTCCTCTAATTGTGTTTTGTTATATCCAACTGAATGTATTGGGAGCAAAGAGAGGGTTCATTTTCACCAAAGTAATTGCAGCTGGAAAAAAATACTAGAAGTCCTTTAGATAAGCTGGATACATCAGTTCACTGATTTTCATCACTCACTGCAATTACAGTGAGATCATATCCCAGTAATGAGCATGGTGGGAGAAGGTGTGGTAGCAGACACTGAAATGTCAGATTTCAGACATCCTTTTTTACAATTAAGAGGATAATTTCTAAGCGAAGTGGAGAATTGAGTCAGCTAATTTAGCAATGTTGATAAGCATAAAGCTCATGAATGAGCATAAAGCTGGTAGGCAGAGACAGGAGAGGGCAGTTCGTCATGAGTCGAATGCAGTTTTTGTGCAGAACTGGAAGCAGTGAAGGGGCGTAGCTTCTTAGCTTCCCATCTTAAGTAATTAAAGGGGTGCTGACAGTTCAGAAACAGAAATTTCTAGAAATTTTTTTCCCCAGCTTGTATGCAGATAATATCTGCATGTATTCAGACTACGAAGGAGCAGATGCCCTTTTCAGTTATTTTAATTCACTAATACCTGTGACAGCACTGAACTGATTTATTCTGTCCATTCCTCCAGTTCCTGAAGTCTTTGGTAGCTCTGCTAGTGATACAGAAATTATCACGTTAATGTTTAAGAGATTTAAGCTGGCTTTTCCGATATAAATTTTAAATCTTGCTGGTGAAAAGCAGTAACTAACAGTCTGTTGTAAAAATACACAGCAAGTTAAGGCTGCAGGGAAGCTCACTGCATGTCATTGAAATTGCAGTAGGAGCATAAGTAGGCAGAATGCAGATATCTAACTGGAATTTAACCAAAAGATTGACAGCATCTCTGGCTCTTGCCAGAAAAAACACACCACGAGATTTAAACTAACTGGGGCAACAAGTAGTAGAGTTTATGTATCCACTAGAAGATGGCAAAGGCAGCTTTGATGGCATGCTTGGTATCAATCTGTAACTTTGTCTATATTGTGCCCTGCAGTGTGGTGGTGGTGATAACCTGGGCTGTCATGGGTATGGAAAGCTAGTTTTGGGTATGGAAAGCTAGTTTTGCCTTGGCAGCACAAAACTTGATATGAGCTAATTCACTGTGTTTCATGTCAAGATTTAACAGTCCACACCACCACATGTTACACGGAACAATATGCTGTTTTCTTCAACTTCTTGGCAGGTTAAATAAGCTTGCACTGATGTACAAGGCTGCTCAAGCTGTTTTTCCCAAGTTAAGGACTTTAAAGCTGCTTCAGTGATATGTTTACACAACCTTTTAGTCCTCCATATAGACATACTGTAAGAGAACACTGCTACCTTCTGAAGAAATAATTCCATTTTCTACTCCTCTAGAGCTTTTTTTTTTCTAATAGTTGGGGGTTTTGTTTGTTTTCTTTTAACCCAGCTTAGATGTTGGAGAAGGATTTCTTTACTGTTTGAGGCTGTTCACTGATGGGAAGTAAGGTGGTTGAAAAATGCGGAATAAGGTTTGCAATAACATCTAGGGGAAGTAGCTCCCAAACTCTGACTGCATTTTGGTGAGAACTGAGCATCCAGCTCCCAGGTTGCATTAAAAATCCCAGCCTGTAAGGTCCTTGTCTGTAAAGGCCAAGGTACGTTGCTGTTCAGATGTCCTGGAATCCATTAGCTGTACGTTGTTGAAAGAAGAAAAGAAGTTACTGCAAATACGTGGAAATTGTTGCAATTAACTTTAGGTTTACTTTAGCATTTAAAGGTTGCATTATATGGCATAGAAAATGCTTTCAGGACAAGTTTTTTTACATTCTGGTTTCAGTAACAAGAATGGGAAAAACTCACTTGATTTCACGGAAGCTGAGTTTTCACTCACTTTTTAAATTTAACTGTCTTTTATGTATATACAATGAAGTAACTAGTTCACCAAAAATTGGGTTATGATGCAGTAGGTTTGTGACTTTTAAACTAAATTAATCTCCTGGTTTTGAATAAATGACGTGTAACTTAGAGGCTTATTGGTCCCTTAGTTAAACTGAACTAAGAATTTAATTTAGAAAAATTAACAGATTAGGCTTTACGCGGTGATCTCTATGAAATAAACTGATGATGTCGCATTTGCTCTTGGAAGACACATACCAGATAACACAAAGCAAACCACCTTACTCCTTGTTAGCAGTTTGGACAGAGTCCTGATAATGAGTGGGCATGGCAATTGATTTGTTCCACGAGGGTAGGTCCCCACTAGTTCAAGGTTGAAGAACTTTGATTGATGGTTTTTTTGGGACTACATAAAGAACTTTGGCCCTCTTCACTAACAAGAAAATTGTATTAAATAACCATGGTAGTAGCATGTGAACTGTTTGATTATAAGCTGGTTGCTCTCTCATTAATGAAACACATTTTATATTTCAGGTTACGGTTTTGTTGACTTTGACAGCCCGGCAGCTGCTCAGAAGGCGGTTTCTGCTTTAAAGGCTAGTGGAGTCCAAGCACAGATGGCAAAGGTGAGTTGAAATAACCAGCTAATTCTTGCAGTGGGTTGTGAAGATGAACATGAACAAGCTTATACCTTAGCAGAGCATCAGCAATATGAATTTTCAAGCTGCAGGCCTTTTACAGAGAGCGCAGTCCTTGAGCCACAGGATTTATTAGGGAATTAAAATGGGGACTTTTAACTGCTGTATGCCAAATCATCTCAACTAATGAAATAAAGAAACAGAGTATGATAAAGTCTCCAAACTCATCTAGCTGGATTTATCAATCTATTCATTATACTGTTTTTCCATTGGCTTCATCAGAAGAAACATTAACAATAAATTGTAAGAACTACAGCAGGCTTAACAGTTTAAATACAACATGTTAATTCCTGGAACAAATCAATAGCAGAAATAGTCTACAGCACAAAGGTAAGGAAGGTTTTACACATTGCCTGCTTGTTGTTACTGAGGTTAGCAGCCTTGCAATTTGGGGATGAATTTTTAAGCACAGCATGGCAAAATTTAACCTTGTGACTTTGTCTTCAGTCTTTCTAGTATATTTTCTGTTAACGTAAGCAAAATTTAAATCTGGGCATTCATGATAGATGTCTTCAAATTCATAGCCAACTTTTTGACAGCCTAGTTCTGCATCAGGGCAAACCCAAGCATTATTAAAAATAAAGAAATATGATCGTTCTTTTTCTCTCATTCTTACTGATCCTCGCCTCTGAATCAGGTTATTAGCCAAAAGTGATCTTGAGAGCAGCGCTCTTAAGGCATAAGATAATTTTCTCAAATCTATAAAATCAGAGAGATGATACATTAGTAATGATTTTGTCATGTGTTCTTGTTAGGTCAGAAGGCCTGCTTCCAGTAGAGTGCCATAAACACCACTACAAATTTATTAAGTAAAGAAAATATTACCAACATAATCTGTTCATATAATTTGTGGTACCTCCTAAAGCAAATTTTTTTTGAGTTTGGAAATTATGTTCTAATTAAAAAAAAAATTCTGGTAATGAAATGGTAATCTCAGAGACTTTTCTTAATAAAGTCGTCTGCCGCAGATCTAGCAAATCTTTTATAGTTATCCATTAGGTACAGATTTTTTTCAGATGAGATATTTTCCACAGCTTCTCAGCTGAGGAGAACAGTTAAGCTAACAACATAAAATGTCTTTGGATGGATTCCAGGGCAACAAAATGGAAACCATATGTTTCATACTTAATGCATGTTTCATTACTGCCATGACACAAACATCATGCTTACTGGAAAACACTTGGGTTTTTGTTTTTGGTTTTTTCTTTTTCTTATTTTGAAATAAGGTTTTAGATATACTTAATAGAGACCTTTTAATTAATCTTTAGATTTTAGATGATCACTTTAAAATATAGACTAGATTTTTCAAAGCCTCTGTCTGCCATCTTAAGGATATGATATCTAGGTAGGAGGGGAGAAAAGAGAATGTGAAGTCATGTAAATTCATTTTGCTAATGAATTTTGATGTCTGATGTAATTGTCTTCATGAGTAGATGGAGAAACTCTAATAATTCACTATAGTAATCTAATGAACAGTTTCTTAATTTTTTCCCATAATATAGTTTTCTGACTCATTTCCTCTGACAGTTAGTTGCAATATTGCTAATATTTCTTTCTGTTAGCATTAATGAAAAAATGTGCACCATAATTCCTGACAGTTTTGATTGATTTTTCTGACTCCATGTCAAGCCTGGTGACCTGTGGGAAATCTGTGACTATAAAATTTGAATTCCAGTGAAAATTGTTGCTCTGCTGCTTAATATGGAAAGAGTGTTTGAATTATTAAAAAAACAACCCCAAAACCAACGCAATGAGCAGTACCGCAACAAGCAGTCGCAAGTGACCAAGAGTTTGAGTGCTTTGATTTTTGTCTATTTTGAGCCATTGGATTTTTTTTTTTTTTCTGGGCAGTGTTGCTCTCCTTTTGTCTGAAAAATCGTATCTCCCCTTGGATGCTCCAAACTGGGAATTGTCAGTCACAAACAGTTGTTTTGGCAAGATGAGCAAATCGGACTCTTCACATGCAAGACACTAGAAAAGTTTACTTGGGTTTTTGTATTTAATATTTTATGCTTTTGCATGTTATGACCTGTGCCATGAAGTGGTCTTCTGGCATTGAAACTGTTCAGGCTTTAGCCTGAATGTCACAGAGAAAGATGTGGAGGACAGCTTCTTGGCTGCCTGGCCAATGGATTTCCTCACTGACCACTATGACTGCTTCGGCTGCAAAGTGAAATCAATGCCCGTCGACGGGATTTGTCCGTGGGAAGGCATTGGTGTTATGCTGCACCCGGGGTGTCAGCCAGCAGTGTGGCTCCTTGGTGTTCTCGTCCTCAGCTGACTTGGTGAGCTTTTGCTATCCAAGGGATAAGATCATGCTGTACTCGGCAGTCTGTTTCCAAGCTGACCTGGCTCCAGATAAATACGGTCTTGTCCGCTATGTTTCGGCCATTTGTTGAGCAGACTGTGAGGGCCTGGGGCCCGAGATGTGGCTTCAGGCCACATCCTGCCAAATCCGTTCTGGGGGATCACTGGCTGTGGAGGAGTGGCCATGTCTTGGGAGACGTCATGATGACTGTCTGCGAAGGAACCTAGTGTCAGACCATGGCTCAAGAAACGTTATGTCATCAGTTGTTTTGCTCTTTCCAAGATCTGAACTGAGAACACTTGACTAAGATGAAGCAGCTTGGTAAGTGTTTTGCTCTGTGGTGGTGAACAGCATCTTCCAGTCATGGCTGAAACCAAAATGCCTCCAATGATTCCTGTTGGTCAGATAATGCTGCTAAGAGCTTGCATAAGGTGGTACTGCATTGCCAGAGCATCAGAGTAGCTTTTGTATGGAAATTTAAAATGGAGGTAGTGGGCTATTGCCCCTCTCCTTTCTTCACACTGAGCATTGCCAGTGTTCACTCTTGTCAGTTGTCTTTGTCAGTGGGTACAAGTGGCTGTGGAAAGGGATCAGGAGAAGATGTTGGCAGTAGTGGTAGCTGGTTTGTTTCAGGACCTGGTACAAACGCAATAGCTTATCTCTTACTCTAGAGATAAGGTACAGAAAGAGCTGATACATATCTTGCAAGAGTACTGTTATTTCTAAGCTAGTTAGTAACTGGCTGAGTGTCTAATTTTTATTTTAATTCATTTTAATTTCTTGATATTTCTTTGGTGTAATTAGTTTATTGTGCTTGCTCCTAAAGGAGCGCCTTGATAATAAACCAATAATAGTCAGTCCAAAAGCTCTGAATTTGCAGAGCTGTGCATTCTTAGAGAAGATTAGTAGTAGTATTGAAAAGCTATGCCCATTTTCTTTGTTAGAGTAGTTGTTATGGTTGCTGTCAGAGTGAATTTTCTGAGAAATGTCTCTCTTCCCCCACCGTACAGGTAGAATCACTAAGATAACTGTAAGTTTCTACACTGTTCAGAGCAGATAGCAAAAGGCTTTGTGCAGCAGAAGTATACAGCACATCTGCTGTATATTGACATTTTGAACAGAGATTTAAAAACCTGAGAATCTGTAAGGGATGTTTTAGAGATGGTGAGGTCTAAATGCTATGGCGGTATGAGTCACCTAAATCCTCACAGGTTTTTGGCCTTGAACTTAAGATGAGGCATTTGAGTCAGTGTCAGGCAAAACTCTGTCTCATCAAATGATATTCAACCTAGTTTGACTGTAGTTACTGAAGTAACTGTGTTTCAGATGATTGGAAAAGTGGCACTTTCAAGTTAAATTTAATTCTTATTCTTCTGGATGTAAACTAATCTGTAAATATAAAAGGTAAAAAAGAACTACTGAGTAAGAATCGTTAATAAAAAACACAGTTCTTTTGATGTTTCTATCTAGCAAACTTAATCCAGGAGGAGAATGATTGTGTTTGCAGCCCAGGTGAGGTCAGGTGGAGAATATCTATATTGTACTGACAGCAACGTGGAGACACAGAAGCCAGCTGGAATGCCAGTCTGGCTGTGGCAGCTTGGAGATCACCAAGTGCTGAGCAGCTTCCTTCCTGGCGTGGCAGTGACATTTGTATAGCCATGTTGTCTAGCTCTTGGTAGGTTAACAGATTCCAGAGAGAATATAGTGAAAGGCCTGTATCTACTAAAGCTGTTCTACGTATGGAGTTACCACTTTTTGCAAAGAGCTTCTAAAGTACTTTGAGCATCACAGGAAGGATTAACACATGGTCCAATGTTCTCACAATTGTATTTCAGCCTTGTCCTTATAATTAATATAGTATCCTCCCTCTAAAATGATTTAACCATCCAAGTCCAACACAATTGCTGTAGACTCAATGTGCCTCATCCTCCAGACTTTATGTTGTTGAAGACCTTGCCTTCTTTTGTGTCACTTCTATTCTCTCTCTCTATTAATGAGATTTTTAGTTCTTCCGTATGTACAACTTTGTTATAAGATTGTCAAGATCATTTATAACTTAAATAGGTGATGTTAAGATCATTTATCACTTAAGTGATATTAATTCTTTTTCAATTTGTGTTTTCCTATATTTTTTTCTATGAAAGCACAAATTTACCGTTAGTAAACGTAGGCCACTTTTGATAGAACCCATGAAAGCAGTCCGTGGACGTGGAAGATTTCTGTGGTCAATGAAACTCATTAATTTGAGCCAAGGAATGCTATTCCATGTACTAATGTGTGTTTTTGGGGGCAGACTCATTGTTTATCCATTCAAAGATTTCCCCACATACGCACATTTTTAGGACTTAGGGTTTCAGATTCATAATGTTAAAATTTCCTCCTCCTTAAAATCTTTACTACCACTGACACAATTATGTATGCTCCTGCTTAGATTGTATTAGCTCTTGCATTATCAAATCACTAAATATTTTCAGATATTTTAGGCTTGTGCAGAAAATTATGGCCATTTCAGAACTGTTTCTTACTCAAATTGTGTCAGGAGGATGCCTGTGATAATAATGCAAAGTATGTTGTACCATCATGTACCAACTCTTCCACCGTTCTTAAGATACAATTTCTGTTTTCTGGAGCAGTCTGTTGGCCCTCAGAGCAACAGGCCAAACTCTCTGAAACTTGTTACATGGGGGTGGTTTTTGGCTTGTGATAAATACCCATTGTCTGAGTTCATGTTGATCCTCCAGAGCCCAGAGATGACATGAATTTGTAATCTTTGTATTTTTTGTTAATGGTTACAAAGGCAGAACTGTGAAGCACTCCCCATATGCTGGTAGCTTTACCTTTCTTTCCAATTAATTTCAATGCAGAAGCATTTTTTTATATTCTAAACTTACTTTAGGTGACTTTTTTCCAAGCATTTTTGGAAAAGTTGAGCTGTCACACTGTATCAGGTGTGAACTGCACAGCAGGTATGGGGTTTTTGGGAGGGAAAGGCTGCTTAGCCACTTGTCCTCGTCTCTGTAACAGAAATCAAGGCGTTTCCACAGCTATTAAACATAATGTAATAAAGGCAGTCTTCCCTTTTGTTGCTGATGAAGAACATGGTTTTGAGTTAGCAAAAATGAGAAACAGCTAACTTTTATGACTTTTAATAATGTCTTGCTTTTTGTACTTGTCTTCACTGTGGCAACCTTCTGGAGAATTAAATCTGTTTTCATTCCTACAGAGTAAAGAAAGAAAATAAGTTTAGGTTACCATGGTAGCTAGTGCACTTAATCTATCTAGAGAAGGTAGGCATATTGCAGGTTTTTTTTTATTTTGCATCTGGGCTTCTGAATGCCAAAGAGTGGATGACAGGCAAACAGGAGCTAACTCAAGCAGATTTCTACAGCAGTTTTTAGCAACTGTCTAGTAAGAGTTTTCTTTTTGCCTAGGTTGTAGTACTTTCTGTAGGCAATAGTATTAAATCGTACTTTAATAGACCAATTTAAGTAAATATAATTGATTTTTCTCCTATGTGTAAAAGTCCTTAAAAGTTATTATGCAATAGTGAGAGTAAGCCAAATTTTGCTTACCTGGGGGCTAAATGACCATCATTTCCGGAATTGCATTTGCATTAAATAAGACGGTTAACAACCACTTCCCTTCAGTACACAGCTTCAGCCCACAAAAGTGTTATCTCAGTTGCTGAGCAGTGCTGTGACTTGTGCAGACCAGGGTCCAGTGCCCTGCTATGAACTGTGATGGCTTTGTTCAGCTTTCCATTGGAAGCGGTGGCATCCACGAGCAGCACGTGGGACTGCCAGGGTGCACCTTGGTGCACTTCAAGGAAAGGGAAAGCAAGAATGCCAAGGAACAAAAAGGGAACATATGATTGCAGCGATAGTCTGATTGCAAACTTGAACACAAGGCTTACTGTAGTTAAAAGTTCCTTTTCTTACAGTTCTTATTCCTTTGTAACTCAATGTGCCTGTGGAAATTAAAATGTTTAGCTTATTAATCATATATGATGTTTATGCAATGCTGGAGAACAAGTGAAGATTTGGGTAGTGATTTTTCCACTGAATTGTCTTGTTAACAGTCTGTGGTCAGACAGTATTAAAACTGTGGCTAAACCAGACATATTTCAGTGAGACACAGGCCAATTGTAAGTTTTGAAGTAGTTTCTATATGAAGGCAGACAAGCATTTAATCCCTTCCCTATCAGCCCGAGGATCTTCCATGCTGTGAGCAGTGCCTCGTCACATGTTCCTGAATGGCTATCTGTTTGCTCTGACCTTACACAGAGCAAGAGGAAACAGATGTCCTATCATTCTGCCAAGTTTCTTGCTTGCATTTTAGGAACGGTTCCACACGCATAGGGCAGTTTTTGTTAATTTCTTCCAGATGATGGTAGAGCATTTCGCATTATGTAGGACTCTGTTCACCACTTTTCTACAGAAATGAGCATTAGCAGTTGATTATTCCTGTTCCTTTTATGAGAAATACTGTATTTTGTAGTCAGCTTATTAAGCTAGTGCTGTACGTGCTTTTTAGGAAGAAGTGCATTAATGTGCAAGAGCACTGTTCTGTATCTTTGTATTCCTATGTTCTGCTAGAGAAGTTCTGGAGATGTAGCTGAAGGTGTTTGGTGAGAAAAGACCGATAGAAACTTGCTGACTTGAATTGTTAAAAATAAAACTTCCTAGATTCCTCAGTGATACGGATACTTACATTAGCCCACAAATTCCCTGATGTTGCCATAACCTGCAAATATCAAGCACTTTCAGTGTCTTTCAGGACCTGCTGAAGGTTCTGTTAACTGAGGAGACCCTACATGAGATAGGAAGACTATCAAATTAAGCAATTTTCGCAAATCATGTAGAATTTAGGAAAAAAACTCTCAGTGGTGCAGTGGTTTATATTTTAATGTTAGCTTGCTACCCTAATGTAGGAAGTTTTCCACTGACTATAGTACTTCTTTTTGATCATTCCCATAAAGTAGTACAAATAATTTAAAGATATTTAAGATTTCTAAGGTGAAAGCAGCTTATATGATTTCCCGGATTTTAAGCACAGGAAATACCCCTACCAGATATTCTTGCCAGTTTCACTTTTTTTGGTGAATTCCAGAATAAAAACTAGAAACTTAGATATCAAAGGGATTATTTTTCTCTTCTGAAGCAGAACTGTAATAACCATGTGAATTAAACTATGGTGAGACAGGTTTTGGTAAGAAAGGATGTCACAGAACTTAATATATTAAACTGCTGTTTGCCAGAGAGACAGAGGGACGAGTTACAAAGTTTATCTGACTTCCTGATTTTTTAACTGTTTAACCATTTTCCATGCCAAAACCTTGTACAAAAGCAAACATCTGTTTGTACATTGTGTTTTGTGTAAGATAGGATAAAGATGGATGGGGAGTCCTAGTTGTGGTTGCCATTTGGAAGTCAGCTTGGAAATGCAGCGTGTTCTAAGGGGAAGGAAATGACTCGCTGCTTACGATCTCCCGAAACGTACCCAGATAGCTGTTTCGAGGTTTAATAGTCTTGTGGAGATGACAGAAGCTGCACGGTGACATCAGTAATTAACAGGAGGAGAGGAGGTGTTTTGCACATTAATAGATACAATTTTTCCACTGCCAAACTGTATAAAATTCCAAATACACTCTAGAAAGAATTCAGTCTTGCTTTAGGTCTACCCCAACAGTATTATGGTAGTATTGTAAATGAGCTCTTTTCAGAACCAATGGCAGTTTGTTTTTTTTTTTTCCTGCAAAGTGAAGAAGTGGATTAAATTAATCTATCCTGTGCTAGTTAGGCTCAATGATCCTTATGGGTCTGTTCCACCTTGAGATATTCTACAACGCTATAATTTGTCCTTACAGCTGGTCTGCTGCCGCTCCCCACGGCGGCCATGG
>Ga0181612_130026_pt1 | contig 15181 bp, 4 predicted proteins | sample HoacroProtozoa21_FD_119630 | JGI IMG/M metagenome (GOLD analysis project Ga0181612, IMG submission 119630) | Hoatzin crop microbial communities from Cojedes, Venezuel. Combined Assembly of Gp0051906, Gp0051904, Gp0051908 | reverse complement strand
TTAGCGGACTTCCTAGGCTATGATATTCTCCCATTAACAGAATGAAGATGATCACAGAGATGGTAAAGTCACTAATTTAGTACAAAATTTGCACGTAACCAAGCACATGGTAGGGAAGTAGATTGATGAGGCTGTAATATCAATGTTTCCGTTTGGGAAAGGTAAAAGGATTCTTACTGGACCTATAATCCTCTTTGGGGTATCACCGAGTAAAGGCTCTTTAATATATTAGAGTCATACTTTTGTCTGTATCTTTTTAAATTTCTCTTTACAGTCAGCTGTGAAAAGGGTTGTGAAATGTGCTTTCTGTCTTAAAAGCAGTTTCATGTGCTTTCTTTTTTTTCCAGCAGCAGCAGCAAAATATCATTAGTATTCTTGTGGTTTTTATTAGAGGGGGAAGTTTTGAGTAACAAAATTGAGGCTGGAATCTTAACTTTGTTATTGCTAGTAAGAGCTAAGAAGGTACTGGTGCTTTCTCACCATACTTTTCATTCTTTTCTCTCTCCCACAGAAAATGTCTTGCGTGTCTTTGGTAAATTAATGCAGCTCTCACGTTCTGCCGACAAATCATTAGTTTTCTGTTTATAGTAACTTTTTCTAAGTTTCTAAGACTACGTTTAAGTGCAGATTCTTCTTAAAATGCTCATAAGCTATAACATATACAATATCTAGTGCCAGTATTTTCTCCCTCAAAAAGATCAACATAATATTTGCAGTTCATTTATTTGTGATACATGTTTTGTACAAGATCACTTATGCTTAACTTAGTCCTGATTTTGACTTAGCTTAATTTTAACTTCTGCTCTTGATGCATTCTAGTGTATAAGCAGGAAGGACAGTCATTGCTTATATGGATTCTTATTGTATTAAACTATAAATTTCTGTGTAGTATACATACTATATACAAATACACGTACTTAATTTTCTGTTATGGTTATTAACAAATCAATTTTTTACCTTTAGAGCTGTACGAGTAAAGGCACTTTTGATGTGGAAGCTGAACGGAAAAAGTGAAAGCTTTCTTCTTTTCTTGTCGTGTGTGGTAGAATGAAAAACAATAATTATATGTTGGGCTGAACTGAAATGCTGAACTTACCCTTGTGCAAAGATGACTGATTTGTGGTTATTTAAAAGAGAGGAAAAAAAAATAATTGTATTATATTAATTTAGAAAGAGTCAGTATTTCACTCAGGAAATGGTGATATTGTGAGTCAAAATATCTTGGATATTAATGTGTACTTCGTCCCCGAGGTTGTGGTTTTGAAATACAAATGTGAGACCAGGATGTCTGGTTTGGCATAACTTTGACCTTGAAGTAAGAATTGAGGTAAGGATGCGGAAGCCTTTCCTTTTGGCAGAGGAAAACGGAGGATAAGCTGTCATTCTAGAGTTTGTTAACTTTCTTTGGTCGAATTGCAGTTTGGTGTGTCTTAGTGCAGTGCTGACCTTGGGCATTGGCACCGACAGTCGTGTCTGCCTCCTGTGCGGCTAGTTGCTCTGCGAAGCCGTTTGGTCTGTCCTCGTCTGCGCTGTCTCTGCGTAGGCTGGCAGGACATGCTGGGTGTCATCTGTGGCCTTGCACTGCCGTAAAACAGAAGACCACAGGATGCTCTCTCAGTGAGCTGTGGGGTCACCTGAGTGTCAGGAGCATTATCGGGGACCGTAGGAGGTCGACGGACCTGGCATTCTAGTAGCTTGGCCGGCATCCTCTGCAGATTCAGTTGTCGAAGTACTAAACTGGGCAACATCCAAGCTCTGCCTAAACCCTCAGCTGTCTAGTTTTCCAGTTTTTTGTGAAGATGAGTAGAGCTAAAAGGAAAGCCTGTTTCTGAAGTGGAGATAAATACAAAAGAACGGGATCTTTTTGATGTTAAATGAAAAGCGCTCTCCCAGGGATCGAAAGATGGCACATTTTAGCAGTTGGTTATCATTAAATTTGGATTAAATTTTGCATCGGGAAGACTTCTCATATTATTACCGCACCTTTGATAGCAGAGTGGCTGAAGACTTTGTACTTGTCTGGTCAGCAAGTGAAACGAAGGGGAAATGAGGAAATCTTTGCTAGCATCATCCACAAGATTAACGAGGGTAAGCAAGGTCGATTACATGCTGCAGGTGTGTTCTGGCTGGTTTTTTTTTCTTGTTAGTCTGATGTTCTATTTTCTTGTGTATTAGGAAATCAGTTTTGGTAGGCATAGGCTAAGGTCAGGAATCACCTTCTCTGAGATTCCTTCTGTGGTTTTGCAAGGTTGTATTTAGTATATGTTAATGAGCTCACTCTCTAGTGCTAGCTAAAGATTGTCCCGGTCCTGCCAGGAGTGCTGTAGGCCATCTGCATAAAATACAAGGCTTGACCATTTTTGAAATGTCAATTTGCTGGTTTTGTGTCAGAATAGATGAAAAAAAATCTGTCTTTCATTTGTCTGTGAATGTAAATTACATGCATTTCCAAAACATCTGGGAGTGTAACAGTTTAGGAGATAACATTTGTCTTTGCTTTTACTGTACAGTTCAAAAATGGGGAATATTTTTTTGTGCCGTTTTTGTCATTTCTATGCAAATACAAATCTCTGTGAGAAATTAGTGTTCAAGAATTTCAGTGTAATTTTTCCTGGGTGTGGACTTGAGCATAAAAAAAGGAAACAGCAACTTTCCTTTTTCAGAAGAACATACAATACATAGATGTTTAAAATGCATCATAAAACTGATAAACAGTGATAAACTTATTTTTTCTATGTATGTTACCTCCCTCCACTGCAGAAGTTGTTTCAAAGGCTAAACTAAAATGTTACATAGCCATGTTGCTGATATCACCAGTTTCAATGAAAAACTCAGCTTTAGCATTGAAGAGTAACTGTAGTGTGTAAGATTGCTGTCAGCATTTTTATCACTGCCAGCTGACCAATTTGAAGAGTGTTTAGATAGTAATAAAAAAGCTTGCACAGATGCTGGCTCTTTTTGGTGCATAATTCAAGGTGCGGTTTCACTTTCTAAATGAATAATGTCTGTATTTAATATGATTAACATTTGCTTGTAGCTGGAAGCAATTTTAATACTATGTCTCTGCAGAGTTTAAAAAAAAAAAAGAGCTCGCTCATTAGCGATAAATCAAAACTCTGCAGTAGACAGGTGGTTTTCAAATTTACCTGAATTTCGTATTTTGTAAAATGTTCCAATGGCCCTTGAACCATGAATTCAACTAAAAAAGTGTTCATTTTTGTAGGAACATGGCTCTGCAGTGATTTGTAGCAATGTAGGTCTTAAGTGTCCCTCCTGCCTGTAGCTGCGCAGTCTTGCCATCCTCCTTGCATCAGCAGTGGAAGTCATAAGGCTGTACAGTAAGTCCTCGGAGTAGCTGATCTCGTTGAAAAGTAGCTTGGCAGAAAATTAATTTTCAGCGAGATCAGCTGTTTCAGCTGGGTGACCACGTGTGCTAGTGACATGCTTCAGACCAACGGGAGGAATAGGAGAATGTGCAGCTCATAGCGAGAGGAGTGTGGGGCTGTGGTAGTCCAGAGATAAGTTGGCATAAACTCCTGGGGAACCTCCCAGCATCTGCCCGTGCACGCTTCGGTGCTCTTCTGACTATAGGTAGGTGAGAAATAACTCAGCAAGCAGTTATTGCTCAGCTTGTTCCACTGTCTCAGTTAAGGGGCAAAAGTATTGTGCACAGTTGGCACCAGATAGATGAAGGGCACAAAGTGGGGAATTTTGGGGCCCACAGTAGTTGAGCTGTTTCTGTTCAGTAGTGGCAAACCAGTAGCTCTGTGTGGCTACTTTGAGAAACCTCATCGTCTGTTACCTTTTATAGTCCTCTTAGACGCAACCTGTGGACTCCAGGCTTACAATCCTGCTCTGGAAAGCAGCAGAAGCGTATTAATAGGCAGGTTGTTCAGGCAAGGACTGCTTTTTACAGAGTGCTTTGTGATGGCTCAGTTTTTATCTTTTTTTTTTTTAAACAACAAAAAAAAAAGACATCTTTTAAACTTGAAGTCATTTTTTTTTTCGTGAGATTGGTGGGCTTTTTGCAAGCACTCAAAATTCCAGATTAAAAGCTGGATGAAATTCACTGTTTCACTGTCTGCTTGTACCTAGCCAGTTCTCACTGCCATGGAATTCATAATCAGCATTAGTTATATATCTATATGTAAAAAATATATATAACATACATATTTAAAATTAAAGAGATAATTAAATTTTAAATTCTCATCGATACATATTTGTAAGGTTGTATGTGGTTCAGTGGGGTGACCAGTTTTTTATTATTTCTGCATGTTCATTTTCCTGACCACTTATTTGATGTTGAAAGTGTGTCGAGGATGAGAATCATTTCAATGCAATTTCATTCTAAGTTGTGTTAGAACAGTGAACCTTTAAAAAAACCTTGCAATTAAATATTTGGATACTATCTGTAAACAGTATTGGATGTAAGTGCCATTCAAATTCCGAATTGAAACAAACAAACAAAAAAACCAAACCACCACCATCCCCGAAAAACCTTCAGTGTTTTGTTCCTTGCTTCTATTCATTTTTTTGGTCAACTAATTTATTCTAATAACCTACTGGAAAAAGTAAAAATAAAATCAGAGTAGTTCCCCGAGCTGGCTGGCTGTGTTACAGACCATTCATAAGCGATTCACCCGAGGCCAGCAGAGAGGAAGGTGGGCCGGTGGCAGTCTGGTTTTGGGCTGGTTTAGCAGCACTCAAAAGAGCCCAGTGTAATTTTGGAGCTCAGTCAGTCTGACAGCCACCTGCCACATTATAGCAGTTGTTTCCTCAGCACTCTGTCCATGTGGAGGTCTGGTCCAGTTCGCTGAAGCTTACAGAAGACGGGTTATGATGTGGAGGGGAGAGGGATGACTCAAGGTATCGCTCTGCCAGCCCAGCAAGTGGAGCTGGCTCGGTGCGGAGGTGGAGGAGGTCCACGAGTGGGAGCGCAGGGGCAGAGGTTGCTTTTTCAGAGGTGGGGATGCTGTAGCACTGCTGCTCCCTTCAGCAGCAGCGAGCTTGCATTTGGTTTTGGTTGCTGAAACTATACCCTGAGAGTTAATGATAGCTGCTGGTGGGCAAATGCTGCCATGTAACAGCAGAGTTTCCGCTGAGTCTGCCCTTTGCAGTGTGCCAGCTTCTGACTTCCTGCAGTACCTGCACCAATAGCCAGCCAGACATTTGCAACTGTTTTCTCTTAAAGAAATAGATGATCAAGACATTGCTTTAACTGAAATTCTCTCTTTTTACTTAAGAATGTACATGCCTCTGTTATACTTTTCCTTTTAAAGAAAAGCTTATATTAAAGTTTAGCCAGATGTTGTCGCAGTCGTGGATATTACTAAGACAGTACAGCCTTGGAAGCATCAGTTACAGTCAGCTGTGTAAGAGCTATATTTTATGTTTAACTAAACTTTTCGTTTCCCCCTGTGTGGATGAATGTGAGGTTTAAGTTGCACAAAATTAAATAGTCTCTTTATGGGAGCAGTAAGTGGTGCAGAGTGTGTGGGGAATTTAATACTACCACAAGGAACAGGCACTGATGTTTTCTACTAGAATGGCTTAAATTGTCATGTGGCATTCCTAATTGTAATCTGTCTGAGATGGAAATGCTGAACATAGCCAAGAAGTCCTGTAGACTAGCAAGACCGATGTAAACAAGCTAAATATTCAATTCACACTCTCCCTTGCCAAAAAAAAAGTGTCACATATAAGCATGAGGAGAAATCAAGTTATTATGGCAAAAATGACTGATGGGTCTAAAAGCATTTGAAAAGTGATGAAACAACAGATTTTTTTGTTTGTTTGTTTTAATCACAATTGTGTAACGAGGTGCTTCTAATAATGAAAACCTTGAAATATTTGTTATAGAAAAATGCTTAGTGACAACAATGAGATTAGGTACAGTGAGAATTCTTACAAATTCTTGGAGACAATGTGCTTTGAGTCATTAAGGCTTGAACTACTGGAAACTTCTGTTAGCAAGAGTATGGAAAACGGGTATTTTTGACAGTGATGGTTTTAAGGTGAAAAAAATTTGTTGTTTTGGTTCTTAACACGTACGTGTCCTCATTATATATTTATCCTTAAAGAGGAAGCCTTCAAGGTGCACATGTATAGAAGCTGCTGTAGATACAGAAAAGAATAGTTTTAACCACAGTATTGGTAGCAGTGGGCTTGGTGTGTTAGCTGTTTAGCCTTAAAGAGGTGATGTCTTTGTGGTGTGCTTGCGTGCTAGCATAAGCAGCATATGAATAGGTTTTATTATTTTGTCCTTGCTTAAAATTCAAGGAGATTCAAAATGTCTTTGTAGGAATCCCGCCTTTCTGTGGGCAGGATGCACTGACATGGGATTTCCTAGCGAAAGAAAGGAGTGCAGGTGTGCGGTGGTCAAGTGTCTGCCTTTTTAGTAAGCACTGTAGTTTGAGAGGTGTAGAGTGGCAAGAAGTGGTTCAAAACTGGCTTTTTAGAAAAGGATGCCAATGTTTTAGTTGAAACTAGGTATAAGCCATAGGTAATAAACAGTAAAAGCATATTGCTGGTGTTTTAATGAGATGTAGCTGCAGACCTCTGCCTGCTCCGCTTGAGAATATGTGGAATTGTATTTCTCCCAGAATTTGATGATGAACATTAAGCATGGTACACCTGCTTGTTAGTCTAGTTTTCCAAAATACAGTTGTCGGAGTTTATCCTGTAAATTGCAGTCTGTGAATAACTGGCTGGTAAAATTATCTAAATAAATGTACATGGAAGAAATAATATTCTCATGAGAAAGAGCACCTCACTTGGCTCTTAAATGGTTTCCCATATGTGGTGATCATACACAGGTTGGTTGTTCACATGAGCTGCGTCTAAGAGCTACTTGCCTTTCAAGCATCAAGATGCTTTCCAAAGCAACTCCTAAACTGTGGAATCTTGGCTTCAAATTGTGATTCAACAAGTCAAGAAAACATACAAATAGTCTCTTTGTCCATGTTAGGACCAACCTAGGGGCAAGGGTGTTGAATACAGCAAAGTGTTCTTTTTAAATTAATAATTGTTGGTGGAGTGGTAGTACTAAGGAGGTCTAGTCATGAATTACAAACATTCTGTGCATAGCGATATGTTCCTATACTATTTGAAAAAAGGTCCCTACTTCAAAAGTGGTGCTGACTAACCAATCTTAGTCTTACCCACACCACAGTGCTCTCCGAAAGGCATTAGAACAAAGGGAAGAGATCAAGGTTGCACTTGGGGTTTGCTGACTTGACAGTTGAGGGCTCTTTGTCAGTGGCAGCATCTTCACGTTGTCCCTGAACGTCTTTCCTCCTTGTTTTACTTTCTGTCACCATCGTCAGCATGAAGTCTGGACTCGTGTGACTGCTTAAATAGAAATACGTCATGAAAAGACAAATTGAGTAGGCTTTAGCAGCGCTAGTATTCTTTACAATTTACTATGCAATTTATTTTTGCTTGTGATGAGTATTGCTTAGGTTTGCAGCCAGGTGCAGGAGTTTGTCAGTAAGTGAAATTATCAATGGATTTTGCTAATGAAAACATGTATAGAAATACAGTGACATGAAATAAAACATGGTATGTAATCTATCCTGCCTAAATCCGTTTGTTATGTTCCACAGAAGTCTAAATTCAGTAGGTCTCTGCTTACTGGAAGCTCCCTGGCTGCCTTTAGTTGCTTGTTGGATGTTAAGTATTGACTTTAACTTCTTTAAGTCCATAGAGAAGTCCATATAGTTCAGATTGGTCAGGTCTGCAATTAAAGAGGGATTTCAGCTCAGTGTGCAGTAGTCAAGAGTAGTCATGCATTGTACAGGAGGTTTGCAGTCGAGGCTCTCTTCTGAGTGTGAACATCTGTTTGTTTCCTTTCACTTTTCTACAGGTTAGGGCGTTTGGTGAGAAGGAAGTAAAGCTCATGCTCTGAATCACGGTCCCAAGACTCTGTTTGCTTTTATCCAATGACAACATGCAGTAAAATCTGTGTATGTACACATATATGTGTGTGTCATATATATATATACATATATACATAAAAAAAACAGGGACCGGGGTCTGGTACCCTGTTTCCATCTTTCTTCTACCTTCCATCATCTGAGTGCTTAAGTAGATAAAGAAGAGTCAAAACTTTATCAGCTCGTTTTCTGTCTCCATGCCTTGCATTCTTGGTTGCATAGCGGCTTTGCCTTAATAAGAGTGGTGGAGAGGGCTCTTACTGATATATCCTGTAGGCTGATAGAGTGTTCCCGGGAAATGTGAATTCAAAGCCTGAGGAGGGACTGGACCCCAGTTACCGTGCTGCTTGTGTATGCTTCAGTGCTGTAATACGTCAGGGAACCATTACCACCCTCTGTCATGTGAACTGTATCACAACTGTATCTACCATGTTTTATCTTTCTCAAGGTGAAGAGATGTCAAATATCAGAAAACTTTATCATCTGCTGTTGTTCTGAAATCGGTATCTCTTCTCTGCTGATTAGAGAGGAAACCTGTGTGTTTCATCAAGAAAAATCTCCATCCCCACCCTCCTTCCTGCAGCCAGACACCTAGCTTAGGCAGATTTGTTTCCACTCAGTAATTCAAATGAAGATCAAAAAATACTTTTTGGAAAAATACCTTATTGTTTTTTGTTCCACTGTTTAGAACCATCAGTAAGTTGAGGGCTTCTGTGAAATCCAGGAACAAATATCAATAAACTCTATATAAAAGGAATAATGTGCTCCAACCGTGATTGCTTGTGAAATTAGCGGTACTGCCTTGAAGCAGCTATGTCCAGTATAACCTAACAAACAGCCAGTACTCTGGGGACGGAAGCCGATACCATGAGCAGCCTTCCAGATTTGCTGTCATGAGCTGAGGCCTCAGCCAGCTGGTATTTGCACATGAACATTTTCATGTATTCAGCTGAGGAGGCGATGCAGTGCAGGTGCCCGTGCTGGGTTTTCAGTAGTGGTTTCAGACCCACAAGTCTGTTTCACAATCTAACGCGTATTGATTCCGCCTTACCCCCCCCCGCAACGTTGAATCCAGTTTTTTGGGGGGGGAATTTTAAGCAATTGGATCACTTGAGAAATTTTTTAGAGCTCTAAGTATGAATAATCTATGGGTAGTAATGCAGTATAACTGAGAGTCTTGGCAAACCAGTTGTGTTACTGTGTATGTTTGTCTGCCTTACGGAGCATAGGAGGGGGGCACAGTAGTTTCCATGCAGAATCTGCAGAATTGTGATACGTTTCCCTGTGGTTCTGGCATGCAGAAATGTGTATGATCATCTTTTAATGGACGCCCCATGCTGCAGGGGGATCTTCTGAACTAACTGGTGACATACGCTAATTGTGGCAGATAACCTCAGATAAACATACTGGAGGAGATGGTCTCCCTAAACTAAGCAGAAATTTGGTTTCCTGTAGATTTTGACTCTTTGTAGTTATAATTTAAGTACTAACTGGTTTATTATATGTTATTTTAACATATGATACCCCAGTACAACAGATCAGTTATGGAAGTGCTTATCATGAGTATTTGGTGACTATGCTTGTTTTATTCCATTAACTTAGAGATAATAACTGACAGGGAGAAATTAAGTCCAATGTGAAATACTGCTGATTCTTTTATCCTGCAGCGTCATGGTAGCTGAAGTGGTAATGCCTTAAAGCTTTCTCGGGACACATTTTAAATAAGCAGTCTTGATGTGATGAATTTTTCATGTAAAAGCTGTTTCTGTGCTAAAGAATTTCTGGTTTTGCACATTAATCTGGCTTAATGTCCCATTCTTTCCATATTACTGCAGGCAGTTCAAAATCTGCTCCATTAACATCTGTGATGTTGCCAGGGGTAGAAAGAGCACTGTGGTCTTGATAACCGTACTGTTGGTAGGCTGGCAGATAGATAGGCTATTGAAAGCAGACTTACAGCATTTCTATTTGGATTGGGGTGCTGCTCCTGAGACCGCACTTTCATTATCCATCTTTCCCGTTTCCATGAAGTTCATTTTCCCTGCTTGGGGATACTCTGCTAGCTCATCTCTGATGGTGCAAGGTTGGGAGCTGGGCCTGTTTGTGAAGGGCAGCCATCACAGGGCTGGTCTGCATCCAGGCAGCAAATAGTTTTGCAGGGTGAGTTAAAGTTTTGGTTCTTTGATTAAAATTTCTTGCTTTTCAGCCATAAGTGTTTACCCCAAGTCTCCACTTCCATGAAGAAGAATGCATCATGTAGTTTATTGATCTGGTGGTCCTGGAACTTACTGTGCAAGCAGTGTATCCCAGCTATAATTCAGTGTTACGGTAACATTTACATTAATTAAGTAAACAAGATAGCTGTTAAGGTCACAGATGAAGAATTACCTGTATAAGATTCAATGGAAAATCTACACAACGAACTTGCAAGTTTTAATCAAAAGTAACTCCTTGGTGGGAAACATTTTAATTTTTGTAACTGTGCCTTTCTGAGTAATGTACTTCTCAAGACAGAGCAGTTGGATGCCACTTTACCTCTTTCTTCTATAGTGAATTCTACTTTGCAGTGAGTTCTTGTACAAGCAGATGTGCTCAGAGTTGTTGCCTAGCAAGTCAAATTTGGGTTTTGGTAACATCTGCTGCGGGAGTTCTGGCCATCAGGAGTGCTGACAGAGGTGTGGGTCATTGCTAGAGGTCTGTGGTGTGCATGTAATTCTCTCCCATAGCACCACTGTTGTTTGGTTTCTCCAGTTAAGACACTGTGTCTTTTTTTACCATTTTTTTCAGAAATGTGAATGGGATTCTTCTTGCCAGTCCATAAAATTCATGCTGAAAAGCGTGGCCCTCAGCTAAAGCCAGTAAACCTTCTGGAGCGAGGGGGAAAGGAACTTTTTTAGCAGGGCAGCCATTAAGTCCTGAAACAGGCATCTCCAGAGACTATTTAATTCTGCTTATTTTAGAAACATGTCTCTTCCTGCTCTTTTTATAACCAGAGCCTTGAGGATGGGGGTGGGGGCTGACTGTATGACCAGTGTAGTCCATACAGCCACGGCCTGTGGCTGAGAAGTGGTATCCTTTACTTACTTTATCCCAGTGCTTTTTTTCTCCATCCCCATCTCACCGTCTCTGCCATGCCAGGACCAGCATTTTTGTACCTAGATGGCTGAAACTAGCCGCTTTCTGTTAGTGTTTCAGACAGATCTTTTTCTCGCTCCCGCAGAAAACGTCTCGCTCCCACGCTCCTCGATGGCTGCACTAATGCTAGCACTGTGGTTGGAAAGGAAAGCGGCGAGACTAATCAACTAGAAGGTTGATTAACAAGGGTGAATAGTCGACAGGGAGGATGGGGCAGCTTTCTTAAGTGACTTTCTATCCTTACACTAGGTGAAAGTAGCTGTAAACATAATCTCAGTTCTAGGAGGGATCGATTCCATACAGCATTTCTGAATCAAGCGTTAAACCCGTGAAAACATAGCTGATGCAAAGAGGTGTGAGTCTGCGGGAAGCACGGACGCGAGTCCAAAAGCGCAAGTTGCTTATTCGCTTCTAAGTTTGTAAGTGTAATCAGAGTTGTGCGTGGGGATGTGAGTAAGTAGGCTGTCTGGTTATTGCATGGAAAAGGTGGCTTCTGCACAACGACTCAACTCTTACTGTGTATTTTAATGTTTCCCGTGTGGTCTGAAGCGTGGTTACATAGTTCGGTAGAAAGCTTTGCAGCGAGGCACACTTCAGTGTGCAGCAGGAGCTGATGCTTCGCAGGGTTTTCGTTCGCTTGGTGTTGGCTTGGTGGATGCCGGAGTACTGGATCTGAGGAGGAGCTGCTTGGCTGAGTGGAGTAGTACTGCGGTGGCCCAACAGCTCGTTGTTAACGTCACCTTAATATTGGTATAACCTGTGGCCTGCGTCAGGCGGGGTGAAATGCTGAGCTGAGGAGGGGTGAGAGAAAAGCAGCATAGCCCTTGATATTTCATTTCAAATGAATTAATGTTTCTGTAACTCTCACCCTTTTTCTTGATCCCATTTGCCAAATGCTATTGCTGTTCTAAAAAATAAATTTGAAAAGCTGCTAAAGGCCTTAGTGCTGTGGAGTAGTGGTAACCTTAATTTCTAAATATTTTCATGATTAGCAGAATACAAAGGTGCTAAATATTTGATCTGCAAATTCAAAATTAGTCTCGATATGGAGCAATAATCCATCCTTTTTCCTGTTGTCACTTAGTGAGTCTCTCATTTCAAATTAGAAGCCCCAGAGATTTCCATCAAAGCTGGTTTTATAAAGAAAAAAATTCTCTTCAAGCATTACTATTTGTAGAGACACTTAGCAAAAAAACTTGGAAAGCAATGAGTCCAAACATTGAAGGTTATGTCCATGTTTGTCTTCCTAAAATATTTAACAAAAATAAAATGTGCAGAAATAATTTTTAGATCAGTTTTTCAACAGTGCACCATTTGCAGCCTTTTAAAAAGGATCCAACTGGTGATGTCGTAGTTAGAGATATCAGTTATTGACGAGCTTACCTTTTGCAAGCTTTGAGCTGCTTTTTTTCGGGAGCAGGGGAATCACTTTATCAAGAATTCTGGGATATTTTTCAAGGATTTAATTAAAAAGGGGAGAACAAGTATAATGGAAAATACATAAATGTTGCGCAAAAAAAATCATTTATTTCTTGTAACAATGGGTTCTTTTCCATTCCCGTCATTTGTGGTTGAGTACTGACATGGGGTTTAGTTCCAGCTCCACCAGCGGGTTCCAAAAGCTTCCTTTGGCTGTGTAGCATAGTTAGGCGTATTTGTTTCAGTTTATTCCCTTAAGAGAAAATCTGCAGCAGGGCAACCCACAGTGCTGGCCAGTGACTTGCAGGAGAATGCGTTTGACACTGTTGTGACCAGGCAGTGGCTAGGAGGAGGCTTGGAGGCTGAGGACATGCATCGCTTTGCTTGCGGTGACAATCAGAACTGAACCCAAATCAGCAAAGCTTTACTTGAGTTTTTCCGAAACTCAGCAGATGAAAAAGCTATTAAGCAGTGGAGGTAACGGAAGCGAGCTAGCGTGTGTCGGAGGGCAGGCAGCTTGCTTTAGGAGAGGCATTGGCTTAGCCATATATGGAAGAGGACGTTTTCCTTGTTAACTTTACAGGGAATCTGTGCCCAGAACTACATTCATCATGCAGATGCATTTCCACAGGAACGTTGCTCTTCCAAATGGTCTTAGTCATAGTTTTAGCACTGTGTCACATCTTTGCTGACTTATTTATATAGTCTACATGGGCTTGCTGTGCATCCGCTGCTAGTCTGCCCTAAAAAGGTGAACTGTTTATAATTTTCTCGTTTTGGCTAACAGAAAAGACAGTACAAAACTAATGCCAGCAGCTTATTTTTTTTCGTTACTGAAAAGCCCACCCTGTTCTGGGCTGTATTTAAAGCAAAACTTCTAGAGTAACAAAATATCCCTTCATTTGTGGGAAGTCAGGTTTGTTAAACACAGAACATACCTACCAGAGAAGAAGGAACTTAAAAGTTGAGCAACCTAGTTTGAAACCTTCTTGACCAGATTTTAGAGCAGCTATCCCTTCTCCATTAGGTCTGGATGCATGGGCAGAGTAACAGTTATGAATGACCCTAAATCAGTGTGGGAAAACCAAAGCTCGACTGCTGTGCTTATTTAAGCATTGCTCACTTTGCTGCTAATTTATATGAATAATAGTACATCTTCTAGAAAATGACAGGTTCATTTTGAAATGCTCTGCCAAATTCGCTTTTCCTTGGCTACGTTGCAAAATACTTTTTATAACAGAAAGGTATTAAGAATATTGATGTTTCCAGGGTGACTGGAAAGCCTTTAATTAGAAATAACATTTTAGGATGCCCAAGGAAACTGGCAGCCAGGGTCCCAGTTCTCAGAATTCTTACAATGAATGAAAGAGAAATTGAATGTAAAATATTACCAAAGTTTCCGAGATGTGACAACTGACCCTGGCTGACTACCTACTATTAAGAGCAGAAGAAAATTTAGAAAAAAATGGTCTATTTGAAACCTATTTCTAGAATGTAGTCCTAATTCTGGAGTACTAAGTCTCGCCACTGGTTAAGGACAATGACGAGTCAGTAACTGCAAGTTGTGATTTATACGCATTCAAATCTTGTCTCATGAAACATAAAGAAGATATAGTTTGTATGTATGTGGTGGTTTTCTGCCAGGCTTTCATTAAGATCTATAGCACTGAACAAAGGGTAAAGTGTTTTTTCTTTATTAAGGGTAGTACCCATTAATTTTCTGTCTAAAGAAGAAAAAAAAGGGACTGAGTTTATATCAAGGATGCTTTATGTTATACATTGTGAGGAAATTTCTAGTTTGGAGTATGAGGTGCAAAGTTAGTCTGTAAAATGCCCTTTGAAGATTCTGAGGAGAATATTTTGGAAAGGACCTTTAAGTTTGTCTTAAAACAGAGATTTGAATAGAGAAGCTCCGTTTCCATCTTGTATTTCTTTGGTATCTTTATTTAGAAGTGTCTCTCTGATAACATGCAGAGCATAAATAGTTTTCATAAGATATTAATAGATTAGTTTGGGTTCTCCCCTTGACTCCCCAACATCTCCCAGTTTCTCATAGCTTGCTGGTTTACCTAAAAATAAAATTTCAAAATAATTTAAGACGACGCTACTGTGTTTGATGTCTTCTAAATACCAAGTTTAGCCCACAAATGTGGTTGTATTAGAGCAAAACTGTCTGGTTGGCACAACCAAGTTCATTTGATTTGCATGTGCTCCATGTTCCTTGTCTCCTCTGAAACACAGTTAGGTGTCTGCAGTTTCATGCAACTCTTTTTGCTTACTCATTACAATAAATCATACAATTTGGTCTTCTGTTTCTGTGTTTCAGACTAGTTTAAAATTGCTCACGTTGGCTGGTGTCCTCTGTTGCTTGATATGGAATGGATTTGCTCAGCAAGGTAAGTCACTTGATTTCATTGCAGTAGTTTAACATTGCTTTAAAACTGTATATATTTAGCAGTTATTTATGTAGCTAAATATAACACTGTTAGATGAGTGCTAATGGCAATATGTCAGCTGTATCTCATGTTAATAACCTGTTTGTAGTTAGAACTTAGTTTACCAAGCTAGAATGAAACAAACTAGAATTCTGTTGTTGTTAGCACATTTTTATAAATGAAGTGACTGATCTGTGTTCTTTGCTAGGTGGAAGTGACTGCATAAAAGCTAATGCAAAATCATGTGGCGAATGTATA
>Ga0181612_125954_pt1 | contig 15181 bp, 11 predicted proteins | sample HoacroProtozoa21_FD_119630 | JGI IMG/M metagenome (GOLD analysis project Ga0181612, IMG submission 119630) | Hoatzin crop microbial communities from Cojedes, Venezuel. Combined Assembly of Gp0051906, Gp0051904, Gp0051908 | reverse complement strand
GGAAAGGAAAGGAAAGGAAAGGAAAGGAAAGGAAAGGAAAAAACCCGTTAGTTCCTCAATACCCTGGTTTCAAGGTTAAATTTTGTTAGCTCTTTCAGAGAAGGATCCAGTTTAAAGGAGAGAGACTACAGATGCTTGGCACCTTCATTGCTGGGGTCACAGAGCCAACCCTAAAGTGGCCTTTGCCACTTTGGACTGATGGACACACGTCATACGGATGTTTCCCTGGTTCCCAGCCCTACTATGGCTGTGATCTGACCCAGGGTCATTCTTTCCATTTGTAACAGAAACACACGTGTCACACATCTTCTGCACTGTCATGAAAGCAACTCCTCTGTGCATCAGGCTACACAGGCTCTTTGGTAAAGAAGGCAAGAAACTTCATGTGTGAAGTTATACACCAGAGGGAGTCCCATGAATGTAGTACAAACATCCTGATATTACCAAAGAAAAGTCAATTTAAAAATGACAGGACTTGAGTACTGTGGTCCATAGTTCACACTGTAGCTCCTCCTGCCTGAAAAAATTCACAGCCATCCGGCTTCATTCACTCTGCGCTTTCTGTAAGCAGCCAAAGTCAGGGGATGCTGAAAGTGAAATTGCTCCTTACATTTTTTTCCAGTATGGATCCTCATCTATTTCTCATTGAGAAAACCACATTAAACTGATCTCATGTGGGTAGTATTAGATAGCAGGTTCCATCTATGTTTGCATGAAACAAACACAGTTCTGACATTTGGAACTTCTTGAAGACAATATCCGAGATTTCCCAGCCACTTGGCCCTATGTGATGTGTATGACGAGCAAGAGCCCTCCCCGTCTCCCCGTTCACCCCCTACATGAACATGCAGTTTTAACAACAGCCGGTTTGCTGAAAGGGTTCCATTTAATAATTCATCTCATGTTTTCATCTGTTATAATTCCTTTCCTCCTGCCCCTCTGGAAATGTTACAATTTTCTATACAGAAGACCAGCCAGTCCCTGCCTTTTCATCTATACTTGAGTCAGCAATGTTCAGCTTCTCCCTACAGAGAGGGCATCCAGAAACCTGCCATATCCATATACTTGCTTAATGACTTCAGGAGTTTACTTCAAGTCTAGGTGCTGAACCTCTCTAGGAGACACAATAGGTCAAATGCAGTTCCTGATATTTTGGCAGGTCTTCTTTCCCTTTTTTTTAAAAAAAAAGCGCAACTAAACAGACTTTGTTTTGTCTTTTTCATTTCATCAGGCTATTTATATAATAGGTCCTACCATGCAGCTGACTTTTTTTTTTCTTCCAGTAACATAATGCAAAAAAAGGTAGTGCCCACATTGAAGGCAACTCAGTTAATTAGAGGAAAGGCTTGTATTGTGTGAACATTTGGTAATTCTGACTGTGGGCTGAGTCGCTGCTGCTCTTTGTCTGAGAAATTCAGAATCCATTAGGCTGATAGCCACTGTTCTTCTGAGGAAACTACAGCCCTTGTGGCCCTTCCTGTTTCCTTTCAACAGTCTTGATGTGATAGTGGAAGAGGATATCCTAAGGTCAGACATTAAAATGTGAAGTTGTGAGGTGATGATTAAATGGGAACACAGTGAAAACTTCACTCTTCATTATTTTAATATAGTCCAGCCTGTACTGATATAATCATTTCCAGCAGATATTTAAGGTAGTTATAGAAATGATGAAAAGAAAGACCTTTCATTTATTATCTTAATTATATTTTGTGTGTTGCTTTTTTTTTTCTTTTCTTTTCCCAGGGACCAACGTTAAATGTTTGGGTTTAAGTCTTACAAGCCCATTTTAAAAGAAAGTAATGTATTCTCAGCTCTGTATTGCTCTTTGATCTTTCAAAGTATAATGCCTCACAAAGTGTTATAGCAGTGGCCACTTCAGCTGAGGTTCACAAACATTTGCTGTCACAATTCTATTGTTCCGCGACCTTGTAACCTTCTGAAAAATCCCATTTGGGAAACTGTCCATTCTCAGTCACTGTCTGATGGAAATTAGTTTTAAAATTGGGGAATGATCTGTTCAGCTTTTTTTTACTTACAAGAACAGCAGAGAAAAAGAAGCAACACTTTTCCCATGGTAGGTGCTTTTCTGAACACTGCTACAGAAAAACCAGCTGAAATACTAACCATGAACTTCCATCCGTGGGCTGACTGCAATTAGTTGCTTTACAGAGCATTATTCTTCTCTCAGATCCTACAGGTAGAACAAGTGACAGCCTCCAGGTGCGTGGTGCTGGTCGATGTGATCTCCCCGCTTGCAGGAAAGTTACGGTTCAGTGGTGGGAGAGTCCAGCAGGACTGCTCGTGGACTCGAAGAAAGATGCACACTCACACACCTTCTGAAGAAGGGTTGTAGTTAAAGGGCAAACTCAAAGTAACCAAGGCAAGCTCCCACATAAAAACAACAGAGTGAAATAGAGCGTTGTGCCATACGTGGTTAATGGGGGGGCACGAGGGCTGTGGCTGTCTTTGCTTCCCAGCTGTGAGGGGAGGGAAGGCAAAAGAGGTGTGCAGGCGGCGCTGGCAAAAGTCACGTGCAACCCACACTGGCTTTACACCTTCAAGAAGAATGCTAACTCAGCCACACAGGGACAACTTCAGTTCCTGGTTTCATTATTTAAATGCCCAAAGTATTAATTATAGACATTTTTTTATATGGAGACTCCAAAATATGGAGGATGAGCTGTTAAATTACAGTCTGCTGTTGGAACCTTGCTTTTGCGTTTCGCGACATTTTGTGAATTTAACCATTCATCTGTAGCAAAACATCAGCCCAGGCTTTTTCCCTCCATTTAATTTTAGACCGTGTACAGAGTGAGTACAATAACCTTGGTAAAGTAACACGTCACATGGTTTTCTTTCTGCAAGCCAAGCGGATATGTCTGCAGAGCTCTAATGAAGGAGAGTTACTACAAGAATGGAGAGCTTGCGCTCCAAGCACATCAAAGCTCTTCAGTGTTTGTAGAGCTAATGAGCAAAAGATGCAAAACTCTGTGTGAAATTCCAATTTGAATGAATATTTGAATGAGTTGTGGTCCTCTCCTATCTGCTGTTAGGTCTTCATCTGCAAAGAAAGTGCGATGGAAGAGGACGGAAAAAGCTTAGACAGTAAAGATGTGCTAAGATCAGGCACATCAGTAAAAGCTTTAGACTGGTCGCTAAGTTGCTACACCTGGCTGGGACTGCAGTCTTTTGCCAGTCCATGTCCAGCACTTGGAGCATGAGCTAACAGTGGGCTTGTGCAAGAGGTCATGAATTTGTTCAGTTTTAACTTGAAGTCTGGTATTTTTGCTTTGCCTTTTCCTTTAGAACCATTAGGGCTGTCGCTGCCTCACCTCGAGGAAAGGGAACAGGCGTACAGCGTTTTGAAGAGACGTAAGGGACAGTTGTTGGCCAGGGCTGACCTCTTTCAAGTCCTATTACATAGAGTCAAAAGCTCGCAGCGCTTCCCAGGAAGCATTCAGCAATTTGCAGGAATGGGTTCTCAGGATCTAGGTCACCTAATGAATTTTAACAGAGCGGAATCACATTATGAATGGAAAGCACCAAATGGCAGATACTTTTCTTTATTTAAACTGGCTGCCTGTAATTTCTGAAGTACAATTGACTTCTTTCAGTCCCAGCCCTGTTGCAGAATTGTGTGTGGATGACAGAAGGATTTGGATAGTCAAATGTGCAATTCTACTCCAAAAACTGGCTTCAAAATGGCATTATGTATTAATGATTCCCAGAACAAATTTGCTCAGTTCACAAGTGAAAAACTGAGGGTTTTATATCTGCCAGCTCTGCAAATTCCCCCTGGGACGTGAAGGTCAAGCTTGCGCTATTTCCTTCTCACACATCATCATCATCATCATCATCAGTAATAAAGATTATGAAGACCAAACTGTGCCTCAGTTACGCCTGTGTAAGCTCCAGTGTGTTTCATGGGGTTACACAGATGTGAGAAATTGTCCTCCCGTGGTTGCAAAGCTGTGCTGCCTGGCCAGCATCGCCCAGGGACCTGACAAGGGACAAGCTCCAGCCGCTTCTCCCATGCCCCCCCAGCATTGGGTGGGGGGCCCTACATGTAGGTGACAGGTCTGACCCCACCACAGCACTCGAGCCACTGCCCCAGGTGAACCGTGCATGGATTTGTGGATGGAATTAGGCACCATGCAGGCAACCTTGCTCATATCAAAGGTGAAGGTCTGCTTGTCAATGCCATGGTTGGATCCATCTCAGCAGTCAGGCCCCAGTGAGGTGCTCGGGACCCAGGTGTCAGCTGTGGAGAGGCTTTAGACCTCATGTTTGCTGTTCCAATGCCTGGGGATGCCTTCCGGACCACAGGGCTCAGACCACGGGCCGCCTTCGAGCCTGGACTCATGCCTGTGTTGCAGAGCAGCTCCTATAGCTTCAGTCAGCTGAATCTGTAAAGGAGCTAAATGACTTCCCAAATTTTCTGACAAGAATGGCAAGAGAGCAATGAGATTTAACCCAATTCATAAAACAGTGCCTAACAGGGAGCAGATTTCCTGGGGAAAGAACTGTTATTTTTCCTGAGAAGTGTTATTTTTGCCACTCCTCAGAAGAGGGCTGCGCTTCAAACCTGTCTCAGTGTGATGGGAGCGACTGAAACTAAAAGCCGGCCTGAGACACATCGCCCCTTTTCTGTCGGAAAAACTGGGGCGTGCTCCAATGCTTTGCAAGGGTCTCCCAGCCGACACTTCTCTGTGGAGATACAGCGTTGGACAGGGCTGAGCAGCTAAGCTTCCTGTATGGGATTTCAGGATCAGACTCTATGCGAGTTCAAAGTTGTCCCATAACACGAGTGCAGTGATGCAAGTGAGAAAGCAGGTGGCTTTGTGCACTTGGAGAGTAAGTTCAGGGGCATTTTCAACGATGTAATGGCTTTGTCTCTCTGTGTTGCTTTGTGTTTGCTGTCTACCTGATGCAGACTGTGCTTGGGAATAAGTCCAAGGGCCTTGCTGCAGCCTCACAGGAAGCGGTAAAAGAGGAGCACTAGACCATATATTTGTTAAACCCTAGGCTTTTGGGGGATGTTTTAAATTTATTGCTTCCCTAGATTATTTTTTGAATATCGCAGGTGCTTGGACAGTAAGACCTATCTTCTAAGCAGCACAGCGCACAGCTGACAAAAGCTTTTTTTGATGCACCATCTCTGTACCCTTTCGCTGCTGGGCTGCTCTAGGGACAGCAGAGTTAAGATGGCACAATTCACATGGCACCAGGTGTGCTCCTAAAGCAGCTTTCCCAATGGATGCAAGGGGTTGAGAGGCTGCTGAAATCCTCACAGCTGTGGCCCCCTTCTCTTTACGCTCCTCTGCCACTTCCTCTCTCTCTAACGTGCCCTTGGCACTGATGCTCCCATGGGATTGACTCCATGCTTCTTGACCCAGAACAGCCAGTCAGATCCTCTTTCCTCTAAGCGCAACCCTTTCCTACAGAGGGATTTTATTTTTGTATTAAGAAGTAATCTCATCCTAAACTTTTCTTTCACGCATCAAGCTTCTACTCTATGTGAACTACACAGGTGTTTGTGAACAGACACCCTGCTGAGCTACTCTGCATCAAATTACTCTGTTTGTGTCACGAAATACCAACAAGATCACCGGGAATTGTACAGTCCGGTGGGAGCCCAGAGCCTCTGCTGGGAAAAGCTTGTGTTTTACAGACAAGTCAAAGGCTGTGGGAGAAAACAGGCATAAAAAGGTGAGGGGACTTACTGTACAGCTTACACAAGGCTGCACAGTAAATTGCTGTGATAGCCAACAGTAGAGGCCAGTTCTGCTTCTGTACTGGTATCGCACTCCCTGAAGATAAGAATCAGGAATTTCTTTACAGATTATAGCATTTTTCTATATAGATCTCCTTTTTGCTTTGGAAATAATTAAACATAGAAACATACTGAGATTTAGGGTTGATCATGACCGTCTCGTATACTGCCTGGTCTCAGAGAAGTGTGCTAGATTTATGTGTACCATCTATGCATTGTTATCATTATTTGTGTGTATATGCATAGCACATGTGTGAGCTGTAGCTCTTCAAAGCCCGTATCTTCCTCATAATTTGTATGCTGCAAACAACAAGCCCATGGAAAGGTAATAAATGCTTTTTTGTAGCTTTTGGCCACCAAAAGCACTTTGGGTTCCCTGCAGTCTGCAGCTGGGGACAGAGGGGATGTTGTCCAACTTCTTCAAGCACATTTTTTAATTTACACATCCTTATTGGTTACGAAGCCTGCTGTAGGTGACCCTGCTTCGGCAGGGGGGTTGGACTAGATGACCCACAGAGGTCCCTTCCAACCCCGAACATTTTGTGATTTTGTGATCCCAGAGTTTCTTTGTGTAGCATATAAAACTTATAAAGTCCTAAGGAACCCTGCTTTAAAATAGCAAATTCTCATTTATCTTCTACATTTAATATTCTTTTCATGACTCCACACCAGCATGCAGCAAAGAAACAGCATATCAATTATCTGCTCTGAGCATTCATTTTCTTTTGCAGATATTTCTCTCTGTTATTCATTAATGCACTTCCAAACATCAATTAGTTTATTTATTATAAACCCGCGTGTGTTTTGTTTGACTTTTTTCTACCTTCCTTTCTTCTCCATCAAAGCTCTTTGTGAAGGGATGCTTCCCATTCATTTACCGAGAGCCTCACTGCCTTGCCCCTTCCCAGTAAACCGCTCTTACTGGCACGCCAGCTCCATCTCTTTGCCAAACCGGAGCGCCGTCCAGTCACACAGCCGCTGGTTAAGCCTCTTTGGACTGGCTAAATCTCGGTGAAAAGGAGGGGGCTGACTCGAGTCTGTCCACACAGGCAGCCCTCTTCTTGACTGGCAGCAAAGTCACAGCAATGCTCTTGGCGAAGCTCAAGACGGAGCTTCCCTTGATGCGGAGCTGGGAAGTAGCACCAGGACGTTGCCGCTCGGGTCACCAAGGCTCACACCCCATAGAGACACTCCTGGGAAAGGCAGCAATTCTCCGCAGACTTGGGTGATTTTCATAAGCCATTAGTTGTTTTCTTCAGTTGCTTACCTCCCACCTTAAAATAATAAACATGTCAGCCTACAGCAAGATAATCCATTATTTACAAGACAAGGTGCCCGCAGCGCTAAGCGAAGGAGTGACGAAACCCAGGTGCGCGTGCTTCCCACCGCCAACATTTCCTCGGCTTCCCAGTTAACCGTTTCGCAGCAGTTCAGTGGCAGAACGCAAGCTCATCGCTTTTAGAAACAGCATGACCGGTCGCCCGAGGAGGAGCTGCGCAGGTTGCTCCCCGCTGCCCTTCTGCCGCTCGCCCTCGGCTGAAGGTGACCGATGGCCGGAGCTGAAGGGCAGGGTGCCGAGCCGGGCTGCGCAGAGCCCCGGCACTCTGACGGGCGTCCCTGGGGCTAACGTTTGGCTGCGGGGCGGTGGCAGTGGGGAAGGACATTTTAAGCGGCCATGACCACATCTGCAGCGAGCAGCTAGCTGCTGCCTCGGGCACCATCTGCTCGGACTTGGGTTAGTTTTATTTTGAGCAAAGGCTGCGATGGTTTTGTCTCCACTGAAATGCGGTTTTAGCTTCTGCCTTGCTTGCCTGAATGAACAGAGAGCACAGTGCTAGATGTCGCCTGAATGTAAATTGTTTACTTTAAACCAACTGCTCCCTATTACAATCTTTGTTTGTTTGCCTTCCTCATTGTAATAAATTAGAATCCCCTACAACACAGCGGATGTTGATGACTGAATAATAATTAGCACTAATAATCCGTTTGGGACTGCGCAGGTGTTATTCAGAAGACAGAAAGAACGAACAAGTTGTTTGGTGAGCTGCAAAACTGATGAAACCCAGGTTCCCAGGGCTGCAAGGCTGGAGCAGGGACCCAGCCTTCCCTGCCGGAGGGCGGCGAGTGAGTCCCTCTCTCCTTCCCTCAGCTGTAGCTTCCATGAAACTACAGCAACCTGGTATTTCTGAGACTGTCACAGCTCTGTCGCATGTCTCTAGCATTGGCCAGGTGGATGGAAAGTTGGGAGGTGGGCAGAAAAGAAAAGTTTGAAGGAAACTGCGCTAAAAAATGAATAGGCGCTCTTCTTTACCCGGCTACCTATTGTCATGAACCCTGTAGGAAAAGAATGTCTTTGAGGCATCCATCTTTTTTTCATCACATCTGAAATGGGGGACCATCCTGTAGGTCCCCTCCCCTGCCTGCAGCCCCGCAGCACCCAGAGAGAGGGAGCAGCCCCGGCACCCTGCGGTGGCACCGGCGGGGGAGAAGCAGCCCTCCGCGGGCCGAGTCCAGCTGGCCCGTTCAGATGTCTGCGCTGCCGGGGCAGCGTCACAGCCCAGAAGCACCGGTCCCTCTCCCTGGGCTGCACAGCCCGCCTGGCCCGCCAGTGCCAGTGCGTCGAGCCCGTCCCTACCAGGACATCCCAAAAGAATCACTTTTTTTTGTTGTTGTTTTTATTAAATCAGACTAAAATTACTGCTGTGGGGGTTTTTTTGTCTTCATAGCAAACCTTAATTAAACTGGTGCAATTATAGGTATCTCACAGGTTTAGTCTTCCATGTTTGACTGCGTGTGGAGAGCTGGCACTTTTCTGTGGGTAACACACGCTTTTCTGAGGAGCCGATGGAAGTTTGTAAATAGCTAAAAGTGAGACAGACAGCAACTTCACCTGATGCCAAAGGCAGAGTTAAAGCTGTGCAGTGTTTTCTGTGGAACATTTTGAGTTAAACTCTTTTAATTTATTGTACAATTACAGATTTCTCCCCTAATTAGTAGAGCGGTTAATGATCTTGAGATAAATACTCTCTGGTGCAGGTCAACTACTGTTAGTGTCTCATTGTACAAAAACAATAGAAGCTCTGTAATCACAGGGGTCATGGCTAGAGTTATCAACAAATTTGGGGGTTAGAGTGGGAAAGGGAAAAAAGTAAGAGAGAACGTTCCTTGTCTGCTTCTATAATGGCTCTCCCTCTAGCGGACCAGCTAATTGTTGTTGTTAAGTGTATTAATACAAAAAGCACATGAGGAAGAGAACAAAAAGACAGTACTGGATGCATATGCTAACTATAAGAAGGTGCTGGCAAAAAATTAAGGAATAATAATTTTAAATCAACAGCAATATATTTTTGCATGCAACTTTGCAAAGAAAATTCAAATTTAAAACTAAGGCCCGGAAATGGATTTTGTTTCATATTGAAGTATAAAATGATTATAAAATCATCTGTTATCAAATTCTGTATGTATATTAATTGAAGAAAATTGTGTTCCTTTCCCCAAGTGTCTTCAAGGACTTTGCACATTAATGAACAGTCTGCCATCGGCAAGCCAGGCAGTTAAAATGAAGCTTTTGGCTAAAATTGTTTTTATTTCCTTTCTGATAAGGATCCTCTTAAAGACGGAAGAGTAGTCCTCGCTAACAAAGTTCATATAGAGAGAACTGGCCTTTTTTAAAATCCTTCTGTACAGACCCAGGTTAAAGCAGGAATTACCTGCGTCTCATCTATTCAAGCCATAGTGTCATTCCACTCCTAAATGGAATGGTAGCCGGGACTCTTCAGAAAACATGGAGTCAGGCCACAACAAGCAGCCGGACGCTCCTTTGAGCCACTTGTCCTTGTGTCCAGCCATCAGAGGTTTCCACTCATCCATTCCTCGGGTTAGTGCTTTATACATGGACCAGGAAAAGAAAGCGCCCCAGCTGTGACTTCTCTCCTTCAACACCGATTAGAAGTAACTCAAACTTCCCTTCGGGAGCTGTGACACCATTTTTCTGCTCTGGGGGAGGACGGGACTGCGGACGGCAGTGCTGCTGTGGGTCGTGGTGCCGGGGGCCGAGTGCTCGTGTTACCTCCTGGGGCAGACCGCGCAAGCTGCGAGCGCTCGCAGGTGCCCCTGCCACCAGAGTGGGCTCAGAGGGTCTCTGCCAGCAGCGGCAGCAGCCTCAGCAGCCCTCCTTCCCCCTGCGCGTGGCTGGCCATGATGCTCCCCGCCCCCCTGCCGCCACTCCGTGAGCGGTGACCTCCTGGGTTGAAAGCCGCCCTCCACCTGGTAAATGGAAATAAACCCTCTCAAGTTCTCGTCCTTTCTCACTTAAAGGCCATTTACTTGGAGGTTTCAGCTTTGCTGGAGGGAATGTGAAGGTACTGTCACATATTTAGCTGGTTTAAGGCAAAGTGGTTAGCTGATACAAATCTGACCTGTCACATATAGATTTCTTTAAGTAGCCAGAAATTTAATTTAACTGTACAGAGTTGCTAGCACCAGAGCTCTCCTTAATTCCCTTCTTGTTACCATTTTTGTTTTCCTATTAAAAAGCCAGAAATGGTGTAAGCAAGTGCACCTCCATGGAGCAGGAAGGCTGCAGCGGCATGCGTCAGTCCAGTAGCACAGAGCCACTGGAACAACCACAGGAACAGGGCACCATTCTCAAGTCACACTAAAATTATTGGTTTTCTTTTGCCTGGACACTCACAGCACTGCATGTTTTCAGACAGGTCTTGGATGCCTTGATTACAGAAAAGCGTACAGATTTTTTGAAGTGTCTTTTTTCCAAAGACTGCTTTTTAGTTTTGGAATATGACCTTGTGCAAAGCAACTATGCCAAAGCCTATTAAAGTAATAATTAACTTTGGTGGACTTTGAATCATATCCAAATAAAACTGGGAATTTATCGCCGTGTTAGTCCCCTCCACACTTATTGAATGATTCCACTTTGTGCCAGGTATTGCTGCTACTGGAGGTCGCACTTTCTTCTTAACCTTGATTAGTGATCTCCGTTTTATGTTATTATTTAGAATAGCCTTTCTCCCACTGACCTGAGCTATCCACTTTACATCACGTATAGAAATAACTTGATGAGTACTCCTAGTAGCTTGACTACTACTCAGCTGTAGAAATCTAGAAAATGTTTACTGTGGTCAGCTGTTGCGTGATGCTACTGTAAGTCAGCAGCAGAATAAACCACTGCAGCACTGGTATTTCTGCCCGGAAAAAGGAAAGTGTTAGTAAAACACATCTGGAATATACAGTTATGCCACACTAAGGGCTCCAAACTACAGGCTAATAGCAATAATAATAATAATGATAATAATAATAATAATAATAATGCACTCATCTGCCATCTAATTAAGATGCTCTTGATGTTTTAAAGTAGCGTACTCTCAAAACCAGTCCTTCTGATAATTCCGTAACAGAACAGGGTCAGTTGTAAGCAGGTCACTCTAACTGAGGCAATTTAATATATGTGCGTAAAATTGAAAATAGACAAGATTTATCTCTGCCTAGATGCTAGTGTATTACAAACACGTCTTTTATTCCTTTGGCCATGCTTTACAATCAAGAAACCAATAACTTCTTACAGACTAATGTTCTATTGAGGGCTGTTTGTGTTATGACCGATTTTTTCCCCTTCTTTTTTTTTTTTTTTTCCAGTTCTCGGCACAGTTCAGCATGTTCCAGACCATCAAGGACCAGCTAGAGCAGCGGACCCGGATCCTGCAGGCCAACATCCGGTGGCAGCAGGAGGAGCTCCAGAAGATACAGGAGCAGCTCTGCCTGGTCCAGGACTCCAGCGTACAGGTGCGTTGCTGCTGGGAGGGGCAGAGCGAAGCGTCCTCTCTCGCGTGGCCATTGATAGCATTGGCAACTTGAAATTAGCTTGATAGCATTGGCAACTTGAAATTAGGGTCCAGGAAATCTGGACATGTGGAAACCAGCTCATGTGAATGAGGATGTTGCCCTCTGAAAGTCTCCTGAGTAATCTACATCAAAAAAGATTTAAGAGCTCTCTGGAAAAAAAGAAGGAAGAAATATCTCAACCTTAGGAGGAGGAGAAGAATTCACATCATTTACAGTAACATTTTAAAACTTTAATCTACTGAGTCTTCAAACTGAGCAGCTGTAATAGAAAAGTGTTCAAGTTCAAACTTGGCACTGATTATGTCTCTCAAGTTCATTAGCTTCCATCCAGTCACTGCTTGCTTCATGTTGGCATCACTCGTGCTCTGTATGTCGTCTGTCCAGCTCTTCCTTGGCAAACGGCCCCCCTCCAAGCAGTGCTCATCTCTTTCATTCACCCCGTTCTCCTGACCCTACCCAGCCCAGATACAGAGCACAAGAGATTAATTTCCTTGCCGCCTTAAAAAAACCCAAACCTCTGCTGATGTTCATTTGTTCACACCTGGGAGGTGTCTGAATTCGTGCTTCATTGGATCAGCTTAAGCCTTTAGGGTGAAGCTGACAGAGCCTGCTCTTCTTCTGCCTGATACCTCCTATGCAGATCTAGAATTCACTAAGTACAGTACCTGCTTTTAATTCACCAAGTACAGTATCTGCTTTGTACTACCCCTTATGTCTAACAAAGCTCAGAAATAATAGCAAGTGCAGTTCAGTACATTGCAGGTTTCACTTAACAACAAACGGACAAGTCATCCAGTTTTATGGAAGTTTTCTAAACACAGGGTGATTACTGCTGTGTTCCTCATAATTTACCTATAAATGCCAGGTCAAATGACCCTTGCTGGAAATATTGCATTGGGGACCCACTGTAGGCGTTGTACTAACAGGATTTTTTTAGAAGACAAGCTCTGTCACAGAAACAAATGTCTCAAAGAACATTTTAAGCACAGGATGAAAACCTGGGACCTGATGAAGTCAGCGGGAATTTTGCTCCTGACTTCCACAGAAACAGACTCTCACCCCGCAGCAGCATCTGTGAAATGCAGTGTCACATATTAAAAGAAATTGGGATGGTATGTTTAGACAACTAAGGGATCAGTGAAGCCAAATTATAAACTCTGCCACCTGAGTTGTTGCATGTGCACTGCTGTGGGACAGCACAGCAGTGGTGGGTCCCAAAACCAGGATGGCACCAGTTCCTGGTGCCATATAAGCATACAGGTAGACCAGGTTTAACTTAGTGCATTTCTTCTATCAGTTCTGCGCTGACTTTGATTAATGGGAAGAAAAAGTCTCTCTGCAATTAACTGGCCTTCAGTTCGGAATTATGTCATATGTCTGAAAGCTATTATTGTTATTACGAATACCAAGAGACGTGATATTCTCACTTCCTCTCTTTTTAATTGGGTGAAAACCATTACTCTCTCCTGGTGAAGTCTTCAATAGTCACATACACTCATCCTTTTTTTTTTTTTTTTTGCATAATTCAGGCAAAAATAGAAGATCATAGCACATTCTTATATGCAGGAAACGGATTTGATTTTTACATAGCTGTCCCCCATGTGCGCTACAGCACATTTAATAACCCGAAGACCGTGGGACAGATTCTCAGACACGCTCACAGAGAGCTCAAGCAGAGAGAAGAGGAGGTCCAGTGGGTAAATGGTGGGTAGTTCTGTATTGCCCATCCCACAGCAATTTGCAGCTCTGAGTTACACCATGATCCTCTCCCCCAAGAAGACTGTTTGGACCAAGTATTTTCAGACCCGTACAAGTCCTCTAGTGTCAGTACTGAGCGGCCTACTGCAGATGCAGAACTGAGAGGCAGGGAGCCTGGAGGGCAGCTCGGAAATGCAGGGGCTGCATATGTGCCTGAGGGGGCAATGCTGGACAGGGAGGGCCATCCTCTGTAGTTTGAGTGCCTTTCAGTCTCCTCAGAGCATCCAAACAAGGCGATGAGATGCAAGCGGTCACACTGCCTCACGGCCAGGGTCTTTTCCTTCTCCCACTTTGTTTAGGTTAAAAAAAAAAACCCATAAAGATGTTACTGTGCTGTTGCAGGGATAGAGTGAGACCAGGAATTAGCTTTTTCTTGTTTGGCATGGAGGCAACTTAAAAGAAAGCCTCACACTTTTGCGTGCAGCCCTTCTGTGACTCACAGGCAGCTAGGAGTAAACTGTTAAATCAGAAATCCAGCCACGTGCTTTGCCGCCCAGATTTCATCGTTCAGGGAGCTGGATGTCTGCAGACATTGATCTGTGTCTATTATCAGAGCTACAAAGCATAGTAGCAAACAGGCAAGTGTTGCTATCAAGCACATTTCTGGTTTCTTTAGTATTCCGCGTAGAAGAGTTGTAAGCACAGAGGAGTGCCGTAGGCTGTCTGAAAAGGGGGAAGTGTTCTCTGGTTTTCCCTCGTTAGCTGATTTATTAGCATATCTTCCCCACTGGTTCACTCCCTTCCACACAGAAGAGAACGGGTAGCTCTGCAGAGAATTAGGCCCCATTTCCATTTCCTTCAGAGATCTTCAAAACTGCAGTACGGCAGTCCACCTAGAAACACTTTCTCAACTGGACAGACGTTGAGCACAGTAGTCGGCATTAGAAACTATTTCCAAGAGCCTTGTGCAATGAAAGATGAAACTAGCAGGAGGGTTGTGGGCCCTGAACAAAAGTGTTCAAAACTCCGTTAAATCCCTGTTACTGCTCTTCCTGACAAACGAAAGTGTGAAGGACAGGATCAGCAAGAGTAACCTCAGAAGTCTGAAGGATGCTGTGTCTGCTCCAGATTTGAGCCATCTAGCTAATGAATTGCGGATGGGGAGGAAGGCAGCAGGGCTGAGCCTGACCAGCCTGCAAGAACTACAAACGAGACCGTCCAAAGCCACCCATCATTTGCAAACCAGTCTCCCTTCGAAGTCAGTGAATCTCAGCTTCTCGGTGCTGTGCTTCTCATCTTTCCATATTTCCATAGAGTCTTGATGTCTGTAACGATGAGCCCGAAGGCTATAAACCCCTGATTATCCAAGGGACAGGTAGAGTCAAAGAGCCATTTTCCTCACGACGTCTTGCCAACGTGATTCATCCATTAGCTGTAGGGACCATCTATCTCGGAACGCGGGGGCAGAAGTGTCAGGGGGTCCCTCCCCTCCCTCGCTGCTTTGCTGCGTATGTTAACAAGCTGGCCAATTAAAAAATATTTGTAAGATGCTTCACTGACCTTCCAGTCTGCAAATTCAGCCACGAGATGTGTCATTAGCAGCAGTGCAGTTAGGGGGCTACTAATTTATCTACTTGGATTTGCTCAGGCTGGGAAAGATTTCATTCTTCATTATGGGGTTTCTGTTGTTATTTAAAGCTGCCATATTTCAGTGTCTCAGGGGAATTCAGGCAGAACTACCACAAAAGAGGCATATTATTCAAAAAAAAAAAAAAAAAGGTAAGTTTTGTAAAAATGAAGCGTGTTCTTGCTTTTAGGCTTAACTAGCAGGTAGAAATTCCACGCTTCAGT
>Ga0181612_170039_pt1 | contig 15183 bp, 14 predicted proteins | sample HoacroProtozoa21_FD_119630 | JGI IMG/M metagenome (GOLD analysis project Ga0181612, IMG submission 119630) | Hoatzin crop microbial communities from Cojedes, Venezuel. Combined Assembly of Gp0051906, Gp0051904, Gp0051908 | reverse complement strand
GGCGAGCGGCACCCGCGTCGGCGGCCGGGTGGCCCCCGCCGCATCCGGGGCCTTTCTCGGGGCGACAGCGGGTCCCTGCGCGGCGGCCGGTGGCTGGTCCCGCCCGAGCCCACCGGCGTGCGGGGGAATTTGTTTATTCACCTTCACTCACGCCTGGCAGCGGGAGCGTCTGCAGGAGAGGAGCTGAGTTTGGGGGGTCGGCTGCACCCCAGCAGGGCCGTGGCGGGGTGAAGGGGGGCACTTCCCAAAGGTGCTTTTTTCTCGAGAGCTGAATCTCTGGGTGCGCCGTCGCGTTGGGACCTCCAGCAGCCGATCTGCGCTAAACCCTGGTCTCCTTCGCCCGTTCCCAGAACATGATGCAGGGCAAGCGTCGAGCTGAGAGTCAGAAGCACCTGGGTTCTGGTTCTCCCGTGTCAGCAGGGCAGTTCAGTAAATATTTCTTTCTTCGATATCTGAAGTATAAAATATCGCCAAGAACCGCTGCAGGTACTCCTTTACCTTGGCAGGTTATGCAAGATGAGCGAGCAGACCTGCTAGTTGCTTGGTGGATGAACGGTGCTGAGATGTCTTTTGTTCTTACAAACAGCTACTGGGCAGACCGTGAGTCTGCACGTATCAGAAATTCTTCACAGCTGGCTCTAGCCTTGCTACAAAACCACACAGTTGTTTTAAGCAAAAAAGAAACCCCAAGAAATGTGTTACTGTAGAAGGCAGAGACACTGGGTTTGGCGCAATTTCAGCAACTGAAAGTAGGTTGCAGTTACGGTGGAATTGTTCTGACGTGTTCGGGTACTGTTCTTCCACAGCAGTGCTTGAGAAAGACAGGCTGAAGGACTTGTTTTGAGGGAACTTCTTTTCCCGTCATACACGGTGCATTTTGACAGGCACAGTTAAGCTTTCTGGCAGTGCTTTTACTAAATTCCTCGTTTCCTGAGCGGCATTTGAGAGCTGTGTGTGCCAGCTGAAGCTCTTAGGGCAGAGTTGGGGGCAGGTAAGGATTGAATACTTCCTTCTGAACAGTCTCGAACCTTTTCTGATGCGTTCAGCCAGGGCTGAGAGGCGAAAATCAGATTTTTCCCCCTCTTTTATTCAGAAAGGGAAGCCCTAGGTGGGCAGATCAGCATCGCAGTGCCAGAAAGCTTAAAGGCATAGTTTTAATTTCGAGTAGAGGGGTGGTCCCACGGAATGTGCCAAAACCATCCACGTCCACAAGAATGTGCTTAACGTAGCGTGCTCCAAAAGCGGTGCCCAGTTAGCTGAAGCTGGTGAAGGTGAAGGGGTCTGGAGTTAATTTTAAAACAGTATTTTGTTCATTAGGTTTTCTGGGAAACCTCTTCTGGGAAAGGGATGAGAAATCAAGGAAGGTGAAATAGCAAGCATGGCATTGATACTGTCTTTTTTTTTAATTGGACCAGCTGATGTGTTTTAGAAAAGAGGTCGGTTTTGATGAAGGGACTCAGAGCCTGAAAGTGTCCCAGTTTTATGCATTAGTCAAAAGTTACTGCAGTCTTGTCCCTTGTCTTTTAAATCAACATACGTTACATGATACTATTCTTCTCTGTGAAACTGCATAAAATTGCTCAGTTGTTTGTTAAGCATCTCTTCACAGGTTACCCAGAGCCTGGTTACCACCACTGCTGTGTTTTCTAGTATGCAAATATGATGCCTCCCTCCAGTTTTGCTTTGCTCCTCCAGTTTTGCTTTGCTCCTCCAGTTCAGTTTATTCAGCTCCAAAGAGTGCTGGGAAAACGTTGTTACAAAATTATCCTTGAGGTTTGTCTTCTGCCAAGGCAAGGTGCTAGGCAAGCTTTTCAGCTCCCAAGATCAGTGTTGCTGATATGGCTTACTCGTTTGTCCTTTTTGTTTTTTCCTTTTTTCCCCACTGTCAGTGATTCAGACCAGATAATACTGGGAACTCTTTCAAACGTCCTCAGAATGTGAAAACAACAGAGTAGCAACCATGCTGCTGGAGTCATTAACTTCAAATTCATCAGATTTTTCCAATTCTTTTTGTAATGATTTGGGCTTTCTGTATCTGCTTCATATCCTGCGAACAGTAGTATTTTGGACCCTGATCTGTGTTGTTAAGATCACTTGTCTTCTTTTTTCTTTAACAACCACAAGTGAGGTTATTTAAACTATGCTTAAGAAACACAAACTCTTCTCATCTTTCCTTTTAGAGCTGTATGCTATTGAGACATGTTTGAAGTCTTTTACATGCCCACGGACCACCATGGAAGTGTTTATTGTGCTCATAAGCATGCAGCTATGAAATCCGCTGTATTTGTGGTGCTTGGATGTATGAGCTGGGTGGAACAGTGTTGTGACTTTTTGTACAGTCTTTGAGAGTTATGTGGCTTGTATTGTTAAATATCTGTGAAATGGTAAATTCCTCAGAGACTGAAGACTGGTTATCTGTGTTAGAGATCGTTGAAGTCAAATTCCCTCTTGCCCAGTCTGATTTACAACAGTAATCATATTTTTAATGTTAGATAAAGTAGTATAATAACTAAATGTTAGATTCAGTTCAGCACAGTATGGGTAGCTTGAAGCCCCTAGACACCATTTGCTAAATACTTGTGTCTTGGGCTGCAGGCCCTTTCACTTTTAAGTTTCATGCAAACAAGCTAATTAGATTTGTATCTCTTCACTCTGCGTGTTTGTGTTTGGCAAGAGGAAGTCAGTTCAGATCGCCACATTTGTTTTCCCACCCCACCTGCTGAGCTAGCACAGAACGCCCAGTTTCCAGGGGAAAAGTGCAGTCTAGTCAGGTCCACAGAGTGTTCCTGGTATCCAAGGCCGGTTAAGTCATGTATGTAAAGCATGTATGAGTTATTGGGAGTTTTACTTACTGCCATAGGACTCTGCGTCATTCAGACATGCTACATGATCCAGACAGTCTGGGAGTTTAAGAAGAGGGGGAGTCAGTGCCTCGCTGTACCGCTGTTCTCATTCTGAGGTTCTGGCACATCCATTCCGGGCCTGAAACTGAGCCCGGCAGCTGCGCTGCTGAGGCTGTGCCTGCGTACTGAGCACCCCCCTACACTTCTGAACGCACGTTCCCCCTTGTACAGATTATTAGCTTTATTCATGTGTTCCCTTCTTCTCCCCATTGCCTTGCTCATTAACCTATGATACCACAATGCAGCCACTCAGCAATGGGTCAGAACTGTGCTAGCTAATATCACTGGCTCCAGATTTAGATTTGTTTTGATCTCTGAACTTTAAAGATGTATATTGTAATCTATAATATGCAAAACATGCTAATTTATCTTCTTACAATCTGTGAGAGCAAATCTGACGTGTAGCTGAAGGGAGCTATCCTTTCTTGTCCTAGGAAAACACCCCCCCACAGGTGAGCGTTGGTGAAAATGGGGGATACTAGAGACATCTGTCCTCACCTGGATTCCATAGGAGAGGTGACCAGGGATGATCTGCTGCTCAAATCCAAGGTACAGGGTGTTCTGGTTGTCAGTCCTTTCCCTTGTAGCTATTGTGCATGGGTTTGCATGTTTGCTTTTCAAAGAAAAGGTTGCCTGTCTCCATACAGGAGAGGCAGAAACTTCTGCCGGTGCTGACGTACCCTGCACAGGTCCCATAAAGTAAGCCTGTGTTGACCCCATCTGATCTATTCCTGTCATTTTATCCTACTCAGATGTGTGACTTAGCTAAAATGCTGCAAAGCCTATATTTAATTGGAAGTGTGATCTTAAGAAACGAAATATGGTGAGCTGCAGGTTGGCGAGGCCTGTCTGACAGAGAAGTTTCCCACTCTTGAAGGACTGGGTTACTTAAAAGACCAAACAAGCAAACCGACCTTCTTTTATCATGAATATGCAGGGAACTTGCCAGTCTTGTGGAGCTGTGGGACCAAATCTCTGGGCTTGTCTTCAGGTAAAATGGCTTGCTATTTGTGTGCATGATATGGTGGGACTTCTCTTTAATATAAATCTAAAAAAAAAATTGTTCTGAAAAAAAAAGAGCAGGAAGCAAGGAGGGGGTTCACAGTGGAACTATCCACTGTTTCTTGATGGATTTGAAGGAAGAGGCTCCCTAGACTAAAGGCTAGCGCTGTCGGAATGTGCCAAGATGCCACAGTTCACTCATCAGGTGATTGCCCCTGGTAGTCCCAAGAGGAAAGAACAAGCATTGACTGTCGGCTGGGTTCCGCCTCTGCTGGCACCGGAGAAGGGAGGCTGCGAGGGTGAGACCTCGGAAGACGCTGCTCAGGGCAGCGAGGTGGAAAGGAATGACAAGGGGCGGGCAAGGGCAGTTTATTTTTGCACTGGAATGCCCAGACGTTTTGAGACTGCTCAGATGAGCTGCCCATTGGAACAGTTGCTTTGGAATGGAGCCTTTATGTGGGTGCAAACCTGGTTCCAAGTTTTCTTTCTTATAACAATTCCAGTTTTCCATCTGATTGTGGGCCCTGAATAAAAAGCGGGTTAGAAAACTGGCAGGATCGATTCTGAAGTTGCAGCTGCCGGTGGGACTGGAGTTGCAGACTGTTTTGTGAAGGGTCTAATTTGATGTGCCCATTGTACTTCTGCTCTTTTCTCTCACTAGATCGGTTGTCCTTATGTTGGTTGTGGGGAGTCCTTTGCTGACCACAGCACACTTCACGCACAGGTGAACGTTTCTCTGTTGTCCATCTTAAGACAGAGTTGGATTTTTCCCATTACCTAATCCTCCTCTACCCTGTGCTGGTAGTCCAGTGCTTTAACTTCAGCCAGCTGTCAGACAAGATTCCTTATTTCACCTTTTGATTTTTAGGCCAAAAAGCACAACCTGACAGTGAATCTGACCACTTTCCGCATCTGGTGTTACGCTTGTGAAAAGGAGGTGTTCTTGGACCAGCGGCTGGCAGTGCACTCGCAGTCACCGCCAGTGAAGTTCTCTGAACCGGTGGGTCGGTGTCACAGCGTGGCAGGGTTTTTGTTTACCTGTTGCAAAATTAGCCACGCGGTTTCCGCTGTTGTCCAGGCATTTGTTGTGATAGGAACTCTTTCACTGAAAGTGGCTACCTGTAGTCAGAGGACCAACAGCCTTGTCTTAAAGGATCTCCCAGCAAGAAGACTTCCAGATGGCTTGAATATCCATTTTGACTTTATTTTTGACCTTTCCTGGCCTCTTCCGTGGGGTGTCTGTTTCTGGGAGGAACCACAACAGCTGTCACATCTTCATTTTCAGTGCATGGCCCATGGAAATCTTAGCTGTCAGACCAGACACACATGTACTTGTGACACTGCTGCATATTCCTGATGCCTCTCTTACCCTGTGTACTGGAAGCAGTAATGGTACTATTTCCACTCCCTCCGTGCATTAGTGAGAAGGGTAGACAGTGCAACTGGTTCTCCTCTCTCCAGAGTGCTTTTTGTAAAGGCTGGCTCGATTTGTGTGTACGATAATACCTCTCAAAGCTCATCTTTCAAAGCAGACCTCTCACTGATGCTTATTTCTCTGTCTTTAATCTAGGATTCTCCATTGCCTGCTCACCCTTTGAAAGCTGTTCCGATTGCAGTGGCTGATGAAGGCGAATCTGAATCAGAGGATGATGATTTGAAACCAAGAGGTAACCCTGCACGGAGCTGATGAAAGGGCTGTGAGGGTAACTCTGCATTCTATAGGACCTGCACTGAGAGGTTCCTAGGAGCAGAGTGTGGAGACTGCCTAGAAAGGGCTGAATTCCCTCTCCTTTGGGGAGGAATGTAGAAAGCAGCACTTCTGGAAAGTGTTTCACGCCTCTCTTGTTTGTGCTTTAGGCCTTACTGGAATGAAAAATCTTGGGAACTCCTGCTACATGAATGCAGCACTTCAGGCTCTCTCTAACTGGTAGGCATTAGCGCCTTTCAGTAGAGTCTTTACTGGACTTCACTAAATATCAAAAGTAGTGCCTCTGATCTGAGGCCAAGATGAGTCTTGCAAAGAGAAAACAGCCAGGCTAGATGCAGAAAAATTTGGTGTTTGTTTAGGGCAACAGAAGTTTTACAGTAGGAACTGAGTAAATAGCCAACTTGTGGCTACATACAAGACACATGTTTAGATGAGTGCTTGCAATAAAACTTCACTGTGACAGAAATGTATTTATCCCATGGGAAGGCGTGTCACATCTCTCTGTTCTCCCCAGTGATACCTTTCTAACAACCCATATCCTAAAATATTTTCTAGCCATCCTGTGGAGAACTAATTCCAGGATCTCCTCTCTATACTGGGAACAGATTCAGATCAGCCTTTTTCATTTGTTTCATGTTAGGAATCAAATCTGCATCTGGAATTGCTTCTTCCTGCAGTTTAAAAACAGTATCTTAAGCATGCTTTCAAAAAGACATGCATTTAAGTTTTGATAAACCCTTAAATAGAACCAGACGAGACATTTCTGTGCACTGAATTCTTCTCTTTTTTATCTTGCAGCCCACCTCTCACGCAGTTTTTTCTGGAATGTGGTGGATTGGTCCGTACAGATAAGAAACCAGCGCTGTGCAAGAGTTACCAGAAGTTGGTGTCTGAGGTTTGGCATAAGAAACGGTGAGTGGTCACTCGCTAATCTGATCTGGACAGGTTTCATAGTTACGTTAGTTCTGAGGTCTGGCATCAGCAAAGAGGAAATTGATCTTCAGGGTAAGTGCGCAGTCTAAGGCAGTTGGGTGAAACCCGACGTAGATGGGTATGCAAGGACTCCCCCATATCTAGGAGATCCCATATCCTGCTACTGGTGATAAAATGGGCATACTGATGTCAGTGAAAAGAATACATTCTTAATGTTACAACGTTAAAAAGGAAGAGGTTTTTTTTTTAATATAGCTTCCCTGTTGTTAATGAAGCAAAAATGGTGGAGTAAGGGCCGTTTCTGAGTATTTTGCGTGGAGTGACCAGCACTTAATTGCAATGCTCCTGATTAGCACAGGGACTATTGATTTGGATGGTAAAAGCAATACAGAGATTTTTACCGAAGAGAGTGGAAAATGCAGGTGATGTTTTGGGAAATGTTCATTATTATTTCAAATTCTAGACCAGTTCAAAAGACAGTGTAAAATAACACAGCTCTTCTTAAATCTGAAGATGTCTGCTCTGTGCAATCAATTGAAAAAGATCAAACTAGGAATTTAAATGGCATTGCATGTTTGTTTCATGTTAGTTGGTAACAAGGGATAAATAAGATACAGAGCAAAAGTGAACTGTGTCCTTCTGGAAGAGAAGGCTGTAGACTCTGAAGCAATATAATGTCATTCTAGTGTTGGTTCTGACTTACCTCATTTACTGTGTGGCCAGCCCACCCAGATTTTGAGACATTCATGGTGCTGCAAAATCACACCAAGTAACTAATTGCAAAATCTTGCTCTGGAAAGAATCACTTGAGACGATTCAAAGCTTGGACAGAGCTTTAAGTGAAACGTGCACTAGGGAAGAGTCTCTCTGGAAGGATAGACAGACATGACTGCGAGATGCTTTCTGTCTCTGAATTTGTATGTCATCCAGCTCATAGAGAAATATATGCCCAGGCTATGCAGGTGCATAATTATCTTTTGTCCTCTTTAACTAGTTACCACACCCTGTTCTATGGCTTATTAGACAAACTGGCTCCAGGCCTGATAAGCAAACTTAACTTCTTTTTTTATTTTTTCATATCTAAACAGCCCGAGTTATGTTGTTCCAAGCAGTCTGTCCCATGGAATTAAACTCGTCAACCCCATGTTCCGCGGCTATGCACAGCAGGTGGGGCCTCAAAAAAACCATGCCATTATTCTGAAGATGGTGGGGTTTTTCTTCCTGCAGCGGTGGTGCTTGTGTTCAGAAGGAAGAGCTTGCGCTCAGGGGTCCTGCCTGTTTTGTGTCAGTATTAGTGACCTGACAGAGCGCTTGGGTGGGATTTAGGAGACCTGAGTTCTCTTCCAGGCTCTGCCTCTGGCATGCTGGTACCAAATCAGCGCATTTTCCCGTGTCAGCTTTCTCACCTCTGCAATTATGATGGTCACCTCCTTTATAAAGGGCTTTGAGATCTATTGACACTTGCTATATGAAAGTTAGGTATTATTTGTTCACATCAGAGCTGAGAAACCTGGATAAATCTGTACTAAAAAGTTAAAGATACGAATGGTTTATATTCTTTTTCTAGGGGATTACAGCAAACGAAATCGTATTTAAAGATAGTATGATTTTTTTCTTTGAAGTTTTTATCAGCGTATCGCTTGTGTTTATTCTTTAGCATAAAATGTAGACATCAAACTATGATTAGAAGATTTACAAGAGAAGTGACAGCACATCTCAGCTGTGATACTGACAGGAAATCAAAACAGAGGATTAAAAAAATGACTAATGAAAGAACTTCTATATTTGTCTTTGATGTGAAGTATGTTGGATCGGAAAACTCAGCTATAAAGAGATGAAGTTGAAAGGAAGACAGGACAGGCTAAAAGCCAAACTTTCATAAAGTAACAGAAACATCATAATTAACTTTGTGGAATTGTCAAAATACCAAGTCGCTTTCCAGCAGGTCCTTTGAAGCCAATGTATAAGCTCTTTTACCATGTGTTATGAATGTAGGAGCTTGCACCTGGACTGTGTAGTCTTTGGTTTCTGGTTCCACTCCCTATAAAGATTTTCATCTGCCCTCTCTAAGAGAGGAACTGCCATGAGCAGAAATCAGTGTTCATGAAATTTGTTCTGTGGGGAAGAGTCCGTTTTCTACGGCCTGCTGTATTCATTAGCTTTCTCCTTGTCTCTTGCCTCTTATCAGTGGTAAACCCCTGATAAATAAGCTCATGGTTTGCATACTGCGGCTGCGCTCTGGCTTTTCAGTGTCTTTCAGCTGCAGATGTTCAGATAAAAATTGGGCCTTTTATCATTTAGGAATTGAAAACATTTACATAGCAGACAGGCTTCTTGGTAGATCTCTGCGGTCCTCTCCCTGCTTTAGTAGGGTCTCCTTGTGTTGCAGAGGTGGCTAACCTTTGTGGGCAGCACTGAAAGAGGCTGCGAATGGAGCCATCTCCTCTTTTGCCCCTCTCATTTGCCCCATTCCTGGATGGATACTAACACGGAATTACTCCTGGTTTTCAGGACACTCAGGAGTTCCTGCGGTGCCTGATGGATCAGCTTCATGAAGAACTGAAGGAACCAATTGTTGCAGAGACGAGGGATTTGGATACCAGTGACCAGGATGACAAGCGAGAGGGTGACCGAAGTCCTTCGGAGGACGAGTTCCTCTCCTGTGACTCGAGCAGTGACAGGGGTGAAGGAGATGGTCAGAGTCGGACCACAGCCGGCATGAGCAGCAGCTCCCTGGCAGAGACAGAGCTGTTGATCCAGGATGAAGCAGGGAGAGGGATCTCCGAGAAGGAGAGGATGAAGGACAGAAAGTTCTCCTGTGGCCATCGGCGCAGCAACTCGGAGCAGGTGGATGAGGATGCAGACGTTGATACAACTATGATGCCAGTTGATGGCAGAGCCTCACCCGAGATGCTGCCAGCTCCCCGTCCTGCCAGCCCATGCAGGACACCAGGTAAACACCTCTTCCAGTAGTGTTATTTGTGAGAAGACAGGTTATCACCCTACACAGGGACAGCGTTGTAGTGCAGGATTTTGCTCAGTGTCCCTGGGAGCAGTTCTGCCTTTGTGCAAAATTGCTTCCGTAAGAAAATGTGATACGTGAGCCAGAGAGGTGTTTAGCTGAGTAAAGACTGCGTCCTGAAGGCAGCGGTAGCCACCTCTGTCAGACCTGCAAACACTGTATTTATGCCTTTCACTAAATTAAGAAAAATTAATTAATTAAGAAAAAGGTTTTGTATGTGTACGTAGCTTTATCTGATAGGCTGGCCTGGGGAAATCTTAGCTGTGGAGACGGCGTGGAAGCAGGTATTTGTTCATGTTGGACTGCGGGCTTTGTGGAGAGAAAAGGGAGAGGCAGAGTTTGTGCATTTCTGTGTCTTAGGGAAAAGAAAAGCGCAGCAGTTAAGACGTAGGTGTGGAGTCACCTCAAACTGAACATATCCGATCTTTCAACGCTTCTTTATATAGGAGTCTTACTCTGCCAACTGGCACTGAAGACAGCAATGCTGTTTATGTGGATTAGGGATACAGGAGCAAGCTGTAAAACCTAATTAGTCATAAGTGTGAAAAAATGGCGTTGGTGGTTTTGATTTTTTTTTTACATATGTAATTACTAGCTGTTCAGTATAGCTCTGTATGCACTCTTACCCATGCACTGAGGGAGCAGTATCTGCCAGCCTGTGCAAGCAGGACAGTTTACAGACACTGAGCTGTGCGTACTGGGAAAGGTTCTGTGCTGGAACGCAGCGCTGGGCTGACACTGGCTGCAGTAGGGTTCCCTTTCAGAACTGGGGTTTTCACTAATGCTCTTCTCCCTCCCCGTTTTCCCAAGCAGAACCTGACAATGATGCCTACGTGCGCTGCTCCTCACGCCCCTGCAGTCCAGTCCATCATGAAATGCACTCCAAGCTCTCTAGCAGTCCTCCTCGCTCCAGTCCTGCCAGGCTTGGACCTTCCTACGTACTCAAGAAAGGTAGCGCACTGTGTATGCTGGGAGGCAAAGGGGGGAGCATGCAGAGGAAGAGGGCTTCATTTATAGAAAAGAGAAGGAATCCGTCATGAATCTTGATTAACAGTTGTAAGAAGTGTTGATTCCCGTGGACATTAGTGCTTTCTGAAACAGTACTAGGCAAAAACTACAGTAAACCTGCAGGTAGAGTCAAGCTCTGAGCATAACAGATGTCCTCGTGTGCTCCTGGAGCCTGAAATGATTTCCATGTCTGCATCTGCACGCTGTTTTTATTATTCATAAAATGGGTATGAAGTCTCAGGCACAAGCTCTGTCCCTTTAGGGGAGTGCAGAGATGTGTAAACATTTGTCTGCCAGACTTGAATTTCATAGCATGTGGGCCAAAGAACTGTAAGATGGTGTTACTGAGAGAGAGCTTCCTGCCTCTTGGACATCTTGGGCTCACAATAATAGAATTAAGGCTGCAGATGTCAGTCCAGCGCTGGGAGCATTGTTAGGCTTCAGAGTGGAGCCTGGCCTCTGCTGTTATCAGACTGGTCTCTTCATCCCAGGCAAACTGCAAACCGAAACCCCTCAGCATTGCGTAGTCTGCAAACACTATGGCACGTGCTTATACCACTGTCCCTACAGCTGTTCAGTAATGGCATTCTTTCCTCATTCTTTCCTCAGCTGTGTCCCAGCCCCTTGGCTGAGGTCAGCACAGCCACAGATGTTCTGGCCGGATAAAAAGCACTCTGTCTCCGTGCACATGTGCATGGGGAAGAGGGTTTGTTATTAAACAAAACTGTGTTGGCCAGTCTCTGCTGTGGAGAGTCCTCTCCAGTGCAAGCCACCTGGGAAACACATGGCAAATGTCAGAGTGGGGGGGAAAAAAAGGACAAAGTATACAGGCAGAGAGGGCAGAGGAAGTAAAGTGTAAAGCTGAGAGCAAAATGTTGCAAGACCTGAAAAAAGCAGGGACTCTATGTGGCAGGGCCACAGGTAGTAAGAGGATGGAAAACATGGATGGAAACATGTAGTAAGAGGATGGAAACAGGATTTCCAGCAAGACAATTTCTGCCTGCTGAGAGCTGGCACGTTTGTGCTGGTTCAGTTGGCTACCTCCCTCTTCCTCGTGCCACCCTGCGCAGCAGTGTCCTGCATGTCAGCTTACAGCGGGCTCCACTGTCTCGCTGGCACACAAGTGGCGTCTGAACATGCAGGACAGCACTTGTCCTGTGCTCTTCTTCTGCGGCTGCATGACTCTCCTGAGACGGGAGACTGGGAAGGAGTTGCTACCTGATGGCGCTTCCTTGTCTGTCTTTCAGCCCAGATGCAGGCTTCTGGCAAAAAGAAGAAAGAACTTCGTTATCGTAGCGTGATTTCTGACATCTTTGATGGCTCCATTCTCAGCCTGGTGCAGTGCCTCACCTGCGACAGAGTGAGTCTCCTGGTGGCTGTCAGCCAAAGAGCACAGTCTTCTGACGGGTAGATCTCCTCTTGGGAAGCCGTGCTGCTATTCCCAAACGCCGTGGGGTGCAGTAGGCCCGCTGAAGTGACGATAGGTGGATGGTGGGGGAGCTGTGAGAAACCCACCATGCCAAGAACTCGTATTTCTTCTTAAGGGTCTGTTTCCTTCTCCATGTTACTGAGTTGACCTAGCAATATTACATTCACATTAGAAAACTGATTCCAGTGCTACAAAAACCATGACAAAAGTCATCCTGCTGACAACAGTGAAAAATAATCAGCCAGAGTGAGTTGCTCTTACTGCCAGCCCAGGTTTCTAGCCTAGACAAAATCCAAGCAGTGATAGAAGGTGATGAAGGTCAGGTCCCAGCTCCATTACACGCACAGGAAACTCAGACCTCTTCCTCTTGGATATTTCCAGGTTTCTACGACAGTGGAGACATTCCAGGACCTGTCACTCCCAATCCCAGGGAAGGAGGACTTGGCCAAGCTGCACTCTGCCATCTACCAAAATGTGCCAGCTAAGACGGGGGCGTGTGGGGACAACTATGCCTCACAAGGCTGGATCGCCTTCATCATGGAGTATATCCGGAGGTGTGTTCCCTACGCAGGACCTCTTTTTTCTGGGGTTTGCCCTGCAGTGCTGGAAGGCAGCTGTCGCTAACCAGCGGTGTTTACAGCAGAATGTCACTTGTAACCATTCTGTGGATGACAGTATCTGGTACGGCACAGGTCTTTGAGCCTTTCCATGTGAGCCTTTTCAGTTACTGCTGTTCCTCTAGTTCTGTCACACACCTTGAGATCTCTTGTGCAGCTGATAATCCCTCACTTCTGCCTTTAGCTCAGTCTTGCCCTCCAGAGCAAATTAATAGCTGGTGTAGTTTTCCAAATCATTTCCAGTTTGAGCAATCACAGTAGGAACATCAGCCGAGAGAGATCATGCTTTCCCTGCTCCTCTGGGATGAGTGATGAGCTGAGGACCTACAGCTAGAAGGAAACCCATCGTCCATGTGGGGGTTTGTATGCCAGTGTCCAGCTATTTTATGTATAAGTCTTCCTCTTTATCCCCTCTCTTCTGCAGATTTGTGGTGTCCTGTATCCCTAGCTGGTTTTGGGGTCCTGTTGTGACGCTGGAGGATTGCCTTGCTGCCTTTTTTGCAGCAGATGAGTTAAAGGGTGAGTTTTCTTCAGTGGGGTCTGACAGCACAAACCAGGGAAAAACACATGGAGGAGTATTCCATGTGCATTTTGGAGGTGGATTAAATCTGGAAATCCTGCCTCAGTATTTCACTTAGGGACTGCCAGTACCAAGTTGGCAGGTCAGCATCTCTGAGCAGAAGTGAGTTTTTCCACCTGCTCCTGGGTGGGAAATCTGGGTGAGAGTGTCCTCAGCGAGCAGCAGACATAGCTGTTGGTTAGCTGTGAGTGCTGTCGCTCCTTAGCCACCTTAGTTTCTTCACTTTCTCCATCGACTCCTTAAGCTCTAGAGGACTCAAACAATTTGCTGTTATTCACTTGTGTTGGTGGGCAATGTCGTAGTTTTCTGCTAGTTGACTGCATTCCCTTCTTCCCTGCGCTTACCGAGAGAAGTGTTTGTTTTGATCTCTTCTCACGCTGGCTTCCCCAAGAGGTTGCTTAACTTGGTTTCTCTGCACTGGGTGGAAACGTAGCCATATCAGCGTTGTGGGCTCTGAGTAACTGCATAATGGCTTTCTCCTCTTTGTCTACAGGGGACAACATGTACAGCTGTGAACGGTGTAAAAAGTAAGTTTGCTTTATCTGTGTCGTGTTGTATTTCTGGAGCTTTATTTCTCTGTACTGCTGTCAAACATTTTGCTGTGCCATCGGCCTGGGCATTTCTTCTGCTGAGTGGCATGTAAAATCTGCCTTGCCTTACACTGGAGTTCTGGTCTTGAGAGGTCACTGATCACAGACCGGAAGAGTGCTGGCTTTGGGGGGAAAAGCAAGGAAGAAGGATAGGAGCAGGGAAGTGGCTTGGCAGTAATGGAGCTATTGTACAAGAAAGAAGAGGCCTGACAAACTGCTCACGCCATGCCTCATTTGGGAAGGATGCTGCTGATTTTGTTGGTGCTGGAATTCAGGATTTGTCTTGGATTTCAAAACGAGCAAGACCCAGCCTTGCCTTTTGGCATCCCTTTGCTTTAGACGTTTCTCACAGCTAGGTTCTTTTTCCCCCTCAGACTGCGGAATGGAGTAAAGTACTGCAAAGTTCTCCGGCTACCAGAGGTGAGTAAAAGCACCTTGTTTCCTAGTTTTCTTTAGCAGCCACTGAGGAGGTAAGGAGGCTAGAGGTAGAACAGAAATAGCAGTTTGTTTTGGTGGCAAAGTCCTGTATTCAGACCAGAAGAGACTTCCCCACTCTAAGCTGATGAGCCAGCAGCATTCAAGACTAAGAGGCGAAGAAGTCTTGCAAAGATCAGACGCACAGAAGTGTGCTGTTTCATCAGAATGCCCATGGCAAAACTGCACTTTGGTGTTCTCTGTCCTTGGTCTTTTAGATTCTTTGCATCCACCTGAAACGGTTCCGGCATGAGGTGATGTATTCCTTCAAGATCAACAGTCACGTCTCCTTCCCCTTGGAGGGGCTGGATCTGCGACCCTTCCTAGCCAAGGAGTGCGTCTCCCAGATCACCACCTATGATCTCCTGTCAGTCATCTGTCACCATGGCACAGCAGGCAGTAAGTCCTCCTCCTGTGGCTGCAGGCAGAGGTGAACGGGGATGAGATGGGTATGAGCAAAGCAGAAGCGTGTTCAGGACTCGCTAACACCTCTTCTGGGGTGAAGTGCGGCGGAAGGCCTGCCCCCTCCATTCCCAGGCTTGCTCAGCCTCTGCGCTTTGAAAGGTGAACTGAGCAGCTTCTGGCAGATCCCCTGCAGCGATTTCAGCCTCACCACTGGCTTGGCTCAAACCCTTTCCTGATGTTCAGTCTCACCAAGAAGCCCTTTCCAAGGAAGGCAAATCAGGGTGATGGTGCCAGGCTCCCCTCCTCTGGCAGAGCTTGCCTGAACAGGAATTATGCCTTGGCAGGTTTTTTTTGTCTCTCCGTTCTCTGCCAGCAGCTGATCCTGTTTGTGCTGCTGATGTTATCCCAGGCCTGACTTCGGTCTGCACTCCGAATCCAAGCAGCGGTGTGTTTTCTCGTTACAGGTGGGCATTACATAGCCTACTGCCAGAACGTGATCAATGGCCAGTGGT
>Ga0181612_143190_pt1 | contig 15183 bp, 8 predicted proteins | sample HoacroProtozoa21_FD_119630 | JGI IMG/M metagenome (GOLD analysis project Ga0181612, IMG submission 119630) | Hoatzin crop microbial communities from Cojedes, Venezuel. Combined Assembly of Gp0051906, Gp0051904, Gp0051908 | reverse complement strand
GTGGTTTAGCAGGCATGGTGGTGTTGGGTTGACACTTGGACTTGATGATCGTAGACGTCTTTTTCAACCTATGATGCTGTGATTCTGGGGTAATGCCGCTAGCAAATAGTTCCCTTTTTATTTATCTGTCCACAATGGTGAAATCAAATCAGCTAGCACTTGAAGCTGCTGAACGTTGGTTTTAGTTCCAAAGTATGTGGAAATGTATTTGGCAAAAGAAAATTCAATATTAAATAAAAAGTGATCTCCCAAAACATATGTAGGAAGCCTAGTTTCTGGGAACCCACCATTCTTCATGCCAGTCAGAGTTGTAGAACCTGCTGGCCATTTTTTACTAAGCTGAACAGTAGGGTAGAGGTCTTAAAAGTTAGATAAATTAATCTAATCTTCCTCTAATAAGTTGTTGGCTGGTCAAGAAAGACCGAAATGAATGCTCTGGATACTGAGGGAAAGGACTCAGCTGCTAAATTCTGTCTGGCAGTGCAGCCCTGGAGTAGCCTTGGCACGTAGGAGTTTTGAGAAAGCAGGTTTCTGTTATTTTTGCTGTTCGTAGGCAATTTGTTTTCTGTCCATATCATCTAATGGAAAACTCTCTACGGCCTTCTCTTTGGCACTCTAACATTTCTCGAAGTACTTCCCAGAACTACCGGTTAGTCCTCGGGGAATTCACTAAGAATCTGTGAGAAATTAAGTACCTTACTGTAATGCTGGCTTCGGATCAGAGAGTTGTAAAGAACAGTGTAAGGTAGAAGTGGTTCTAGGAGGAAATTATAAGAGTAGTCGCCAAAATATGTCTCTTTGGCACCTGTCTTCCTGAAGATACTGTGTGCTGCAGACAAAGGCAGGCAAAGTCTGTGGAACTGAAACTGGGACTGGGGATCCCACGGTAGCCATGACAGAGAACAGTATTTAAAGGGACAAATGCTATCGGTCTTGAACAGTGGGTCTTCAGATGGGTCTGTGTGCTTATTCCTTTTGTAGCCAAAAGTTTTCTACTAACTTTCAGCAACTAGTCCACAGTATCTGAGCTATAACCCCAGTTTTCAAGTGACAGATGCTAAAGATTTGGCTAGATAATTACATTAACATTTACTTTTGGGTATCGAGCCTAAAACCTGTACACACAGATAGGGGGCATACTGACAAGACTTTTGCATGAGAGCAACAGTTCAGAGAAAGTAGCATTTTTGTGATCATGTCTGTGATACAGCTTTGGGGACAAGAAAACTGGATAGTCCCTGATGAGCAGCTCAGCCAAAGAGGCTCAGAGTTGTAAGAACTGGCCACCATGAGCCTTGTAGCTCTAGCTGCATGACTGCGTGTTTGTACTCTTTTTTTATTTTTCCTTCCTGATTTCCTGTGACAATGAAATTCATGCAACTCAGACTGCACCTCTGTGGTGGTGGTTTTTTTTTCCTCTGAATACCTTCAGAGCATTTCTGGTTCTCAGTGCATTGAAGCAATAGGGACAGACCTGATGATTTAGATTTGACTTGGTGAGATGCTGTGTGACTTAAGAAGTGTCATGTAGGTTAAGAGATGGTGACAGGATGTCAAAGACTCATTGCTGTGAGGAGGAGCATGGGATCTCACTGGATGGGAAAGAAGAGTGAAAGGAGCAGAGAGTGGCATCAGCAAGGAGGCCATATTGACTCTTTAACCCTGTTCATGCACTATAACTTTGAGAAGTTGTGGGAAATGTTTTCTATGGAAATCAGAGGATGAGTATAATAAATATTCCCAGTAGCATCTGAAATACCTAAATGTATTTTTCCTCAAATACTGTATCTGTTGATGTAGCACAAGTTACAAACTGCTCTTTCCTTGCATCATTTGATTTTTGGGAAAGCTGTTAGCAAAGGTATGAAACTGTGTGTCAAGATGCAGGGACTCTGTTCCCTGTCCCGTAAATTACCTGCTTCGTGATAAGAAGCAAGTAATTTTTCTGCCCCTGCATCACTTCGTAATCTGTCTGATGCTTTGGCTGAATGTTGACAGATCCCTCCATGTCTATGATAAAAAGTACTTCAGACAGGTGGTGTTGTCAACTGCATCTCTAGTTGGTGACTGTTCCTGCAGCATATTGAGAATTACAGTTAATAAGCTAATCAAATTGAAGTATGTTAATTTAATTTCAGTGAAACAGATGTTACTTTAAATTCCATAATAAGTAACATAGAGATTAGTTTTTCAAAACTGGACAAGATGGGCAGTTTAGTGTGAATTAAATGCAGAAATGTCCACTAACATAAATGGAGACTGCTGTGGTTTATAAAGGTTTGGTTAGTTTTTCTGCCCTCAACTGTTCATTTTCCTAAAAATTTCTTCTGCTTTGGTAGTCTGGTTTAAACAGGAAACAAAACTATCAAGGTGCTCTGTCAAGGGTTGCTTTCTAGTTACAGCCTGCACAGAAACATGCAGTACTGACAGCTGTGTGAAAATGTATATGCTGGGAGACTCCTTTCAAATTTCAGATTCTTTGTGCTTGGCAGTTATATAATAGCTTAGATCTGTTGGCTCCCTGAACTTGCCATTTGTTGGCAAATGGGCATTTATGAACTTGAATATATGGTATGTATACAATACAACTAAAATTAGGCTATGTAAGCTTCAAAAATTACATTCCAAGAAAATGGCAAAATTAGTTTGTAGTCCATTCTCATATTTTAATTTCTTTTTTTTAATGGTAATTGTTAAAAAGCCCACACCTCAAAGTATCATTGTCCACACTTAATATATTGTCCCTGGTTCTGTAGAATTAGTGGGCTTGAAATCCTACTGGCAGGAGAATATTTTAGTCCAGATGGCCTCAGCTTTGTGTAATTTACCTTTTAATGTGTGGTTTGCCAGCTGGGACAACTTTGTGTTGGGTGAAATTTGCATAGCCATCAGATATTTGTTACATGCCTGGAAAGAAAAGTGGGAGCAAGTTCTGACTTACGCTAATACTTTGCTATCGCCACATGCTACCACTAGAGCAGCAAAAAAGAATTACACTTTTCATTTGTTCTCAGGAGTTAAATTTTGAGTCTCTGCCTTATAAAGGTTAGATATTTTTCCATGAGCTCTTTAGTACTGATGAAGCAGGCAGTGCTTTAATCGTGAAATTGTTTCACCTTGTTAAAATACTGCCGTTCTTGTTGAACAAATAAAGTTATGAAATATTGAGTACGTGCACCAGGCATTTCCAGACTTGAAATAAATTTTCAGACGAAACAAACTAAAACATTATGAGAATTCACTTTTTAATACTGGTTTTTATTCTAGTTCTATTTTTGTTACAGTAGTTAAAAAAGATTAGACATTACTGGTTCTAAAATAGTGCCACGCTATTCTTGTAAATGTCCCAATAACAACAGTAATTAATAACCCCACATTTGCATTTTAAGCTACTCCATTTCCCTGGTCATCTATTACTTGGATGTAAAAAAATCATTTCTAGTCAAAGCTTGGCACAAAATACCTAAATTCCATACTTTTTACCAGATGTAAAAATAAAAGTGAACAAATTAATCTTTTTTTTCCCCCTAATTAAAGAGTTCAATAAAGTATGAGTTAAATTTTGTCCTTGTTTTGATAAATTGTATTCATTTTTGAAAGTTCAGAATAGCAATGATTAAAAAAAAAAAAGAAGAATAAAAAATTGAAGAGAGGCGATAGAAAGGCAGGAGGCGAGGAAGGAGGATCTGCCTCACAACTGTTAATAACATGAAAACCGCTGCCTTCTGGTGTGCCGAACAGCCTCAGCTGCCTGGTGATTTCAGAGGAGCACTTGCTTTGTACAACGGAGTGCCATAAGAAAACAGTCACTGTCTCCATTTGGCCACCATTTAGATGGGTTTGGGCATAGGCTGTGGTAGAGCGCTGATCTCATCTGTCTTGAAATACTTCCGTGTAGATGCTTCAGAATAATATGTGTCCTTGTCTTCCCTGAGAAAGTTTATAAACGTTTTTCACCTGCATCCAGTTTTGCCCAAACCAAAACTTACTACAAAAGCTTGTAGTTTCCTGTTGAACCTTCTGGAAGGAAACTTCTTGAGCCCAGGGTGAAATTTCTGGATGTTGAGAGAGACCCATTGAGTGGTGGATTTAAAGTCATACTTGATGAGATGCAAGTTTGATTCTGTTTTCACTGTTCTAATTTTAGTTTTCATTGGGGGAAAAAGTTGAGAAATTTTGAGAATCTCCAGAAAATGGCAGAAGTGTTTCCTGCTTTGGGTTAGTGGCCGCACAAAGCCCAACAGTATGCCGGCCAGAGCCCTACCCTGTGACACTGGGAGTGGGTGGGTGGTTGTTTCATGCAGAGCTGAGGGGTGGTTTTCCTGCTGGGTTGTTAAAAGTCTGTTGCAATAGTACTGGTTTTATACCAATGAATCATCTCTAGTTAGTTAGAAAAACTTTCTCTTCAGGCCTTACTTCAGTTCACGTAAATGTCCCAACTGTGTCTCCCATCAGAGGAATTGCTCAGTTGTGGCAGATTTCTGTCCAGAAGTGCTAGCTTGCCCAGGGCATAGGTGTGAAAGCTGCACGTAACTCAAGTACGTGATTTTCTCTTAATGTGCATTGCCACCACCTGAGGAGACTAGGACGAACAGTGGTATGTAATGACCAGAGCAGGTCTGAAGCCTGCTGTCAATTCCTGTTCTTTTTACCAGCATGGATTTTTGTAACATTTTGGCTTTGTTCCAAATTGAGTTGAGGTGTCAGGACTATCTTTGAAAGTGGTATCTTTTGAAAGCCATAGATGTGTGGATGCACCCTTGTGCATCTGCAGAAGAAGGAGCAGGGAGGGAAGGGAACAGTGTCAACCCGTGTCACTGGAAGCACGTTCTCTCCTTGAAGTGCAAGGCGTTCTGCCGTTCAATTCCCCACTGCCTGCCTTGACAGAGGACAAGATGCTTGGCCTCGATGGCTGGTCCACTTTATGCCTTGCTTGAAGGAGGGCACAGGTCTACTAAGGCTGTGTTACGTTGACAGTCTTGGCAAGCATAAGATACCCATTAATTTAAGTGGATGAGGAGTTAGGCTGATATCGAGCCTGAAGAAGAAGAAAAAAAAAAAACACATAAAAGCAAAACCAACCCACGGTTGCCCTAAATACGTAAATATTGGCATACAGAAATAGACATTTAAAATTTATTGCAGAAGTGAGAGTACTTTGCAAGGCGGTGCCTCGTCAGAGTGACAAAAGAACAGTCATGTTTTGTAACTTGAAACTCAGGATTCCTTCCCATTTCTGTCTCTAGTGGTTAGAGTTCTTCACTCTTGCTAGATTACAAGTCCACAGGGACTTTTAAAACTACTTATTCAGACTTTACTGTTTTGGATGTACAAGAGTTAGTTGCATTAAGCTGTAGCTTGGAAAAAAAAAACTTAAACCATTTTTATAGCATTTTTAAAATAACTTTATGGAAGGATAGCATAAAAAAATCACAGTTTCTCTATTTTTACAGCTCTGCTTTGAAAAGATAATAAAGCTACTACACAGGACATGTATTAGGCTTGGTGATTAATGTGTGTGTGTTAAAACTCTGAATACTCTGAAACGTACTTTATACTGGAATGAATGAAAATGTCACATAATGAAACTGCAGAGGAGTACAGTGCTAAGAAAATAATGTACACTAGTCTCTCAATAGGTAACATTTTACATGTAGCAGTGGGCTAAACTTTTTTTGCCTTTTACATGGGGATCTTAAAGTACTTAATATCCAAGAGGAGCCCTGTTTTGATAAAGTAATTGATAAAACCTGGGTAATGCTATTACCCAGACCTTACTAGGAAGCTGGGGCTCTTGACTTACTGAAGAATACAGTGGAAGTTCTAAAGCAGTATTTTCTAGGACTACTGTTTAATGGCAGATCTGTATTTCAGGCACTTGGTTTTAAGATGAGATCCAGCATAGCATATCTGAATAAATGTTACTGGGAGGGAGATGCTAAGGCAATCTCTTTTTCCTCTAGGGAAGGAAGGATATCTGTCCTCTTTTAGACACTGAATAATTTAGACTGGAAAGGATGCGGAGAGGTTTTATAGTCCAGCCCCTTGTTCCAAGTACGATTAACCTCAAAGTTAGACGAGGTTGATCAAGATCTTGTCTCTTTGTACACCCTTTTCCAGTGCCAAGGTTCTTTTGTGAAATCTGTTTTCTTTACATAAAATTGAATTTTTTTATATTTTGCTAAAACTTCTGTCCGTTTTCGGTCCACTTTTGTGCTTTTGATGTGCACACAGCTCTGAGGAGAGCTTGGTTCAACCTCCTAGATAGACAAAACCAGCCAGCGTGCTCAGCTTCTTCACGTCTTGCATGTTCCAGCCTCGACCATCTTAGCGCATCATAGCGAGTGCTTTGTAGAGGGGAGTAATGGCTTCACTCAGCCTGCTGGCTGCCATCGTCCTAAATGCAACGCAAGCCCTGACTAGCCTTCATTGCTGCCGTGATGCACTGCTGGCCCCTTTTCAGCTCTTTGACCACCAGAATCCTCAGCATCCTCTTCTTTCTGAAGGGCTGCTGTTCGTCCAGTTACTCCATAATCTGTACCTCAGCATAGGGTTGTTCTGTCCCGCATGCAAGACTTGCAGCGGTTGTTGCCACTAAAGACACTGGGATCAGTGGGAGGGGCAGTCTCTTTTAGAAGAAAGTACACCCTTTAGTGGAAGCCAAGGTTAGGATTGTTTGGGAGTGTTTGATACAGATTTATTAAAAGTACCCAAGCTCTGGAGCTGCTGCAGAGGGACTACACCAGCTGTGGATTTTTCCAGATCTCCAGGGAAATGCTGCAGACAGCAGAACATTGTGAAAGGAAAGCTGTGGCTTTATCAGCGGTCAGTGGGAGAAATTCAGTGCCCTCCTGCAATTCGCAAGATGATGTCCTGTACTTAAGAGCCATAAAGACCGTGTGTGAGAGCTGGAGATTGCTGCTACACAGCTGTCGTTATTTTCGTTGAAAGGAGGAGAATGTTGTCACTTGCAGAGAGCTAAGATGCTTCTCTTCCATCCCCAGTTCTTTGCTGGGAGGTAGCATTTCCTAAGACCTCACTCGCTGCAATGATCTGTAGTGCCAGTGCTGTATCTCAAAGAAAAAAAAAAAAGAGAGAGAGAGAGCTCGGACAGGTATAAATGACTAGCTGTCAGTTGCATGTGGCTGGCTGCTGTTAAACACCAGAAGCTGGAGTATCAGTCACCAAATACTCAGTTGCCGACTAACCCAAGTTCGTGTGAGGAATTTTTCTTTGGGTAGTGTGCCTCTGAGAGTTTGCTGTAAGAACAGCTGGGGTAACCTAGTCAGCTTATGTCTTCAGTGGAATTTATCTGAGCTGCAGATATAACCACTAAGTGTTCCAAGAAGTATATCACTAATAGTTTAAAAAAACATGAAGGATTAAGGGCCATATGTTCTCCCAGGCATGCAAACTTAACAAATGCAGCGTTTTGCTATAATGTCTTTTTTTTTTTATGCAGCCACTCCATCCCTTGGTAGAAGCATGATTCCATACAGCAGATCCACAGGCTGCAGGCAAGGGTGTGTGGTCTTACAGCAGCATGGGAGGAGTTGGGTCAAAGGCAAACTTTTATATATGCGGTGTGCTACCACGGGGAAAGGAAGCAGTAAACCAGAAGGGACTGCCTTCCTTCAGTACTGGCTTTTTTGGTTTCCCTTTGTGCAGCTGAGAAATCTCCTCCCTTCTCTGCTTCTCACGTCAGAGCACAGATGCAGTATTAGAGAGCCAGTGGAGCTGTGCTAATAGGGTTGAAGTCTAAATGAAGAGCCCATCCTGCAGAGCTGACACTGTAGATTTTGTTGCCCGAGATGCATTATGTGGAATACAAACCATGTTGGACGTATGCAGTGTATTGTATATGAAAAATAAATCAAGCAGCGACAGGAACAGCATGGTATTTTCTGGACAGATCCGCACTTCTGGATGCCAAACTTGGTTACAGTAATCTCATATTTAAGGAGTACAAATTCAAACCTGATTTGAGCATAGCCTGACATAGAAGTATTTTAATAGACGCAGCTACAGTTTGCTGCAAAAATCCTGCTCTTCTCTGTGTGTGGATGTGAATCAAGAGCATTTCCATTATTCTTCTTGACTATGTGTAAGCACAAAAGAGAACGGTGTAGTATGTTTAGTCTGATCTTTGATGCTAAATTGCCAGATTGATACACTTGCAACGATAGTTGTGAAAGATGCCTAGTTACTTGACTTTCATATTCCTTTCATACTGAATGGTTTTATACTATCTGATATTCTTGGGTCAGCTATACTGGAGTATATGGAAGTTCTGTAGTATTCTTTATTCTGTAGTATTATTTATCACACTCACTAGCTCAGTTTCCAAAGAACAAAGAGAAATTTGGTTGTTAAGTCAGAGGGCAAAATGGTGTGGATCTTCCAGTCCATATTCAGCTGCATCTGTTTGAAGTGTGATGGTTGTGCTTGCACACCTCTAAAGCTACAGAAAACACCTAGTAGATCAGCAAAGGAGACAATTAGACAAAAGACGTTAAAGAGCATACAAGAACATTTTTCTTTATAGGGAAACAAAGATTACTTTTAAAGGATTATCGCTAAAAGTTAAGTGTGGCCTGAAAGAAAATCAGGCAATGTAGAACTTGTGAAATATTTGGTTTCGATATTTGCTGTACTAATTTGACATACTATTGGCACAAAGATGAGGTCATTACACTGAACTCACTTATGAAAGGAAAAATAATGCCATTCTGAAATACCTTCTTTCAAAGCTTTTTATTTTTTTTTTTTTTTTCAAAGTTCTTGGAGTTACTTCGTTCCATTTGCAGCTGGGATTGCAATCTCCTTGCTTCACTTCAGAGAACCATCGGTATGAACCAAATATTCCTCTCTGCTGTGGGACGGTTTCAGAAGATACGTTATTGCAAGAATGTTATGCAACTTGATACAGACATTTGAATCTGTTCCATCTTCTTGATTTATAAACTGACACAATCTTCACAAGTTTTTCATATATAGTGAGATAGACTCATTTCTCAGCATTTGGAATCATTTAGCTGAGTGGAGAACTTAACCTATAAAATAGTGTGCAAGACTGGGCGGTATTTTAGTTTGCCTTGTGGGTATGAATGTTGGTTGTCAGTCCATTATGGTGTTTAATCTTGCATTTCCTGGTACTTGTGTTTTGTAAGCTCAAAATTGAACAATGAAAGAACAGCCCAGACAGAGAACACAGTTGCATTAATGAGAACTACCTTGGACACAGTGACCATCACAAATATGGCTATGGACAAAAATGTAGCAAAAGGCTTTTTTTGTATGTCAGGCTTTTTTCTTAAGCCCAGATCTCAGTTGAAGTATTCGGTGTCCACCTTTTGGCTATCTATTTTTTCTAACGTGCTTCATAGGTTTCCTGTCTGTCATGTAAGCTTTCCTTTTCTCTTGCTTGCTTCTGTTCGTGGTAAGAAAATACATCATAGTTTACCTCTTTCTCAATTCACTTTGAAATCAGTCTAAAGAATTCATCAATCTTTCGTTTTCTTCAAGAAGATGCCAGTTTTATCCAATTCAGAGTAACAAATGCATATTGGGAATTGATTGAACTGAAATATTTTTTTTTTCCTCTTAGTTTTTTCTTCTCCATGGTGCAGACACATCTTCTGCAGGAGGTGATGACATGGGAGTGCCGGTTGTCAGAGTCACATAAGAATATCTTCCCAAAATGCAACACATCATCATAGTTTAGTTCTTTCTCATACTGTTTAAACAGCCATATCCTTGGTAACAAGACTGTAGGAGTTGTGGCTCAGTGTGTGCTCTCCAAATACCTCATTGCATGCAATGGAGAAAATCCCAAGTAATTTTAGTGGCCAAGTTGTGCTTTCAGAAATAAACTGTGTTGCACAGCAAATATGCATCGGCTTCTTAAATGAGAGGGTTTTGACTGATACCATGTCCTGCAGAGCCTGATGCTTTTATCAACTGCAGCAAGCCAGAAGGTATCTGGAATGGAGTGACTAGCGCCAAAATCAGAGCAGACTTTTTCAATTTGAAATCTCCATAGTGGAACATCTGGGGGTGTGTTGTAAACTTCATGGTTGATATTCTGGTGTAGGAGTCCCTGGAAAGCTCTGAGGCAGCAGGAAAGTTGAACTGTGCTGAACAGTTTTCAGCTTGTTTCTCTTTCTGCCTTACTTGTTAGCGTTACATGTGTATAACATTTTAATGGAGGCACTGCAAGATGTTGTGAGTTTGCAGGATGGTTCTGGAAACTGAGCCATGTTTATCTACAAAATGCCTGTATGCACGGGCAGAAGTGTTTTGCAGAATCCTAATCCTTTCAGATAATCTTCGTGGGTGAAAGGGTTATTTGGTTTTCATGTTTCTGGTACTTGCCTGCGTTCTTTTTGTTTGCCTCAATAAGTTGCCAAGGATGGATGTCCTGGAGCCTGCATCCAGTTCTCACCTGAAAGGTTTCAGTTCTGATCAAAGTTTACAGTATGGTGAGGCAATGGGAGGGAGTTCTGTGGTGTTTTGATCTGATTGATGCTCATCTGCAAAGACTATCTCAGTTTTGTAACTTCTTGAAGCAAATAATTTTTTGCCAACGCTTAGGTTTATACGTATATATAAAAAATATTTAATCAGTCTTTTTTAAAAACAAATTAAGCGCATCCTACTGAAGAGGAAAAACAAAGATGGAAACTCTCCTCCTGTGGATCTAAATTACATTGCTGTCCCCTTCTGATGTGAAATAAACGCCTAACCCTATTGGTTCAGATGACCTGTAGGGTCCATTAGCAGGGGAAGTCAATAAAATGCATCACAATTAACAATGCCTTGTTGATCTCCCACGGACTGGAACTGTAGTGGGTAATTGTCTGGTAGTGGGAGTTTTGCCATGACTAGCTTTATCATTTTGTCAGTTTGCTAATAAAAGGTCACCAAGGGTACAGAGCATCTGAGATTTACATATGGCAGATAAGAAAACGTTCTGGGGAGCCTGCTTCGGAGAGGAGCCTGGGCATTTGTTGCAATTGACACCCATGCTGTGATTCCAGAATTGACAAGAAATGCTATTACTAAGCGGATCTGCCGAGATAATTAGGATCCAGGGTTGCATTTTTAATCTGACTTGAGTCAGATAATTTATCACAGCAGTAGCAAGCTGTCAGGGTCACACAATAAATACTGATTACAGAAGAATAAAGATTAAGTGCGGCCTTGCAAAAAAATTAGGCCAAGTAGTACTTAAGAAACAGTTTATTTCAATATTTACCATGCTAATTTCATGTAGTATTGGCAAAAAGATAATGTCTCTAAAATGAGCTTATTTATGAAAGAAGATAATGCTGTGCAGGAGTGTCTGTACTCAGTATCTGTTTAACTTTTAAATTTCACTCCTAATTGATTGCAAAGAAATATTAATTTTGAAAAGCTGATTTAGCATGACTGTTCCATTCCTATCACCACCATAATAATTTGACACATTAAAGAGAGAAATACTCTACCCTGAAGGCAGACCTAATTTGTTAGCATTAGTAAGATACTGCACTTTTAATTTAACACAGCTTCTGTTTTTGATTCACACATGGACAGTTTATAGCGCTTTAATTGAATTAAAGAAGCCCACTTATTAAAATATGCAACTTTGAAAAATGTTTTTGAAAGCCATTTACAAACCAGCATATTAAGGATTCAGCACTTCCATATTCACCTGTAGCTTTTTAAGGATGCAAAGTCAAATGAGGACATAGCATTTAGGAACATAGTATGTTTTCTTGAAAAAAGCTAGTGCAAAGGTGAGTAATTAATAGATGTGTGTTGTATTCAAACATAAATTTCCAGAGATGGTGAAATGCAGGAGCTACTTATAAAATATGGTTTCCCAATTGGGCATCTTGTACCTCGTAGCAGTACAAAGCACCTTTAGCAGCCATGTTTAGGTGATGTGTGCTGTTCATTGTATTGCTTTACTTTTCTTCTCTAAGATCTTAACTTACTCTTTGTCTCTGTAAGAACTCATTTATTTAAATAAGTAGTTTGTTATTACTGAAATGTCTACAACTTAATACTGTCAACTCTGCTCAGCTGAAAAAAAATGTATTTTGAGATTAGCAGCCTTGCATTTTAGAGTCCTTTTTGATTTGCTTTGTGGCATTGAATATTTCATGGAGAGTGGCTGGTGTTTCCACTTTTCTGTTGGCAGCATTTGTGGTTAACTCATTATTTTGGTTCTGCAAACAGAGTTTGTGGTCCTTTTTTATAATGACAGGATTCTAGTAATCATCTGGTTAAGAAGAGCACTAATTACTGTGAAATTCCCTCAGGTAGAAGTGAGAGAATGAAGCGTGAATGAATGATACTTTAAAAAGCAGTCTGTTATCAATTCATAGGAATATATACTTTTAAAGGGTAACTGTAGGAAATGTAAAATATGTTGAAGTATTATTTCAGTTCTAAAAAGTAAGTAGGTAATTTTCGATTATTGAAATTCTTTAATAATCTTTGAGGGTAGGTTGTCTTCTAAATGGGCTGTGTGACTTTTTTCAAGAGATACTCTGCCTTTGTCTTGAGAGAGAGCAAAGGGGGGGTGTTTGTGTTACTGTGTGAGAACACAGCTTTTGGATCAGGAAACTGCAAAAATCCCTCACTATTGACTCTAAGGCATAGTTAGAAAACTTTTCCCCTTAAAATTAGGAAAATGATGAATTTTGGGAGATACATCAATAATGAAGTATCTTGTTTGTGAATAAAGCACTGGAATCTCTCATTTGTCGTGCCGGTGTCTCTCATGGCAGGCACTAGAAATAAAACTTCTATGCCACTGACTCTTCTGCTATACCCAGAGAAAGCCTTAGTCTTTAATATTTTGAAATATTGGATTGTAACCAGTGAACAACTTAACCCTTTTGTGTTATTTGTATGACTTCCAGAAAGATGTTACAATAGAAATAATAATAAATTATTGTTATTATTATTAAAGATTATTTTCTTGGTAATGAAGGGACCTTCTACCCCACTTGAGTAGCAAGGAGCAGAAGTATGTATCACTATAGCATTCAGCCTTTTGCTTGTGGGAACGACACACTCTGTATGAGACTCTAATGCTTCGGCCACAGGGTATTAAAGCCAAAATCGAAACCAGTGGGTAGAGCAGAGCACTAGTGTTGACCACAGCATGTAAATAGTTTGTTACTACTGCCATCAGGCAAGAAGTACTGAGGACCACTAACCTAAGATACAGCCTTTATGGACCCAACAGTCTACCCTGCCCAAGTCTGAAGTAGAGTTTTCAAATTAACATTGTTAATGTATTGTTAATTTTCTGTTGATAATGTAAACAAATCCTGGGAAGGTGTGAGCTTAAATCCTGCACAGTGAAAGAGCTGTGTTTGTAGGCAGGATGGGAATCACATCAGCTCAGAGGGCATTATTTCAGAATTTGGTTTCAAATAGTTTCTTTCATAGTACAAGGGACAGTGGCTGGAGTTGTGCCTGGAATAAAATAGGAAAAAGAAGGGACGCCACTCCTTGGAAGCCTTGGCAGCTCTGCGCCGTGCAAAACCTCTGTTTCCTAGGTGTGTATCTGTCAAGTAAGAGTAAAGGGAGGCAGGCAGAGAGGGGTGCTGAGTGCCCAGACAATGAAGAGAGCATACTACGTCAGGCTTCCTTGGTCTAAATGCCTGTTTCTTGGGCACCTCTTTAAAGAGCCCTCTCCCCATCCCCACAACCCCTAGAGCTGTCGTCTGCTCCGTGTGGCCGGTAACTCACGTGGCAGCATGTTAAGTGTAGCTACCTTGGGTGGGGTGTGGACAGATGCCCTCAGTGACTTTGCTTTCTGCATACAGCCATCTTCTTTGCAAGAGCTGTTTTGACAATGTGAGGCTGACAAGCTGAGCGACACTGATAACCTCTCCTGTACAAATATTGGCAGAATATTGGCAGAATATGTGGTATCAACCTTCCTTTTCATTATGATTATCTATTAATAATACAACTATTACATTAGCAGAACACTGTGAAACCGGTTACATCATTTACATGCATGTTTGTCAGAAAGGTTGCTTGGTTTTGGTAGTGTTGTGTTAATTTACAGACAAGGAGAGAGAAAGGTCAGAGGAAGAGAGAAGATTTGTCTGTCTTCTGTAGTGGTCTTGCACCAATTAATTGATGAAGTCGTAAACTTACCTGTTACCATATGTTATGACAAATTAATTCCTTATAAAATAATAGGAGAATAAAATAAAAAGTGACTTGAGTATGCTTGTGTTCCTCACTAGAAACAGACTTTAATCATATCACTGAACACTATTCAGTCATTCTACAGTATAGCAATTGATGTAAATGTGCCAAGTCATAAGAGACCGAATGTGATGTGTTGGAAGAGTTATTTCCAGTGGAGGTAAGGTGAGACCAGTGCTGTTGTAGTGAGCGTTGGGACTCATTTAGGGTGCGGTGTAGGATGGCAAAGTAGAGCGAAGGGAATAAAGTCATGTGTAAGAGAAGGTTAGATTTCCTTTACTGGCTACTCAAGGCTGGGAGAGAACAACTCAGAATTTTATGGAATGTTACATGAAGAGTAACCAAGCAGATGAGAGAACTGTCTGTTGTAAAGGATCATGCAGCTAGCAGAACAAATCGTTATGAATTTGTTTGTGGATCTACTGAGGCTGGAAACTGGAAGAAAGTTCTTCACTTGAAGAGTTGTACTGACCTTGATACTTTGGTTACTTTAGAAAATAGAAATTCTGCATCTAGGGGAACTTGTGTGCTCCAGATTTTCACCACCGATAACTAGGCCAGATGATTTGTCACAATAGTGTAAAATGCTTTAAAAAATTCTCTTGCCTATGATGTGTTTGAAGTACAATATCACTTAATTTCAGGGTGGAAAAATCAGGAGTATAAATGTATTTAGCAGCTGAACCCACGCCCTTTGATTCATACAGTACTGTGAGCTGTATGGAAATCTAAATGTGAATAAATACATATCAGGATTTGGCTAGCCAACACTCAAGCCATGAAGAAATACCATGCTACAATTTTATAATGCATGTTACAGCTGTATAAATACGAGTAAGGAATCTAACGTCTCCGATGACTTTTTGCACTATTTTAGATGGGCCTTAGGTGGTGCTGTTGCATTTTTTTGCTTTTGACTGTTGTTGGTTTTAGAGCTTCAATCATTTTTATTCTGCTTTG
>Ga0181612_147400_pt1 | contig 15184 bp, 9 predicted proteins | sample HoacroProtozoa21_FD_119630 | JGI IMG/M metagenome (GOLD analysis project Ga0181612, IMG submission 119630) | Hoatzin crop microbial communities from Cojedes, Venezuel. Combined Assembly of Gp0051906, Gp0051904, Gp0051908 | reverse complement strand
CCCAGCTCTCCAGTCTGTTCAGGTCTCACTGAATGGCAGCACAGCCTTCCAGTTTATCAGCTACTCCTCCCAGTTTTGTGTCACCAACAAACTTGCTGAGGATACACTTTAACTCTTCATCCCGGTCATTGATGAAGGAGCTGAATAAGACTGGGCCGAGTACTGAACCCTTGGGGAACACCACTAGCTTCAGGCCTCCAACTAGACTTTGCGCCACTAATGACAAACCTCTGAGCTCTGCCATTCAGCCAGTTCTCAATCTACCACACCATCTGCTCATCTAACCCACACTTCCTGAGCTTCCGTATGAGGATGTTATGGGAGAGAGAGTCAAAAAGCCTTGCTGAAGTCGAGGTAGAAAATTCATAGTCATACAATTGATAAGTATTTTAAGCTGAATTATGGTTGAATATTAAATGTGTTTATACCCAAACATGAAAAGTGAGTCTAACAGAGAGACACTTACATACACAGAGAAATTACATCTTTGTGTTTCTATGTTATGACTTCATCTGCCTCCATTTAGTTAATTAATTACACCTATAGCCCTAGGCATTGCACAAAATAGTAACTTGAAGAATGAATTGTCAGATCACTGAGTGTGGCAATGGTATTACTTCCTAACTGATTTTATATGGAAGATGTGTATGTGGGCATGGTGAATATGAAAGTTTTAGCTGTCATAAGAATCAGCAGGAATATCTGAAGGCTCCTTTAAAAATTATTAAAAGTCTGTAATGGGTTAAGTGTTACAAGGAAAGGTTATAGAAGTCAGCATGTTTGGGATAGACCTTGAATATTAAAAAACATTCTGTTTAGGGGAAAGAAATCAACCTAAATATGTCACATTTCTTTTGCTTTTTTCTTTTCTTCTTTCTTATTAACTAAGACGTTTTTACGGAAGCAGACGTTTTTTTCATAAGAATTCATCTGCTGCTTCTGTTTATTCCTCCAGCTGAAATCATAGTCCTATGACATCACAATCATTGTCAGGACACCTCACCTTGATGTCACAGAAGTGACTCCAAGTAGACACAAAGAAAACAGGGAGTTCTTCTTTGTAGTTAAATCTTGCCTCCTCTCCCCATACAATAAAAAGAGAAGAAAACCACAGAATATATATGATGTAGTAGTGGGAACATTCCTTTATGAGAAAAACTACTCACAGTTTTCTCAGTGTATTTAACCAATGTTCTGCTTTCTTCCATTGTGACTCAAACCATACAGAAGTTAAAACAGACAGTATATTTATTTCATGTTCAAAGCTTCTGCACAGTTACTTAAATTAGATGTTGCTTCAAATATATGTTTTTTCAAACATTTATGTTGTGCCTATTCTCTGACTAAAAAGAAGATAACCTGATTTCTACAAGAAACACGAAGAATTCTGTTTCCTATTGAGCATTTTAAAACAACATTTTATATCTCCCCCTGGAATTACATGCGAACAGTATTTCAAATTATAGTTTAACAACAACAGAGAAGGAAGGCAGGAAGGAAAGCAGGAAGGCAGGAAGGAAGAAAGGGAGAGAGGGAGAGAGGGAGGAAAAGAGAGGCTGTAAAATATATGATCTTGAAAAACAGTAATCGGCATCAATGTACAATCTGAATTTTTTATAATTGGTTTCATATGGACAATAAAGGCAGGTTCTAAATTAAGGATATTATTTTGCTTTAATGCAGTTAACATCCTCTTTCAGTTTTGTCAGCTGCTGAGGTGTGATTAGTAATTCTGATTTTCTTCTCTCCATTAAAACTTTTTTTTTTCAGGAAAATATCTTTTATTGAAACGTTTCTTTAAAGAGGTTTAGGCAACATCTAAACTTAATATGGACACTTTCCTCAGTTCAGAATGGAATTTCAAAAGACAGAGCAAATCCTATTCCACCGGTGTGTGAAAGGATTTAGGGGCATATTCTTGGAGGGTGTCAGAAGTTAAACTGAATTCCCATAAAACAGAATAGTGATCTAAACTTCTATGTAAACGTTTACATCATTTGTTTGAATCAGTTATCTGGCATTCAGAACTAAAATCAAAATGAAACTACATCTGTAATCTCAAATTATTTTACAAACAAGGAGGTTTCCCGGCTGATCTTATGCCTTTACCTACTGGAAATTTAAAGTAACTGATAATTCTTATGTAGTACTTAGTATAGCACAGGCCTCTAATAGCTTGGTTCGATACACACTTCAGGGAAAAATGTTATTTTATATTTAATTTATAGCGGGAATTTTTACATCTATATCATATATTTATCTCTTTTTTTCCTTCATTTGAAGTTATGATGTTATTTTAAAGCAACAGCAACAAAATATAGAAAAGAAAAGAAATCTTTGCCATAAATTTTATAGTATTAGGGTGAAAAAAATTCATTGCAGTTTACAGAATATATTACATATACAGTAAGAATGAAAAACGTGTCTAAATGTGGTCAACTGTCTGGAGCGGATGACAGAATTTTACCTTACTCTACAGAGCCTAGATCAAACAGAAAAACCTTAAAAGTGGGTACCATTGAACACAACAAGATCTTAGATCAAGTACTAAAATACGGTTCTTTTTAATGACATTAAAGTAATATTTACTTATGCAGCAGTACAATACAGGATATCAGAGTGATTAATTCTGTATAGTGGATTCTGAAGAACTGTAATTAGTTATTTTTATTGTAGAATTGCATAGCCTTATGAAGCCTTACTTCAAAGACATCTCCATCTGTGCTATCACTTGTGGGAAGCTTCATAATTATTTTTTTACACAATTCTTTTAACACCAATTAACCATTAATGTGTGCAGCCCTGGGTCCTCTATTATTATGTTGTTAATGTATTTTTCAAGGCATCTGTAATCTTACATTGTCATTGGCTGCCAATTAGAAAGATGCCAAAAGCAACCTAAATGTTAGTAATGAATTCTACATAAATAAGTGAGCTTTCATCAATTTGATGCTGATATAACTCACAGCTTATGCTATTTAACAAGTCGTTAGTAACATAAGTGTTGTGGGTTAACTCAGGCAGGTAGCTAAGCACCACAGATCTGCTTGTTTACTCCCCTCAAAGTGGGGTGGGGAAGACAACCAGAAGGATGAAAGTGAGAAAATCATGGTTTAAGATAAAGACAGATTAATAGGTAAAACAAAAGCTACGCATGCTAGCAAAACAAAATAAGGAATTCATTCACTTCTTCACATTGGCAGGAAGGTGTTTAGACATTTCCAGAAAAGCAGGGCTCCATCAGGCATAGTGGTTACGTGGGAAGACAAACACCATAAACGCGAATGTCCCCTCTTCCTCCTTCTTCCCCTAGCTTTTATTGCTGGGCACAATGTTATATGGTATAGGATAGCCCTTTAGTCAGTTGAGATATTTGATCCCAGCTGTCTTCTCCCAACTTCTTGTGCACCCCCAGACTACTTGCTGGTGGGGCAGCGTAGGAAGTAGAAAAGACCTCGACTCTGTGTAATCATTACTCAGCAACAGCTAAAACACAGGTGTGTTACCAACACTCTTTTGGTCACAAATCCAAAACAGCACCATCCACTCTGAGGAAAATTCACTCTATCCCAGCCAAAACCACAACAATCTGGTATAATTTCAGTTTTCAAATTCTGAACTACTGGGTCATCAAACTTCTAACACCATGAAAGAAATTCAGAAATATTTTTTTCTAAAAAATAAATTTCTCAGCCTATAAGTAACATTAGAGTAATTATTTCACAATTATTAATTGTAAAGAAAAAAAGGAAGAAAATAACTAGAATTATTACTCCAAAATACTTAATAAAAAAAATGTCATGTTTCTCATGTGCCTCTTTCTTTATTTTATTTTCTTCCCTTCAGAATTGGTACTTTATTATGTTTTCCTTCATTTTATTATGTTTTTCTTCATTTTCTCTATTTCTGTCATTCTTCTTAGCTGTGGGAAAGGAAAAAGACTTGCAAAAGTGGCAAAGTAGGGGAGAAATATCTAAAGATTGTTTCACTTTGGTTTTTTAGTAGAATTGTATACAATCCTATCATAATTGTCTATTAGTTTTATGAAAGCTCAAGATGATCTTTCTGGTAAAAATGCATTTGTCTCAATGTTGTTTCCAAGATTGACTAATCTTCTGTATAAATTTACATAAAAATGACATGTATAAGACAATACTAGATTAGAATTCTTCTAGTTTACACTGAGTTTAGTCATTAATTGAATTAATTGAACCATACATAGTTGAAATATGTGTTATAAGAAGGGAGAAAGCAGGCCACAGCTAGGACCTCTGAAGGCCAGGTTGCAATTTAATAGGACTACTTTTTCTCCCTTATTAAAAAAAAAAAAAAAAGGAAGTGATTTCAGATTTATTGTGTTTTAATGAAGAATAATTCTCTGTGACACAATAAAATGTTATTGAAGAATTTATAAGAAAGTTCTTAACAATTATGCTTAAGCACTGGAGGCAATAGACCTAATGTAGTACGTTGCACATCCTGACTACTTTGCATACCACTTTGGTTAATCCCGAGCTTGGTACCTATTCCACATAACATTCTCTCCTACAAACCTTTTCTGTCTTGCCATAGATACTGAACAGGGTGCTGTGCTCTCCATCAAGACATATGACCGTACAGGTTTCCATAACAAGAGTTCCCCGTAATGAAGCCCACTGTATTAATTTATTTATTTACCTACTTTTTTTTTTTTTAATTTTGAAGTTTTGAACAGCTGTGATCAAAGCTGCAGTCATAAGAAAAATTAACTTATTTTCCTTGAAGTGACTTTACAAGCGGTCCCTGGAAAGGGGCCATCCTGGGGTATATGGTGACAAGAGCTTGGGCCTCCTCTGTGCTATAATGAACACTTCTTTGAGTCTTGGAAATTTTAGTAATATTTTTAAGGTTCTTGAAGGTTGAATCTGTTTCAGAAAGTGCTCAGGATATGACATACATTGCAGCTTATCATACTTCTGCTGCAATATCTGACTTTGAAGGTATACATGGATAAGACCTCCTGTGCTAATATTGGAAAAACAGAATGTGACAAGATAAAGCCATTTGACATAAGTCCATTGAGTGTCCTGGAGTGCCTTAATTACTGAGACTTTATCAGGTTCTAACAGTTTTTCTGCTTCAGAAGAGATCCTGGAATTAATCTACTACGCACACAGTATAGATGACTGGTAGAAACCAGGACTGCTAGAGAAACAAATGGCAGCAAACACTATAAATACCTTTCTTGCTTGTTTTACCTATACCTTAACCAACCAGGCTGCTGCTGCTACCAAGGGAGAATGTAAGGTATACTAATGGGTGATGATGAGCTAGGAAAAAAAATATTTCTGTCTCCACTTACAGTTAATGTAGGAGAAATGAATCAACATTTTAGAGTTTTCACCACCTTTTGCTACCCAAGATTTTCCCTGCTCTCTTTTCATGAAGGAGTTACTCTAGTCCATTTTTCTTGAAGAATTAGTACTAATGTTTAGAAAACAATAAACTAACAACTAAAAAATAAAAAGGTGACACGTCAATTGCAAAACACAGAAGCTAAACAGTTTTATATTTGGGAAATAGAATTTTGCCATTTTTTCTAAATTTCTTTTAAATGTCTGATTCTGTATTTTTTTCTGGTTTTTTTTTTTGTTTATTTGCTTTTCAAGGTTTTTTTTCTCTTTCTTTTTTTCTTTTTATTTGGTTGGTTTTCTGTTTTACCTAAATCCCATAAAGTGTTTCTTTTTTGGAAAAAAAATGATTTTCATCTATCTCTGTTGTGTCCTGCCTATGAATGGGAGAGTGTCAATCAAACAATCAAACGTTTTATTTATAACAGAAGTAACTTGAGATTGGAAAATGTAGAAAACATTGGCAATGTGGGTTCTTAACACATATCTATTAGCAGGAGAGGAAAGGAAAGAGAAGAAACAAGAGAAAAGAGAGGAAAGAAAGGTATCACCACCCTAGGATCCCATGATAACAGGCATAGCAATACTCTGGTGGCAGGCACACACCCTGCCCTTTGCAGTTATGTCCTTTCTAGTCCAGCCCTTGCCCTCAGTCCGGCCTCTTGAGGTACTTGTTCTAGAAGGTTTGTGATCCGTGCAGGCACCAGCTGTGGGAGGGGGGTGGCACGAGGGGTCTCTCAGGTGGTCTCAAGCCCCTTCCTCAGAGGAACTCTGTGTGACTTCTGGCCATATTTGGTAAGGCACACCAGAACAGGGAAGGCTGCATCCTCCAATAAGCCCTCCATGTCCTGTGCTACCCAGCTTCTCGCCTACAGCCTGCTGTTGCTGGGCAGACCACACCCGTGGGCGGGTGACGTCCTGTCCCACCATGGTGGATTGGGCTGGAGGGATGTGGCCAGGATGTTCAGCGAGCTCAGGGTGGCTGTTTAAAGGGCTGCCTTGGGGCTGAGGCAGCTTTCTAACACAATGTTTGAGACATAAACATACATTAAGCCTTCCAGTCTCTCACAGTCTCTGGCTAAATACTTCACACATATCAAAGCCAGACTTAAAAGTTCTCACTGCCATTGTTATTTACTTCAGAGTAATTTTTTTTTTCTTTTTTGTTCAGAAATTATATCCCAGCACCAACTATCTAGTTGGCAGTACAGACTGCTACTTAAATGTGAGGTATCATTGTGTATAGTCATTAAGATCTGACACTCAGTAAACAGAGGCAAGAATTATTTAGAAACAGACCATTCAGCTCCCTAGGAAGAGCACATCTTCATTCATATAAAAATAGCTAAATGGTATTTTGCAAAAGATATGAGGATGATGGATTACTTCATTTCAAGGCCTTACTAACAAAAGGGGAAAATGAAAGAGAAGCAGCTGGTAAAGATGCTTCCCAGTAGTAGTTATAGGTAGAAAATGGTGAATGTGAACGGCTTTAAATTTGCTTTCAGTGTTCAATAAAACTTCCTGATCACATACAAACTATTTAAACCAAAGTGAGTGTAAGAACCTGGGGTTTAGTTTTCATGTTGTAAAGATTTGTTCCCACTCCTACACAAGCATTCTTCAATTACTAGAAAACATCTTAACCATCACATTCTTCCGTTAAGGAATTAACATCTTGCTCTTTCAAAGGCCAGGAGACCGGAGAATTCTCAGAGGCTCAGTTCCTATAGTGTCATAAACAATAAAGATTCTTTTATACCACTTGTAAGCTTAAAAATCTATCAAGTTTTAAACCAGTTTCAATTTAGTCTGGGAGTGGGTTTCCCACTGAGACTCTGAAGTTGGTCTCAGCAGTTAACATGCTCCAATATTTTTGAACAACTTTATACAATGTAGAAATCTGAAACTGACTTTAAAAATTAAGGTCTTTGTCCTATAATTTTCAAAGAACAGTAGATATGAAGGCAGGCAAGAAATCTCAGCAGTTTAAGATAGGTTGTAAATTCTATTCTTATTTAAAAGTCAGTATTTTACAAATTGATTATAGATGAACCTCAATGTCATGTCCAGATTTTTTCAAGTCCCACGCTAAAGAACTTTTTCTTGTGTTGGCACCATGAAACCAGTGTGTCATTTTAAATATAAAAAAAAAAAATAAAAATTGTTGCTAAGTTGTATTCAAGGTATGGTAGGTAAACCTATTGCTGTTTTTGCTGCACAGATGTAAATTCTGTCTAGGGAGGATTGAGCTTCAAAGCTGTTATACAAGCGTGTAAAAGCACAGATTTTTTGTGGATTCACCAGATTGCATATGTAAGAAGGTGTACTGCTTAAAGATCACAGCTATTTACTTTACTCTTTTTTGTCAGTGGCAGAATTCCTGAAATTAGTGATCTAAAAGTTTGTATAAGGCATAGGATCTAACTTAGGCTTCTAATTTTCACTTAAACTTTTTGTACAGGGACAGATTATTTTTCCTAAAGTAAAATCTTAAATTGCTTTTATAAACAATTTGCTGAGTAAATACTTACTGAGCTGAAGAACCTAACTCAAGGCAACTGAGAAAGTCCCAATGTGACTGAAGTTCCAGAAAATTGACTACTTCTAGACACTGATTTTAGAGTGATTTTAGACATATATGAATAATTAGTTTGCCAGATGACTAGAATAAAAGGGAGATTTAGGAGAAGGTATCCAAAAGCAAAACCAAAATCAGATAAAGAATCAGTTTGAAAGTTTCATTCTCAGCCAGTATGAGATTGCTATATATCACAAATTGAACAAATTCTTTGCATAATAAAGCGCCAAAGACAGTAAGTGAAAATAAAATGCATTCTTAGAATATAACTTCAGATTTTTTAAAACTGATTTTGCAAATACACTTCCAAAATTCTCTTGCCACCATGCATCCACTGCTAGAAGTATTTTAACCAAACTTACAGTAAAAAAAACTGGCATTATGTTTAATGTGTGACAAATAATATACCACTGATGACTTTGAATAAGCAAGTTGAGATATTCCTGAAACTTAATGAAAGCAGTAGGCAAACAGGACCCAGACATCATGAAAAACAGGGAAACTCTGGTCTATAATAACTCTGAAGTGCAAGGAAAGGAGACCTGAAAAAATTTTTCTTTCCATATTTAGTATGTGATCAAGCATTGCTTAGGAGTATAAAATTATGATGTCAACCCTCTCATAAATAATTTCATTAATAAATCTTAGCATTTCTGAAACAGTGAGGGTGTTTAATGGTTTAAATGGGAGTCTGTTTTAGGAAATCACTGCAAGCTTGGAGTGGGTACCAACTGCAGTATGTAGGTATAGCTATGTGCAAGTTCTGGCTTCAAAGTATATTTATGTCAAAATCAAATTTATTGAAAATTGTTGTTAAACTAAAAAATTCCAAAATAGTAGTGGCATTTGCTTAGCATTTTCTACTTGTCCTTGATGAACAAAAAATGGGGTTTACTCTTTTTCTCTTGAATCTTTACCCTTGCAGACTGCTCTAGATCTAAGGCCTTAGGCCTCTTAAGTTTAAGACAAAAAATATATATTTCACCTAGGTATATTTCCATAAAAACAACAGTTCTCCATTAGTCTAAATCTTAGCTGAGACCTAATGAGAAAACTCTAAAGGCTATTTACCCTCAGCAACATATTCATGATTTTTGTTTATGAATTTTAATCTGAGCCATATAACATTCAAATGAAAGAGCAGGTATATAAATGAAATTTTAGATTTTGCTATTGGATTTCCATTCTGGTAATTAAAAATTTAAAATAATTCAGGTTGATTACAAGTTTTGTATATTACATTCTCATAAAATAAACAGCTGAAGGATTTTTCCTGAAGTACTCATCTCTCTGTATAAAAAAACACCTGCAAATAAGCTAAATCTCATCCTCCAAAGGAAAGGTAAATGCAAGGCAAAACATGAGGGTTTCTAGTCGAACTCCATATATAATTTTAATTACAATAACTTCAGCTGCAAACACAGTAGCATTTGATACTAAAATATGGCAGAAACCCATCCAGCTGTATTCTATGTACCTGTTTGCAGAAGCAAGTATACTCTTGGCAATTGCTCACGTAGGTTTACTTTGAATCAGGTGATCAATTTACGTGGGCCTCACAGCAGCAATCCTTCTGTTGCTGATCCAAATATGGAAGATTTACCTTCCTAAAGCAGAACAGCAAAAATGACTCTTCACATATGAGACTGGACAGATTGGCAGGTTATTTAAAATATTTTTTGCAGGAACTAGAGGCTATTATTTCTTTTTTAAACTTAATATTTGAAGGGTTCAAATTTCTAGAGAATATCCTGACTTCCTAATCCCTGAGAAATATCAGTGACATTCAAGCACATAGAATTTTTTTTAGTGTACATATATATGAAAGTAGTTGTATGTAGATATAGAGCAACAGTCAATATGTGTAAAAGTGTATTACTTGGAATTTTACTGGACTTTTTGCTTTGATACACTTTAACTGAAACCTTTTACCTGAATTACATATGAGATACATAAATTATTGTTGTAGAACTCTGAATAACTCTTTCTATAAATTTCAACCATAATCCTCCAAAGTGAACACATGTGAAAGTGGCAAAAACACACAGAAACACTAATCTATATATAAAATGATCTAGCTCAAATTTTACCTAAGCATATACGCAAAGTATTATTTTCCCAAGTTGAGATAATTTGGATAAAATATACTTGGTTTCACATGACATTTGGAGACCTCTTCCTTAGAGATATTCAGAAACCACCTAGACATTGTTCAGCTATAAAGGTGTTCTTGAAACAATAAAGACAATGTAACTTGGCATTTCGGTAACATGATAAGTGGTCTTGTAAGCATAATTAGTCCCTAATTAGATTATTTTACTCACACATTATCTTTTTGCCTTAATGAATTAGAAATGCTATTTTACAGAATACTTTATAATACATGCTAGAGCTATTGATATAGTAAAATACCTATTTATTTATTTGTATATTATGCTTCCCAAAGTCATAGCTGAAAAAGGATCCAATATACAGATTGGATTAATTTACGAAAAAGGGTTTATTTTTCTTCATTGTGCAATGACAGAAGAGTTGTCATAGTCAATGACAGAATTAGTGAATGACAAAGAGATCTCTCATTCACATATAACTTTTTCTTGTGTACTCTTTTTTTTTAAGCTGGTGATTGATTTCTCCAGGTTTTCACATATATTTGTAGGGTACCTGTGGTGGTACAGTTCCACCTCCTCCCCTGCCCGCCCCCCAACTGCCTTCAGGCCACCTGGCAATCTACATAGAGTTCTTGCCTGTACTGCAAGAGCAGAGAGCTGGGATGAGTTGGTACTTCTCTTGTTTTTGTACAAGAGCAGTGAGTTGGGCCAATCAGGTGCTCCCTGACCATCCCTGGAACACCTGCTGCCTGGATTGTACCTGCCTGGTAAATGTCAGAACTATACAGCCTGGGAAGCACTGGAATTGTACGGTTGCTGTCAAGATACTATAATTACCTGGTGCAAATGGTGGTCAGGATGGTGATTTACTGATGAAAGTCAGTCATCTCAGAACTCTATAAACAGCGGTAACAAGTGAGGCCCTTTGAGCTCTTCTGGACTGCAGCAGGCTGCACCCTGTATCTCCCTCTGAGTGGGATGCTTCTCACAGCACTTTGAACTCTGAAGTTTGAGGTTACCTGGGCTGAACTACAGGGATCCTTCACTCTTTGAGGCTCAGCTTCTGTCTGTTGAGGAAAATCATTTGAAGTGAGTAGTTCACTTCAGGGGAATTTTCAACTGGTACCTTTATATATACATTTTGTCTGTGTGCATGTGTGTGTGTGTGAATCAATTCAAATCCTATTATTGTGATTATAGTGATTTTTTTTTAACCACTTTGTAAAAGTTAGCCAAAGATTAATTATTGCTAAACTCCTATTATTTTCTCTCTCTCTCTAAGTGTGAACAGACCTTCAACTGCTGCTATGCAAATCCCTTAGACGTAAAAGGTTTCAGCCTAAGGCTAGGTGTGGATTCAGCCACACCTAAGCTTCTCTCTAAGATGGAGCTTAGAAAGCGAGGGAGTCCATTCCAAACCTTGTGACTCAATGGAGGGTCTCCCTTACCCCTTACATCTTTCTTCAAACTCTGTATAAATGAGTTTCTCTCAATGCGACCTTGATTTTGTATTCCATTCATTTAATAAGTAATAGAGTGAACCTAAGAACTTTATTAAAGCACATTTTAAAAATCCTTATAAAAAAACATTTCTTGCCAATACCTTTGACGGTGGTTCTTTAAGAGACCTAACGGTTCATTCAAGACAAATTAGTGTAGTCAGCAGGATCCTAAATCAGGATTCATGACAGCACCATCATAATTTGTAGTTGTTTCTGATGAGTATTTAAGTGGTGCTAGAGAGAATTTTTAGTACTGCCTACTCTAAAGATTCCTGATGCTTCTTATTATAACATGTAAGTTGTTTATAATTTCGTTCATTTTTCTAGCTGTCTTCCTTACAGTAAAGTATTCTGAAAATATTTCAGACAGAATAGTCCATAACCATTATTTTTCTCATACAAATGGATAAATTATATTGTTGAAAACATATGCATATCATGTACCAGCTCTTATTTTAAAAAGCTTGCAACCATGACTTGACATAATTCAAGAAGATTACTTGTTAATGAAGAGTTGTCGTTTACGGCTGTGTGCAAGGTCAACTGTGAATGCATCACCCTGCTGGGTAACAATGCAGATTCACTTCTATAGTTGTAATGGCCCAGAATGCGTTTTCATTGGAGCTGTTCTTTCTGTCTATTGAAAGCTCCTGTATCATGAGCCACAAGGATTGATGACAAGACTTTCTGATCAGTCAAAAGGATCTTCTGTGTCTAGTAGGGCTTGTAGACTAGAAGTGATAGAAGCAGCCATTTAGAAATTTGGAACAGTAAGAGAAAGAGAGGAATAAGGATTCCAAGAGCAAAAAAAATCTGGAGAAGTGAAGGAAAAAGAAAGCAAAACCAAAATAATGAAAAACCACAACTGAGATGGCTAGGATATAAAATGCGTGTGTGCGTTGCCCAAAATAAAACCATGTTCAGATGGTCAAAGCAATGATCTTGGACCTCAGTGAAAGAAAAGGTTGTAGAAGTCACAACAGATTGTATTCTGAGGACTAGGAACACCAGATCCTCAGCTATGATAGACCTGTATGGGAATTGGTATTTTCTGATTTATAAAACTTGGATCTGAGAAGCATTACTAAGTCAAGGAGGACCGAGGACAATTATTAATGAAAAGGCTAAAACAGCTAGGGGGTATCTGGCTGCACACTGTTAAAGTTATCACAAAGTCACCATTAGTCAGAGCAGCAGCACTTAAACTAAAATTGTCAGAAAGTGCTAACAGCATTTTCAACATCTCTTAAAATAGTCAGCTGACACTTCCTAAAGCTTTGACTGTGAAATCAAAGTGTTTCCCTAGTTGCTTATGTATGATATAAAACATGCTAATACAGGAACTTCATGGACAACATGTGAAGTCATATATCAGTGGCTTCTTCACTGGGGAAAAACAAAAGGGAGGAAAGAAGAAAATGATGAACCATAAATGATATATATTTAATTTCAAGGTTAGCAGGAGCCATTATTTTTTAATACGTATGTATAAATTAAGTTTCAACTGTTGTAGAAATTTCTACTGATGATTGAATGTTATCTTTAAAACAGGCAGCACAGTATTTGCATTCTACTTAAGTGGTTATCCTCAGTTCTATGAGATAGAGTAGAACAGAGGTTCTATCAGTTATTTTCTTGGTGTGCTTCAAATTCAGACTTGAGGCAAGTTGTTTGATCTTGCACTAACCAATGTTAAGAAGCAGAACCAATACAAGGGCTATGATCACATGTTCGTTACTTAGTGGCTGTGAAATGGAAAGAAAGAGAGAACTGGCTAATCAATGAAATCAAGAATTTCCCTGAGATAATGAAGACTCAGGCCTGACACATTCTAGTGAAAAAAAAAAAGAGAGGAAACTTACAGTGTTAATTAAGCATTTACACGGTTACTGATTTCCAGGGGCAACTGGCTTAAATGAGTTTTGTACCTGAAGAATGTAATGTTGTTTGAAATTAGTGAAACAGATAAGAAAGATGTAGGAACTCACACAGACACTTACATATACATAAAGAAAAAGTAAGAACCCCTGCCTTTAAGACTTAGAGGGCTGTGTTCACTGATGTTATTGACAATGTTTTTTCACCACACTTTCACTACTTCCTAGGGTCAGTGACAGAAAGTATGAAAGATGCTAGGCTTGATAGCAGCTGAATTTTAATAACTGTATTGATAGTCTTCTGATTAATACAGTGTATTTATAATTGTGAAAATGTGTTAGAAACTGAATAAGGAAAATTTAGAGAGCACTGTAGAAGCATCAACATTTTAGTCACATATGTAAATATAGGGAACTCTTGTAATTACTATACTGGTAATGTTATTTTAATCATTAAGTATGTTGTTGAAAAATATTTGCCAATTTGAACAGCTAAAGTAGGTGGAAAAGATGTAAAGGAATAAAATGTTCCCAGACTACTCTTATCAAGTTTTACTTGATCAAAATTATTTACAGCACTTAACATTTCTATGACCCTGTCATTATTTACTATGGCTTACCTCATTATACTGTAAAATTGCACTGATCTTAGAATTAAAATAGAACTGAAGGTGTTCTCCCACAGATCTTGAAGATTTCTGAGAAGTTTTGTCTAAGACACAAGATTTTTCAAAGATAATTTTTGTAAGTGATTAAAAGGTAGGTAGCAAATAGCATGAATTATTTCATTATGTATATCTTTTCTGCCTATGACTTGCAAAGTTTACTACTCATGAACAGCAGGTGGGTATTTAAAAGTTGTGCTTGGCCAGCTAAGATATGGAAAAATTACTTGTATCTAAATAATATTTTAATTTAAAATAAATAATTTTACCTGTATTGTTTTTAGTGTATAGTCCTGATAAAAATATAGAACTGATGTAGTGTGACTCTTCAGAAATGGTCAAGCACTTTATCTCAGATGATTTGTTGAATTTCATAAACTGAAAATGGGTGACATTGAGAAGTGTCTGTTATTTCTTTGACATTGGGCTAATATTTTCCTCACACTCTTAGCTAACAGCATTTTCACATCTGTCATAAGAAAAGGCAAATGGATTCTGAAATTAGGCATTATCTCCTAATTCTACATACCAGGGTATGTACCATACCAACAGTTTTCTGTTAAAATATGTTTTCTTTACTGTGACATCACACAAAACCATTATGTGACCACAGATACATACTAAAATACACTAAGGTATTTAATGCCTTTGACAATGCATGAAAACTTGCCAAAAAATTGTAGCTAAAAACCAAACAATAGATTATAATAAATGTTTGATGGTAGACATAAATCTTTGCCATAAGATATTGTGGTAAAGGAACAGTGGAATAACAACTAGTTAAGAATACAGATAAAACTTCAACATATATTCACCTTTTTTAGTCAATACTAAAAAAAGTTGTGACTCATGTCGTTTATTTTGGCATTGCAACATTATTAATGCTTTTATTTCTTATTTTTTTAGATTGTTAATTTAGTTTTTTAATTTGATATTTTAATTAATTATGTTGTTACTAATATTTTTTTTAATTTATGTATTTACTTTGAAGAAATATAAAATTATAAAAATTAAATAAATAAAGAGGAAGAATTAATATCTTATTTAAAATACTATAT
>Ga0181612_147096_pt1 | contig 15184 bp, 9 predicted proteins | sample HoacroProtozoa21_FD_119630 | JGI IMG/M metagenome (GOLD analysis project Ga0181612, IMG submission 119630) | Hoatzin crop microbial communities from Cojedes, Venezuel. Combined Assembly of Gp0051906, Gp0051904, Gp0051908 | reverse complement strand
TCTGTAGGTGACCCTGCTTCGGCAGGAGGGGTGGACTAGATGACCCACAGAGGGCCCTTCCAACCCCTAACATTCTCTGATTCTGTGAAAAATCATGCACTTGATTTCAATTTTAAAACCTCTCTATTGCATAGTAGATTAAAGGTGGTAGGGAGACACACCTGTTCAAACCACATTAAAATTAGATGGAAGCGATCAATAGCAGAGACCTGGCTGGGTAAAATACACTTAGGAAGACAAAGTCCTCCTGTGGTCCCAGAGAGTCAATTCCAGCTTCCCTTGGGCGGACTACGGCAGGAGATGTTAGTGAAATGGGCAGCCTGGCTTTGGGTTCCTAGCTGCAGAAAATATTGCCCACAGAGTGAAGGTAGTGAAATGGCACAAACCCAACAAGAGCTTTCTACAGCTGGAGTTGATCTCATCTCTGGGTTTAGGAGTTCTCTATGGCGGCTCAGAGCAAGGCAAGTATAGATGCCCTTGTGAACTAGGGACACCCCTGCCAGAGTACGCTGTCTCCTAGACATGGGTGCACAGGGCTGCTGAAGGAGCTTTCAGTATCATGTGTGATACCTGGGTGGCTGACTGCCACTTCCATCTCTGCTTACCAGCTTTGCTGGACGCTGGGGCTTGGAGATGATGTGCTGGGATGGAAGGCAGGGGTACAGATATCTTTTGGATCCTGGCTGGAGGAGGAGTGTAGGAGTAGAAAGATGACTTTATAATTGCTATTTTTTATCACTGTTTCTGACTATATTGACTTTATACTTGACACAGCTTTGGCTGGCAAGTGAGGCCCAGATACATTCAGAATTAGATAGGACTAGGCTCATTCTTACATGAGAAGAAAATCATCGGTTGCTACAGAAACAGCTCCATATCAGTCTCGTGGGGCATCTTTGCATCTGGCTTTTTTTCCTTCTCTTTTGCTAATCTGTAGATAAGAGTCAAAGCAAGTGCAGCACATCCCACATCTATATAAAAGGTTGGAAGAACTCTGCAGAGAGCAAAGTGTGAAAGAACATCTCGTAGATAAACTGAACTTAAATGAATGAGTTAATTTACACCCCCCTACAATTTTTTTTCTTGTTTTGCAACTCTCGCTGATTTAATTGAGGTGAAAATTAAATGACACCAGTCAGCAAATATTTTAAAGACCACCAAAATCAAGGAAGAAAAAGGAGGTACTCAGAAAGGGAGTTTCATTTAGGAAACGATCTTGGGGGGTGAGTTAGAATCTGTGTTGAGAAAATTGCATATTGCTATGGAATAATCATCCAGACTCACTTTCAGGCAAGCTGCTTAACTTGATAAATTAAGGAATTAGTTAAAAATAAGTGTATGTTATGGGTGAACAGGGACCATTCTGTACACTTCAGACCAGCTCACCAGAGAGGTTTTTCAACTGGTTTTCTGAAATGTAATGAAATTTTGATGCTTAGTAGATTAATATTTATTGAGTGTATCAACGCTTAATTTATTAAAAATTTGCATTCCTTGTATTTTAATTTGATTTATTACTCATCAGTGCTTATTGCATTAATTAAAGATTGTGGTAACTTCGTGGACGTGAAGATGATCTGCTGCAGGTTTGCTGCAGAGCCCTAATGCACTGTAGAGACTGTGACTCTGGGTAGTACCAACCATGGCAAACCCCACGAGGTGGGAAGTCAGTGTGAATCACCAGTGGCCTCTTCCTGCCTTTGGGCTTTCAAATAGTCAGCAAAGTGAAAATGAAGCTGCTGCCCCTTAAGGGTAGGACAGGATTATAGCAACAGAGATACTGTGGTGACACAGGGAAGCTTTCTATTTTCCAGTTATAAATTATGGCTGATGCTGTGGAAGTCATTTTAGTGTTTCTCATGGAATGCCTTTTTGTCAACATGGGCAAAATCCAGCCTTAGCGATCTGGGAAGCTGTCGCCTCTCACCCAACCAAGGACGATAGTCATTACGTTTCAGCCCTCAGGTTGTCAGTGATTCTTGGGACAGTAGGTTGCCTGAAGACTGGGATAGTCCCAAGCATCTCTTCAGGGGCAGGTGTTTGAGAAGTGGAAAATTACTAAAGGCAGAACAAAAAAAGCCAGACATCTTGTGAGATGATTCTTTCAAGAAATCTGTCAAAACAGGGAGAGGGTGATCATGCTGGAGGGGGACAACAGCTGCAATTTGCATCTTTCAGCACTGAAGGGAGAAGCGAATATATAAAGCCCTACAGCCATGATACTTCGGATGCAATTATTTTATTAATCTTTGTGACACTTGTAATGTCTCTCTCTTTAAATTCAAATTCTGCTGCTTTTATAGCTACTCATAAGCGTGTCTGTATGTTTTTTTTAAAAAATCCATCTAGATACTAGACTGCTTGCATCCAGCTGAGCCCTGGAAACGGCAGAGAGCTAGCCCCTGAGAACTAAGAGCAGGCTTGAATTTTCGGAAAGTGATTGGATCCATAATTAGTGCATTTTTGCATGTTTAAATGCATGATTCTGGAATGCACTTTGCTGTTTCCTGCTCTCCAGGGTGTGGGTAAGTGTGCATAAACTTCTCTTGCTGAGCTGAATTAGAAAAACTTCTCCAAGGTCTGCTGAATGTCAGAGCAGAGAATTTTTTTCTCTCTCAGTGCACCGGTCAGGTGGTAACCACCGTGCTCGAGCCTGGAGCATTTGGGTGCAGCCAGTGCCAAGAACCTGGTGGCATTTCAAATCCCTTGAAGCAGTTAGGTGTTAGATGCAAAATATCAGTGCTGCTCCACTTCAAGTCAGAGAAATAACTTGAGCTTAAAGTTCAACACATGCACAAAGATTTCCTGGATCTGGAGTTAATTTGGTTTTTTCCAAACCCACCTTGAAGGCAATGTCCAAACAGGAAAAAGTTACAAACTGAACATTTATTTGTAATAATTTGATTTTATTTCCCATTTTGTTTTCCTGCAGTATCAAGTTAAGCTATTTATGTTTTTATTTAATGTGTTTTTTTACCCTAGTTAACAGACTCAGGTCAGGACCGGCGGCCAGTTGGGCTACATGTCTTTCTCTCTATTCCAAATCTCTACGTTTTGCAACCTTCTTTCATGCAGGATATTTATATTCTACCTTTTTTCCCAGTAGAGAAGCTTTCACAGAGTATAGGCTTTGGATATATATTTTCTCCTCTAGCTGTTCATTAGATATACAGTGTTTGGAGTTCCAGTTGTGCTGAGAAATGTAAGCAAAGCTTTTGGCCCAGTGGGTGCTAAGCCCTGGCATTTCATAGCTTTGTACACATGAATCAGGATTAAGGCACAGGATCTATATAAAACTGAGCTCATTAGGAGATGTTTCGTCTTATGGCTCCCGCTGGGGAGGTGGGTCCTTTGCTTTCACCATTGCTTACTTTGCTTTATTGCTCCCTGGGAAAGGAGCATGGGGTGCGCAGACCCCAGCAGAGTAGGGACAGCATTTCTGAATGGCTCTTGAGGAGGTGACACAAGGCAGCAGCAGGGTCTTCTGCTGCCTTTTACCATTACCCTGGCACGCTTGGAAAAAGGCTTGGCATATTCTGGTCTTAGTATTTTATAATAAAGCAAATGTGATCAAGCACACTGCTAAGGTCATACTGAGAATGACTTATCAGATTCAAGAGAACAAAGAGTACCTATGAAAACAGACAGGAATTATTTTCTCACAAATATGATTTGTGTCGTACAAGAATTAAGGTACTGAAGGCCAGGAAGGTTTCAGAAAATACATTTTTTTTTCAGCCTGACACCCCGCTCAGCTTCCCAGCAGTCTGATTTCACTGTTGGGCGTATAGCTCAAGTGTATTCAGTGGATGATCAACTGTATCCATGCACTTTAGCCAGTGAAGTTTTACTTACAGAGGAATGATGGGTTTGGAAAGGAGTTTCATCAGTCATAATTTCCAAGGAAGAGTGTTCATGGTAGGGAATATGAAGTCAACGTTGCCTCCTCAAGGACTTTAGCTGTCACCCAGGGAATACAGTGAATGCAGTGATGAGAATTAGATTAGAAAAAGATCAATAGGGCTGACAATAAATGAAAGTAACACAGACATTATTGAGCAAATTAGGAGAGAGAAATTAAACTGGACAGTATAATCTTCAATGCCAGCTAGACGCACTAATGTTGGGCAAAGTTAGGCAGAAGACAGTAAATTAGAAAGTGCTGTAAAGAAGAGGCAGTAACAGTCTCTCCGTCAGATTGAGAAAGCCCTGCTTGTTATGGAAAGCTCTCAGCCCACCAAAGGGTGGAACAGGATGATAATGGTCCAGGAGAACATGGATTTCAGTGGCAGGCTACAGAGAGGCAATGCTGGGGACGTCACCTAAGAATGGGAACACAGAGTAGGCAACAGCCTTGGCTGCATGCTACAGGGGAAGGGGAACTTCAGACACACCCCATCATCACCAAGGCATTGGTGGGACAGCCAGGCAAAAATATTTCCTAACCTTCTCATAGTACAGGTTGGTTTGCCCTGGAAGGTTTGCAGCCCTTCCAGAAATGACTCTTCTGTTTAAACTTGATTATTTACCAGAATAACTCCCTGTATTTTGCTATCTGTACAAATATCCAGTGATGATCAAGTCTGGCAAGCTTTTGGTGTGAGGGATATCTGGTGGCAATGAGATCCATGGGCTGACTGTGCTCAGCATGAAAAGAAAGCTTTCCTTTTATCAGTCTTGAGTTTGTCTAGATCCTCTTGCATGTCTTTGAAAGGTTCACCCCAAGGCAATATAATTGTGTTTGATCACATACAGGCTATGAGTCAGTGACTGATATGAATAAAGAACTTAGAGTCTCTTGTCTGGGTTCCTTGTCTTCTTCCCTGTGGAATCAGAAATCACTTTTATAAATATGTCGGTCCATCTGTGCTTCTAGCTATCCATTTCAAGTATACGTTCCAAAAGAGAAATAGTAACACTTTATAAGTGCAAATAAAAACACATTAAAAGGACTGAGCAAGAGTTTTTTTCTTCCTCATAAAGTACATGTGGATCCCATCCAAAAGAGTTACTGTGAGCCATGTAACTTGTAATTAATTCTGCTATAAATGTCAGAACGCTTACTTTGCAGGTCTAAGCTGACCCACTAAAATTAGTCCCCTTTTAACAATTCCTTTCATAATTTGTTTTTCAGCAGAAACGGCAGCTTGACCTCCTGACAATAACCAGCCCTGGTAAGTGAGCTCTGCCGCACGGCTCTCTTCTCTTTTCTTAAAGAGATCGTTGTCTAAATGTGTTTTTTCCCCATCTCGGACATGCAAAATGAAAAACACTGTTCCCCAGAAAATCTTTCACGTAATAACAAGTGACAGCTATATTGTGCTTGGCAAAGCCCCGGGCAGTTATCCGTTCAGAGAGCTGCCTCTTCAGACTTTTACTCTATGAATTTGAGTGCTGATATTTCTTTAAGCCTCCTGGGGTTACGTTAGCGGTATGTCTGCAGGGCAGATGCCCTTGATTTCCTAATGTGTGTTCAAGTATCATAGGAATGTAAGTTTGACTTTCCTTGGTGGCAAACATGAGCAGTTCGGGGAGAAAGGAGATGGTGGCCCTCTGTGCGTGCGGTGGGAGACAGGAGGTCCGGGCTTAGGTCTGGAGAACCCCAAAGGGGGTCGGAAAATATTTAGGTAAAATTAAAATGCTCTAAATGATCTGTTTCATAATGGCTTTTGTTATTTGTCTGTTGAGGTGATAAACCAAAAATGTGTTACACTGGGAAAGTGTTGGGCCCTTGCGCACTGTGAGTTTTGAAGGTCTCAGCACTATGATTCAAATGCAGGTCATTAGAATAGTGCTCCTTTCTGATCTCAGCTCTTAAGGCTGGGTGCCTGTTAATTTATTGCTATTATTCTGGCTCAATTTCTTTCCATTAACTGCTACAGAAGTTTGCTGCCAACCAGCTTCAGATATACACTGTGCTTGAACTGTACTCCCTTTTGGTTAAGTTTTTCAAATTTTCAGATACATGTACATACTAAGCTTAAGTTTGACTAATGGGTTCTGGCTTTAACTGGGAATAATGTGTTAGCAAAATGAACAGGTGTTATGGGAAGTGAACAAAAAGTGACACACATTTGCTTGGATAACAATTTTGCATCAATAATTGTTCTGACACTCTAAATGTAGATATCATCAGTGACACGATTTCTCCTTCACTAACCTTGTTAAAACAACAAGAATTAAAATAAGGAGGAGGAACACTTTGTTGGGACAGATGTTTGAGGCTATTGGCAATTGCATCACATTTTTGCATGTTCACTTTTCATGCCGTTTGCAATTATGTTAATGTATGCTCAGGGCACTTGCTGATAAAAGCAACAATACAGCGTGATACAGCCATTGTCACTCTTCTGACTGTAACTTCAAGGACAAACAAAGCACATTTTTCATTTTTCGTATCTTCAGCATTCCCTATTTCTAGAGGAAAAAGAAAAAAGTTCTCTGAAGGTCTTCATCACAATAAACACTCAGATCTTGCATAAGGGCATTAAAGTCCACAGACATTTGGTTGGGGACCAGAATAACTTAATATGAGACTTTTCTGTAAAATGAATTTTTGATACTTTCCTCATAAATTCAGATACAGTATTCACTGGAACAATGAAAGGGTTGACTGAATTGAGTTTGTGCATAGGTGTGATCACAGTAAGTAGTTATTGCTTCAGATCTCTCAGTTTAATATAGCAATCTACTAAATCAACGCAGCAATTAGTTGGAAGGATCAAAATAGCTAAATACTAAACCAGCTTTCAATAACAGCGCAGGTAGACATACTGCACTAAAAGGCGGGAAAAAAGCTTTCCATAACATGCATTTTTTCTGAAATGCAAGTTTTACCCTTTGATACTTCGCCAGAAATCTACAATAATTGGCTACATAGGAAAAAAAAAAAATTATACCATGATTATATAATTGAGTGCCTAAAATTTTGCTTTCAGTAAAGGCATTTTCAAAAGAAGCCTGATGCTGGGTCAGGCGAAACTTACTTAAGAGCCTAAAGCTGAGGTTTTTGAAGAGGCTGAAAGAGTTAGGCACTTAATTCCTAGTAGGACTGGAAAACGTCAACCTGTGGATTAAAGGGTCTAGTCTAGGCTTTAGAAACACAAAAATAAAATAAAATAAATCATAGTCTTGAGGCTTTCATCTGTCTTTGGAGACTGCGACTTTTCAATATTTCATTCTTTGAGTCCTAAGCTCTAAGATCTGACATCAACAGTCTGCTTTTACAAAGTCGTGATATCATTTATGATGGCTGAGATCAGCCATAATCACTGTCATCCCTTAATTTACTGATTCAAATTAAGGACTGGGCTATTTATTTGCAGCTGTTAATCCTCTGGGAGTTGTTCCTGTTCTCCACCTTGCCGCAGGCAGGCAGCCTTCGTTTGTGGTGGAGGTCACTCAGCCTTATTTATAGTATGAAAGTCCTCCGTGTCTCACAAGCAGTATCAGCCACCAAAGCCTTATTGCTTAATTGTAAGAATAGACAAAGGACTTCAAAACCAAAGGTGACCTCTGTGATTTGCACCTCTGTCATGATGAATATCATCTTTCTTGTGTGTGTATGTGAAATTCCCGAACCAGTTTTTGTACGTTTAGTCAAGAATCACTCAGTGATCCCTTGCAGGTATTACAACTGCTCTTCTCCATGTGCTGCTAAAAAAAATTTCCAAAAATTGATCAGTCAATTAATGAGATTAATTGCAAGGTAAAATAATGCCATTAATGTCAATAAAGGGCTGTTGAGACACCAGTGCCAAAACATTCAAAAGAGAGTTTGTGGGATCATAGAAACCTTAATGTTACCTCATGGTAGTTGTGCTGTTCCCCGTGGCCGTGGCTGTTGCACGATTCCCCAGTACTTCACCGATGGGTAGGACGTGGTGCCCATTCCTTGTGCCCTGAACCCCCACCCTGCCCATGCTATGACGAGCCCACCATCCGAGGGTGACCCACCGCTGCCTCTTGCCTTGCTCCAGATGGTTCCAAACACTGAGCAATGTGCATGCAGCTCTGCAAAACCTGGCTGAGCAGGTGCTTGACATAAAAGCACAGTTGTACATTAAACTGAACAGGTATAGATCATATATCTGTAACCTGGACTGAGGGCACTCTGGAAAAAAAAGGAAAAAAAAAAAAAAAAAGAAAAACGAAGACATGCAGAGGGTGAGACCCGCAGCTCCAACTACACATTTTGCATGCAACATACCGAGCTGACCTGTTCCAGTACCCCTAAGAAAATAGCTACGGAAAGCTCCACGATGTGCCCCAAACTGGAGGAAGCCTTTGCTTTGCTGTGGATCTCCAGAAACAGCCAGACACAAATGATGCATAAGCTGGGAGCGAGCCAGACTCCCTCATGCTCAAATATATTCCTTTGAAGTAACTGACACCCATGTAAAATGTGGAGGCGAGTTCACTGCTCTGCCTTACTGCTGAGTAGCTGGAGGAATGTTAAGTTAAATTTATCCATGCTCTCACCACACTCCTTTCTTCTTGCCCCTTGACATGTGAGTTACAATTAGACTGTAACGTGCTGTATGGTTCAGGGTGCCGGAGTCAGAGCTGATGTGCGCAGTGGGGTGGGGGAAAGATGTTAAAAATTCATTAGTAGCTGGCAGGGACATGCTGGCAGGGAGTGGGACATAATGAGATTTAAGTTTTGGTGATTTAAATTTTCTTTAAACTTACTTTTACCTCTGAATTTGATACAAAACATTTCCTTAACACTTCTAGGTGACTTTAGGTTTTAGGACGAAATCTTCAGGTGGTTTAATTTGGCCTTGCTGCACAAATGAGATGAGGATCTGCCCTTAATTTCTACATGATTATGTTCTAGTAACACTTTGAACATCCACATGCAATCACATCACATTTTGTGGTAACCACTCAATAGCTCCAAATAAGATATCCCTGTTTCCATAGCTTTTCCATGGAGACAAAGCTTTTTGCATCTCCTGTGTTTACGATAATAATACAGCTTTCCAACTTCTCAGTAAGGTAAGTTCATCTCCCACTGAAGTATTTTTTAATTATTGATACCATAAATGGAAGTGTGTTGGAAACTATTGGCTTTGAAAATAGCTTACATGTGATATTATCCAAGAACCATCAGGAAAATTCTTTTGAAATTCTCTTTGATTCAGCCCTCCTCAGGGCTTTATCCTTCTCTACCAGTCTCTCTACTGCCAATTTAAAATAACATTCTCTTGAAATCAGTGCAATGTCAGGAGAAATTCATCAGCACCGTAGGTGCATGTTTCCCAGATGTATATAAACTTACTACATTTGGCAGCAGTAAATTGATTGCATTTAAAAAACCTAGGGTAGTTGAATATTCCATAGTGCCCAGCTTGGCTACAGCATGGAATATAAAGTATTTAAGTTTCTTTCGGCTCTGTTCTAGGTGAAATCAAGTAAGAGCTGACTCCATAATTCCTTCCTTATGATTTACTCAGATTTTACTCTGACCACATTAGAGGTTAACATGCAGGGATGGAGTAAGATTTCCTAATCTCTGTGGAGTGACACTAAGATTTGATCAGAAATGTTAATGACTTTGTGCATGCTTCCCCCTACTATTCAAGCTCTTGCACTTTAAAACAGGGAAAAAAGCTTGATTTTAAAAGTAGTTATCAGACTTCTCTATGTGGTGAAATATTCTCCCCCCTTTAATATCATCAGTGCTGCATGCTCTAAAAATGTCTCCATTTCATTAATTTGTGATACACTGCTACACTGAATTCTTTTAAGGTGGCTTTAGTTTCTGCCATACATATTTTACTGCTTTAAATTATAGATATAGGACTGTTGCCTAGCTAATTTCCTCTGGTTAGGAAAATATATTTCTACTCTCCTGGCATTGCATAAAGTGATATGTGGGATTTGCTACATTTTTTAGCTGATTTAAGTTTTGCATTTCTGCTTATTACTGCTTATGAGACCTCAAGTAAAACTACGTAAAGGAAGGAGTTTTACAGTATATTTGAAAGTTTCATTTAACTGAATTCCACGACTAAGCCCCCCTACAAGACTTTTCCATTACCTTCCTGAGTAGTCTGGCTATCTACTTCTTCCTAATTGAAGCATGAAAATAATATGAACTCAAAGTCATGAAGCTATAAGGCAGGTATTAGTAAAAATGATACAGAGTAATAAAATGTGACAGAAAGTTGTTTGCTCCTAAAACTCGGGTACTATTTTTGCTAGTCCTTATTAATCGTACATTGATTTTGGTCTAAGTATGTGTCAAGGGATAGCATCTGAGTTTTTAAACAGCCTAACATAATTACTGTTCATGTTTGTTAGTGATGCTTCACATGCTATTTTATTTGGAAAGGAGCTGGAGAAAAGAAATTATTGTCTTTCCAGTAATAATTGAGTCTTTTAATGCTCAGTGATGGATAGGAGTGAAACGATTTCCCACATCACTAAGACACTGGGTGTTAATCCACCCATTTGCCCACAATAATATGAAATTATCTGGGAGGACAGTACCTCATTGCTCAGCAAGGCAATAGACCCCAAACGGCTTGTTTGAACCCACAGTCGAAGAATTTTTTACCATGCAAATAAAATATATATGCTGAAGTCTCAGCTCAAGGTGAAATTCCAGCGTTGTCCATCTTAGTTGAATCCTAAAACTACAAAATGAAGTTTGTTCTAGACTTGATGAAAATTTAGTAAGATGAAGTAGTAACCGAAAGCAGAGAGAAAATTTGTTTTTGGTTTTTTTTCATGCCATTAGGTTGGTTTCAGCTGTCCTGAGGCTAATTAGGAAATCTGACTGTATCCAATTCCTCATCTTCACTGTATCTGAAGAGCTGTAAGAATTTCCATTTGCTATGATAAGGACAAGTAATATTGTTGCTTGTAATTACCTATTCGTGCAGATCAGTACCTCCCTAATTCTTACTTAAACCTCTCCGTTTGCTGGAATAGTGACTGCAGAGATGCTACGTACTCTCTGAATGGTGTTGCTGTTCCCACCATCTTTTCCCTGCTCAGACAGTTTTTATTTACAACATGTCCCAAGAGAGTAAGAAGTCCACCCTGATCTTTCTGCCTGTCCCCTGACCTATCCCGATCTGTCTCCCCAAAAACCATCTATACCCATCTCAAATATCACAGTTTTGAGATCTATTGAAATGACACTCTTTTTTTTGATCCAATAATGAAACCATATTTTTTTTCCATTTAGTTGCAAAATATTTACTTTTAGTAAGACTGTTTCATCCCCACCTTTGCATTTAAAAAAAATGACCTTTTTTGGATACATGTAGAATAAGCGATATTTGCAAAGTCAAAAAAAGACTGCAGAGAAGATATCCTAAAGGCTAATCCATTACTTTTGAAGAAAAATATCAAGCTTTTCCACAATACCTTATTATTATTCTGGGTCACCATGATGTTTCCATGCACCTTGGCATGTCCCTTTAATTGGATCCTTACATAGGAAGGTCCGGCAAGCTTGCATTGAAAGCTGACATTTCTAACTAACTGACCTTTTCAGGCCCAGTGATACTCCTATAATGATTATCCTCTAGCATTGTTTGGACACAATACCACATACTTCACAGCACATACAGAATATGTTCTTTGAGAACTATTCAAAATGCCCGATCTCAAGTTAGCAAAATGAGAAAATTGGGTGCAAACATTCATCAGAGTGTTATTGTGCAGGTATCGATTTGAATGCCCTTTCATTTCTCTGGGAAAAAGTGTTGTATTATAGAGCTCTAAATTAACTTCTGTTCTGTTTTTTTTCCCCAGTAAGTATAAAAAGGTCAAATTCATTCATAAGGCTGAATAGATTTGCAGGATATAAGCAATAAGATAGCAATCAACCTTCAAATAACCTTTAAAGAGACAGTATCTTTTCTTATGAACAGTAATTGATCTGCTCATTAAGTCACTGCATACTCTTTGGGGCTCACCTAGGCAAAAATGTATAAGACCCATGACAAAAGGATGTCAGCTAAAACAAAATGGGAATAAATCCTCATGTGGGAATATAAATATTTTACAGCTTTTGGGGGGTGTAAAGCTGCTGAAAGTATTGACATTGCGATGTGAATTCCCTGACGTGGCTGTCATAAGGCTGAGTGAAAAAGACATAGAAAAGACCTCGAAGAGTGAATTTGGTATTAGTGAGGACGACAACGGTAACATGCTCATACATGTCTGAAACCTGAACACATCTTCAACTTCCCTTCTGAATTTAGTAGCTTATGTGGGAGGGCGATCATTGCTGTTTGCCTCCGATCGGTCTACATATAGGGGGTGTACGTATAGAGGGATTTTTGCAAGGGAGCCTGCTACACATCGTGTCTGGTTTGCCACTGTGTATTTTTAAGAAAAGCCAGATTGTCAAGTAATGGCCTTCTTTGCACCATGAGTGCTTTTTGGATGCATGGGGGGGAGTAATCATCTCTGCCTACGCAGAAATAAAACCTGCGTCCAGCTTATATTTCTGCTTCCCTGACTGCAGCCCGCTGTAACCTTCACACGGTCTGGGGCTGTGTCGCTGCAGCTCCGCTTGTGTAAGCCAGAGCGGTTAAAGGGCTGCTGGAAATTTTTTCAAGGAAGCACTATTTAGCCAGAGACTCGCTTAAATAACAGAGATTGTCAATTTAAGATACCAATCAGAAGATAGTGTTCTGTCCATGTCCATATTTCATTTCTGCATGTAAATCCATGTTATGTTTTTAGTATTATTTTTTATGAATTGCACATATGCTGAGGACTATCTGTGCATAATTGATTACAAGGAGTTGTCTTGGTTTTTATCTTTGATCAGAATTTTCAGAAGCAGCAAGTATCCCAGGTGACGAGGGTTTTTATGCTGTAAATGTTTGCACATAATGCTTTCTGTTTTACTTCACAATGTGCAGAATGAGCATCTGGCTCATTTAGAGAGAGTGGAAATGAGCAATTCTATGCACAGGTGTATTATGCTCCTTCTCTTTTTGCGTAAGCTTGAGGAAAACTTAAAATAATCTTCTTTTTTTCTCCCCAAACCCCACCCTTTCCCAAGTATCAGATGCTTTTAGAGAGAATGGAAAGCTTTCTTCATTTTTAATTAAATTTTAATTTGCAAGGGCATCTGTATGGAAACATTCTCTTCGCTTAGGAATTTTTGTTCGTTGAATTCTCTGCTGAGTCACCTGAATAAGACTTAGTGAAAATCAGTGTATTAAATATCTAGAAGGCAGCAGAGGATTATATTGACACTACAAAATGGAGTACAAGAGCAGAAATGCGTGAGCTAGCAGAGACCTGAACAGCAGAGCTGTGCTGCTTGCAGCAGACTCACCAGTGTGTGTCCAGATGTGGACAAGCCATGTTATCAGGGTGCTACGCCTGAGAAAAATAAACCCTTAATCTCCTTTTTTTTTTGTTTTTTAAACTGGCTTTAGAGTGCTGTCATTCCAGTGCTTGTGGTTTTTTTTAACGTCACACATACAGCTAACTGAGCTTCATTTCTATTTTGGTTGCACCCATATATCTCAGTCCCCAAGGGTGTCGTTGTGCTGGATGCCCACAGTGTGACGCAAAGCTGCCCCTGAACAGCTGGAGACTTAAAAAGATAATGCAAGGGGCAGTGGGCAAGAAACATGGAAAAATATTGTCAGAAAGAAAGTATTATTTTAATAGAACCGCATTTCATTTTTGAGAAGCTGCCCACTACTGTCTTTGTCGCCTTCCAGACTCTTGTGCCTCTTTACTACCCCTTTTCCCCAGTCTCTGGTGTAACAGAAAATGGCAAAACAGTGATGATTATACAGCTACAGTGGATGGGACTGAAGGAGAGAGGAGCTGGAACGCACAAAGGACTTTTCCTTAGCTCATTTGTTTCTAAGAATTGCCAGTGGGCTCATTTTTTTTGTATGCAGAACATTTTCCGTTAAAGCAGTCAGCCAAGGTCACTGGGAAACCCACAAGAAAGCACAACCTAGAGCCTTTATTATTATTTTGAGCTTGTAACTTGAAGGCACAAAGGAATTTTTAGGAGAGATTTGAATAGGGAAGGTGTGATGGTTTTGTGAATTCAGACTGAAAGTGCAGGATAACCCATGGTGGAAAAGTGACTAGTTCATCACGCGGCTCAGTGTGGTATTGGAGGGAGTTATCTGAGATGCTGCTAAATGAGATAACGTGAGTACTGTTAGGCAGTAGTATCACTGCAGTGTCCTTAAAAAGCAGGTTAATGGAAGGTGAAATACTGTTTTAACACCACAGTCTGCTTCTAACGTTGCAGCTAGCTGTGGTATCTGTACAAGACACTGCACTGGACCATGTAGGTGCTGTGAGTGCCAGGACAGAGAGTGCCGGCAGAGGAGCAAGGCAGGGGAGGGCAAGGGACTCAAGCAATATAGTACAAGGGCTGCAGTGGGGCCTGGGGAGGGCAACATAAACCACGAAGTTGCATGTGCTGGGCCATATGAAACAAAATGAAAATAAGTGTGTTTGAAATCTCTATGAGACAGCAGGGGATTATATTATCCTTGATGTTTTTATTGTATTGCCTGCCCTGTTACAAAGCTGCATGCATTGTCCTTATCCTCTGGGGACTACAGGAAGGAAGCAAGAAATCTCTGTTGAGACCTTGATTTTCCTGCCCATCCTCTGGGCAGCCTCAGAGCTGTACTCTCTGAGGCTCTAAATTCTGCTGTGCTGCTGTCATCCCCTGTGCTAAACCTACCTACTTGCTGTTCCTCCCAGGTACTGTGAGGGTGCAGGGTCCATGGCTGGATGCAAAAGGAATTCTTATCTGGCCACTTAGACTTGCTGCCCATTTGCTTTGGGATCTGATCCAGAGAACTTCAGTTGCCTCTTACTTGGACCAAATCCCTAATTGTTGTCAAAGCTTTGAAAACCTGACACTGAGAGCAACTTCACGCACTGCGTTAGCATGTGATCCTGAACTGAACCCCCTCACTGCAACAGGGGGGCTTGAATTTTGGTCTTCAAGCACTGAAATAGCTTTCTATATACTAGGAAAATTTCCTGTGTGGTCTAATTTGAGTACCTGGGTCTGGGCTGGACCACTGGCAGCAGCACGGCCAAGCAAGAGGTTCCCATCCCTCTGCCCCCCAGGACCCAGGCGCAGGTGGTCACCTCTGTCATAGTGTTGGCTTTCCCACCAGCTGCGTGGACACTTGCGACATCTCAACAAACGCCT
>Ga0181612_156868_pt1 | contig 15186 bp, 9 predicted proteins | sample HoacroProtozoa21_FD_119630 | JGI IMG/M metagenome (GOLD analysis project Ga0181612, IMG submission 119630) | Hoatzin crop microbial communities from Cojedes, Venezuel. Combined Assembly of Gp0051906, Gp0051904, Gp0051908 | reverse complement strand
GTTTGGAGGAGAAATCCCCCGTGTGCCCGGCGCCGCAATAAAGAATACCTGCTTAACAGTATACATTGTACTGTTAGGTTTTTCTTACCGGATCTTCGAATCAGTAGCTTTAACTGTGTGCCTTTGCTTGAAGATCAGGTGGCTGCGATGCGTCTGGAGAGACTGGCTTCCAGGGACAAGAGATAACACTGACTAATTAAAACCTTACCCTTATAAAAGACGAGTCTGATCTCTTAAGGTCGTTTACAATTTTTCAGGTACCTGCAGTGAATAGAGGACAAGTTTCCTTTTCCTTATTCTCTGTTATTCCAGGTGGAAACAGGTGCCAGTGTTAACATTAATACTTAACATAAATAGTACAAATATCACTCTTTGATTGAGATTATCAGCTTGTCCCTAAAGCCAGTTGTGCTGTGCTTCTTGTTGACATCAGCATAGCAACCCACTGAGAAAGCCAGATTCTCTTTTACAAGTTAAAAAGAAGAGCTTTCGAACTGTGGAAGTGCGGATGTGGCTGCTTGAAGATAGCTGAAGCACTTTTAGCATGTGATTTTTATTATTCATATATAAATCTGGATAAATATTTAGCAAACAATACATACACTTAAACGGGGCATGTTCAGTGCTTTTAAGAGCACTGATTACTGCTTGCCATGGGCTCTTCACCCACAGTGGGAACTTCTGTTGCTCTGTAGCCTGCGGAACTCTCCAGTGGGTCAGCGGGTTAAAGCTGCAGAAAGACAATATGCAGATTTTCTTGGCTCAGCAGTATTTAAAAATAAACAGAATATAAAGATGTTGTTAAAGTCATTTACGTTATGTAAATCATGAGAAAGCAGAATGTGTGTGTTGGAAATAGTTATGTTTGTTTATTCATTTAAAATCTCTGCCCTACTTCGTGTTTATTTTTTTATGCCAAATTCCTTACATTTCGCTGCAGAACTTAATTATCTTTAGATGGGCGTTGTTAAAAGTACTTAATCAGGCTGGCTACCTACAGCAATTCGTTATAAAATGAAAATAAACATCAACAATAAGCACCCTCATTTTTATACGTGGGTTGTCAGACAGTTAATTAGTACTTAATGAAAAATAGGTTCCAATTTGGTTTTCACAGCCTTTCAGACTTGCCTATTTGGTTTTTTTTAGCAATTCAAGCCCAGTTAAAACTGTGACTCTGCAGGTAGGCTTAATGAATTTTCAGCGTCAGAGGGAGTGTAGAAATGGCAGTGCACCAGCTGCAGCAGGTGCATCGTGTCCCGAGTCCTGGCTGGTTTCTCATAAACACTGAGGGAAAACAAGATTTTGAAAATGTTTGCATTTTATTTTTTCTGTGTGGCCAAATAACCTACCAGTGCTGTCCTTCAGCACGTCAAAATATCGCATAGGAAATAATTTTTTCACAGCTACTTGACTTGCACTTGGCTTTGATGTTTGTATTGCCCGTGATGCAATTGGTTTTGCCTTCTGCCTCCTGTTGCTACAACAAGCCATTTCCCATACATGTCATCTCCAAAGGGGAAAAGACCGCATGGAAACAGAACAAAGAAAACAGCACAAAAGAAAATCAGGGATTTTTCCAAAGGCCCATTTGATGTACAAGTATAAACAGGAAAAAGATGTCTATGGAGGCAGGAGCCAGGAACTGTGCTAGCAGACAGCTGTTAACTTGTGTAGTTACCAGCACTTTGGGATTCTGAATGGTAAATAAATAAGTGATTCCAATGCACATGGTGAAGAAAATGCTCACTTCAGTACCTTTAGTGTAATGTTGAAGTCTGTTGTAAACTCCTAGCACTGGAAGTTGAACTCTCACTTTCATGTCTGTCTTGGAATGCCAAGTGCAGGTATCAACAGCTCTTTTGGTTCTAGCCCCAGAAAAGGCAATACCTCAAGATACCAGAACAAAAATATTGTCTGCTGTGATGAAGCAAGAAAAAATACGGAAAAGCTCATAACAGAACTCAACAACTCTTACTTGTGGGTAGATTTTAAAAAGCCCAACATGTTGCTCCTGAATCTTATTAAATATTTGTTTAAAAAAATGCAAATGGGAATTGCTCAAAAAATAAATTTTAAAATTCAAGTTCCTGTGGTAGGTATTAAGTATTCACAAATCTGGACCACAGTGTTTTTACATTCTTAATTATTTTTTTTCTGAAGTGAGAGAGGTAACATTTTAAAGACTGACTTACTACCCAAAATAACATCTCATGGGTTAACAGTCTTGCTTCTTCCAATGCAAATTTTTAATGTCACATTGAATTTACTGTAAGCATGCTTGGGATAAAGGAACTGATCTGCCTACACAGTGGAGTCGGGTTTACTTACTACCTTGGGTAGAGTATGGGGGGCAGGGAAACCAGGATTTACATACCAAAACAGAAAGCAGTAGACATGTCACAGGAAAAAATTCAACTCGCTGCATAACAAATATAATGCACGCATTTTCTCTCAGGAAGAGGGAAAATACATTTTTCGACTTTGTATTTCCTCTGCTGTTCTCTAGTCTATCTTTTTCATCCCTAATTTCTGCGTTCCCTTCAGATCTTTGCTTCTTTGGTCTGAGCCCTTACTCTTTGTACTCTTCTCTTAAAATATCACTCACTCTGTTCTTGGAACCTGTGTAGGACTCTCCTGTTCCCCTTGACAACAATGCGTTTTGCTTCAACTGAAGCAAACTGTTTTTCTGTTTCATGTATTCCCTGTTTACCAGGGTATCTAATCACTGCAGTTATCATCGCTGCTCATTCCAAGCCCTGTTTTGTCAGACGGTGCCCCGAGCCCTCTTTTCCTGAACAGAAAATGGCCTCTTATTTACAAATCATCACATCCCTGCCAAAATTAACTATGCTGTATCAACTTAACTCTATTTGCTGTTAATTTCTGCCCATTACAAATTCACATCAGTCCTAGCTGACGTTTAATTTGTATCCAAATTCTGAGCGAAGCGAGCAAGAAATGATTTGAAGCTCTCCATAAATAGCCACATTAAATGGAGAGGTCACATTAAATAGACAGGAACAAGACCTCCAGAAGTTAATACTGTAATTAGATTTTTAAAGTGTATTGTATAACTAAGTATGAAATGCTGTAAGATCTAGTTCTGTCCTTTATTATTTGTATTTTTTAAGTAATAAGAGAAGATGGAGAATTAGTGTGTGGAGTATGTTAGAATAGAACTGAAACAGTCTTTTGATTCAGGTATTGTATAGTAAAACGTTGTGTTAGTCCTAAAAGCAATGAGACGTATTTCAGGAGAGAGACTAGCAAGCGTTCTCAAGTTTAGGTAGATTGATTTCAGCTCGTTTAGCAACCCGGTTTGATCTAATTGTCTCTTTATTGCTCTGAACATTCCTGAATTATGCAGAGAATTTGTGTTATGTGATTTGGTATTGGATTAAAAAATGTCACAGCTTAACTTTCTTTAAAATAGTGCAGAACTTTGTTCACAGTCAACGAAGTTCATTATTTTTTTGTTCAAAGCCCAGCTGCAGGCCTGGAGCGTTTCTCATAAATATCAGGAAGTACCCGAAGCCACAGTCAGGATTAAAGAGTCGATCTGAACCTTAGATCTCAGCTTTAAAGCTGTAATGTACAGTGAATTTGGTTTCATGGTAAAGGAAATGGTAATTGCTGAAGTATGTTTTCTTAAGTTGCAAAATCATTTTTGAAATGTTTTCACTGAAACCTCTGTCAGCGCTGTGCATGAGAATGAGTGGACTTGCAGCGCAGCGGTTATGCGTGACCGCAGCACTGAATCTGTGTGTCGGTGTCACTGATACCGAGACGGAGGCTAGTGTGGCTGCTCCCTCGTGCACAGTGTCAGATGCACAGGCACAATCCCCAGGTCTAAGCAAGTGAATTGACAATTTCAGTACGCTATTCCAAGAATTTCTTCTGAAAGATGAGTCAAGTTGTTGGTTATCTGGCAAACATACTCTCAGGAGAATCAAGAACACAAGTCCACAAGTGATATCCTTAAGTTACAAACGTGCAGAGTAAATTCCTCAGTGTAGTAGTAAGGTATTAGAAAAAGCACTTTGCTCCCAGCTCCCTGCAAACACAGAGTCTGGTCCACAAGGCTGAAAGGAGTGCAACAGCACAGTAAAGTATCAAACGCGTTTCAGCACGTCTTCTACACCTGGGTAGCTGCATCAACCAAACCACACACCCTGTATTCTCTTTCCGTAGCAGTTTATTTAATCTGAACATTTTATTGCGTGAAGGCAACTGTCTTTATTGTATTTACAAAGCAAATAAAATATGAACATTTGGTGCTCCCTGCCCTTTTTCAACGGATGTTGCATTTAAACAGGTACTTCTTTCGACAAGTGGCAGTATTTACTGCTGTTCTACTGCTTCATTCATGTCAGTGATCCAGATAAAATACAGCTCTTCAGACTGACTGCTGCGCTCTTGAAAACTTGGCTTTCTTGGGTACTTCATATAGCAGGTGTAGAAGGTATACCTTATATAGCACTTGCAGAAATAGGAAGCATCGACAAAACTATTATTGTCTGCGGTCTACATAAGCAAAGACACATGTCTGTTTTCATGGTTTTATTGAATCTAACACAAGCTGCCTATGAAGGCAACAGGGTTCAGCTAGGGTGCTTGTGAATTCAGTATTGCAACGATATCAAAACATGGATGGGCATTTAAGCCTCTACTGACCCACCCTCAGTTCTGTGGGATCCCATATGGATGGATGCTTTTAGATCCTGGCCAGCGGTTGTAGACTTTCTTCAATGATTCGTAGTTTTTGGACACTTTGCTAGATTGTGTCAAAGACATTAATAAGAGTTTCTTGTCTTTTCCTCCTATATTTCATTGTCAAGACCCGAAGTCAGTTTTGTCGTCTTGTATTGCACCCTCTCTAAGACCACATGAATATTTCAGTGGTGTCTTAGCACTTAACTTCACTCCAGATGCGGTCTAATAAGAACCTTGGAAATTAAATGAAGTGCTCCATATTTAAGGCTGTCATTTTAAATTATTGAACAGCAAAATGAAGGCTTAATCTCAATTTTAAACCTTTGCCTTAAATCTTATTTTAGCATCTCTTACTTGGACTTAATCAATCACGATGATCCGATACATAATACAGTAAGTTAAAATTAAGAGGGCTCAATCTCTACAGCTACATATTTAAAGGAAACACATTTGTCACTGTGGAAAGATACTTCTCCTACATGTAAAGTGAATTTAAAAACAAGCACCACGTAATAAAGTGATGCAAAGATTGCATGAGAAAAAAAATCAAGTGCATTGTTTCATTATGAAATGTTTCGACCTAGACCTTCCTCTCCGGGCACACGAGTGAGGCAATCTGCTAAACTAGAGCTGTTAAGGAACTGGGAGCACCAGGTACGAAAAGACATTAAGAGAGCAGCTGCATTGGTGTGCTGATCCCTCTACTGGAACAGCATCTGATTTCCTTGGCAGTGGTTGTGTTGGTAAGGTAGTGGTCAGTAGGAGAATGAGAAAGAATTGGAATGGCTTTTTTTTAGGTGCTTCCAAAGTGTGATGTAACCTCAGATACCAAAGATGCATTTCAGTCCAGGATCTGAATACATTTCTTACTGCTTACACTATCAGTAGTTTGATTTTCGTACAGTTCAGTCCTTCATTCGCGTGCTTGAATTACTGACACAGATGCCTGTAAGAGGGGAACTAACCAGAGTTATTATCTGGACTCTGATGGGAATAAGCTCTCACACTGAACTATTTTTGTTGCAGATAGTATGAGCAACTGATTTTAAGTTTCCCTACCTCAATAGCTGAGTCAGTTTGGTAACCAACAGCAGACAGGGCTTCAGCTAGTGGGACGGTGGCAGGTTTCTGCAGAGTTCCTAATTTATTCAAAGCACTCCAGACATAAACACATGGATTTCATTAGCTAAATGGCTGGCGTAACGAACTTTCCATTGAGGTACATGGAGGAACAGACTCTATGTGCTTATAGTGTACAATGTAGAACTTGAACACCAAACTGATACTGGAATCTCCTGCTTAGATGCTGCCTATTCCTGAAGGTGCCCAATTTCATATGCATGGAAATTTTTGATGACGGATTTCCTCAGGCACTCCAAGTTACTCTTTTGTACTTTCCCAGCACAAAACTCTTGACAAAACCGATTCTTGACAAAACCGATTGGGTTCTTTGCACCAAAGAGGCAGCTCAGGAGAAAACAAGGCAGATGCATGCAGTCTGTGGATTGCACCCATGACAGTATGGGCAAGATTCTGAAAGGCCCGTAAGAGAGAGAGTAACTAGGAATGAGCAGCAGTCACAGCCAGAACATTCACCTACCAATAAGCTAATTTCTGTGTGCTCTCAAATTCAGCCTAAGCAAAATGTATGTGGGCTACATGAGTTATTCCCACAGGGGCAGCCTAATCTCAGCCATGCTTCATCTTGGGCATCTTTCAAGCATGCGGTGGCTTATTTGCATGAATTTCCTGTGAGCCGAATGCACAGTGAGCGCAGTCAAGAAATGAGAAAGCAAGAGAGAAGAGGGGCCGTAAGCATCAGCTCTGCCTTTGAAAAATCTACATGACTTGTATGATCAAAAAGGATGGACACCACTATTTGAAGACAAGAGCTGGAGGGCATTCACTTGAGAGGGGTTCAAGTGGAGTCTTAAGTGGATGATGGCACACTCTTGAAGCCCTGAATAAGACCAGGAAATAATTTTTGAGAGTGGTGGAAAACAGGACTGTAGCCTCGTCCATAGCGTGTCCTAGTGCGTGCACTTCAGGCGATGTGGCGGGGGAATCACTGTTACTCCGCAGAGCTTTCCTCACTGGATCAAGCCTGCATCCATCTGTAAACGTGAAGAAGGGGACAGAGGGATTCAAGTCCGTCATGCAGATGTTAGACTGGCTCCATGTGCTGTCTATTTGGGACTCCTCCTGAGTCTTACTGACTGTGCAGGGGAACTCTGGCCAATAGCCAGGCATCTTCATTACATCGAGACCCTCGTTGCTAAGCTCAAGTGCAAAGTTTGTAATACTTTGGTACTTTCTATTGTAGCTATAAAATGCTTGAAGTGCGTCTTTTCAGTGGCAGAAGAATTACACAGGGACCAAACCTGCAGGGCCATCCCTGAGATGGTCTGGGAACCTCTGTAACCAGCTCTGAAGGGTGTTGGCAATGCACAAATCCCTGCCTGCCAGCGTGCAGTGAGAGCACAGACAGTGTTTTGCTGTGCTATGTACACACAGACAGGCAATAGTCAGCTCCCAAAAATGTAGGTCAGAAATGCCCACTGCAGTCAGCCTTCCGTCACGGGAAACAAAACCCCATCCAGAACACAGAAAGATGTTTTGAAAACGGGTTCTCTTTCACATTACTTTGTTCTGGTTTTCTCATTCTCAAGCATACAGTTAACTCCTGCCCGATACTGTGCTATGGAAAGGAGACTGGCAGGCACTGTAAAAACACAGTGAAATCTTCCAGCCTCCCAGTAAGATAAAAAGCACCAGCTTCTAGCCCTTAGAAGTCATTAAGTATGTTCTTAAAGAAATGATTTTTTTAGAAGGACACTACATTTTTCTGAACTTCAAGAGATTTTAATGGTTCCCACCAAATCCAACTTTATGGTCTTATTGCGACAAATAGGACATCTGGCTGTACAGAGCAAGAAATACAAATCAGTCCTAATACCAAAACATAAAAATCTCTGAGCCATTTGTAGTTCTTCTGTACTGCTAGGGGCAAAGAGAGAGTGAAGGATAGAGCAGTGATGCTAGATTGATCGGCATTGATTTGAAACAAACTACAAAACTAATACTTAAGATTTATCCCTTATGATTAATGAAGAAAAATTCATGCTGAATTCTACTTTACATCATTTTACGTATCCTTGGCCCAATCAATGAACCTCATGAGTACATGTGCCCCTATTTCAGCCAAAGACACCTGTGACACTAGCCTTAACTACTGTCCTTGTGACAGCTCCCTTATCAAAATGAAGTTTTTGCACTATTTTTTGTAGCCTGTGGTTTTCTTATTTCTGTCTGACTCACTTCTCTGATAGACACTACAAATAAAAGTTATTTTAAGCAGAATCTGTACAGTAAGGATGCTTTTCCTGAAACAAAAATGATCAATCTTGCCTTGGACCCGTCAGCAATAGCCTTTAAGGAAAAATAAAACAACAGTCTTGTTTATTACCTGGTCTCCATCAACTGCTGTTGTTCCATTCAGGACTTCCAGACCGCAAATTTGCTCTACTCAGTTAGACTGGGTTGCTATTTCATCATTGTCACTACTAACCTTTTAATTTCCACAGATTTTCATCTCTCAGTATCTTAATTAGCAGAAACAATGAGCTAGTGACTTCACTTGATAGCACCTCCTGAACTAAATACAAGATGGGTGATGCTAAAACTGCTTACTCCCTGCGTTTTAGATAGGCATCATGAGCTAAATTTCATTGCTGCTGTTCAAGGAAGTGAAAAAGAAAACAAAAATTTACACAGATTCACTTCCATGCTTCCTTTCGCCTTGGCTTCCTTGTTACCCTTCTCTCCACTGGAGGGATAGTATGGACCATTGCTTTTGGACCAGGTAACTACCTAGATGCTGCCTAGATAGTCAGAACTGTAGTTATTTTTTGCCTTAAATCTGTTTAGCAAACTCATTATGAAGGCTATGTTGGTATTGCCTGACAATCTGTTTTATTATAGCCTAAACAAATGCTAATCCTTTATTTAATTAAGAAGATCTATAGGTTAAGGCAGATGCAATGTCTTTTTGTAACAAAGGACCTGCCCAGTGGTTTTGGAAGCAGACAGAAAATAAGACATGTCACATTTCAGCCAAATAAAAAAAAGCAAGTAGGGCATTAGTCCAACGCTTTTGTATTGTGCGTTTCAAAGTTTGCACCCAGTGGGTGGGGCAAAAATAAATCAGGGCCTCCTACGGTGAAAATGTATTTGGGATTCAAGCATCTAGAATCTGACCCTATCTTCTGCTCCCTGGGATTGTCAGCTGCTTCAGGGGTCGTCTGATATATACCTCCTTTTCTCACTTCTGAGAATTTTTAGCTTGGAGTGTGTTTGAAAACACTTCAGAAAAAAGGGGGAAAACACAGAGTGCCTTCTTTGAAATACACTCCTTTGTTAAATTCCTTTCCCAAGGGTAAAGAGACTCTCAAACACCTGAGGGCAACAAATGACTCTATTCAACGTTCTCACAAATGACCTAATAAACTCCCAAAGGGTTACAATAGCTTATTTGTCATCACTTCTTGTCAGCTATTTATAGCACCAATGTAAATTGAAGCAAAACAATAAATACCTGAGTTATTTTCTTTATCTTGAAGATTCCTTAAAGTCCAAATGGTGCTTTACAAGTTTAAAACCCCAATAATTAATTTTGCAATTTAGTTTAAATAATTCTCACACATTTTACATTATGTTAAACTAAGTTTGTATCTACCTACATGCAAAACATCTGTCACCATTTCACTCACTTCCCTTGGAATATTTGCAGACAATGACTTTATAAAACTCTATTTTGGTTAACTTTTAAAATGTCAAATCATAGCCTGATAGACCATGCTATGAATGATTCTGCTGAATGGATTTCCACATGGGCTGTGGTGAGAAACCATGGTGATCAATAGGATGGTAAAGATCCTGATCTCTGTAACATTAATTTGAAGATGTAGTAATTCCATTGTATTTAAAATCTGTTCTGGACTGAATTCTGACCCATTGCATTGCTCTCGTATGTATCAAATAAACATATACTATCAAATATATTTGATGTTATGGTATGTTTATCCTATCAAGCAGACGATGTACTTATGTACATGGCTTCACTGACTTGAACTGAGTTGGGCGGGTACGTGTTAAATGAATCTGGTACAAATGGCTTTACCACTATCACTAATACTTTGTAAGCAACACTTCCGAAGCATCACCATGCCTCTAGACACAACTGAATAAAACGACTGAGGGCTCATTAGGTTTTCTTTTGGCGTCTCTTTTATTTGCCAAAATCAATTCAAGCCAGTGGAGCTGTGCCAATTTACACTGTCCTGCTAAAGTGGCCCTGAGAAATCTAGCCACATAGTATATTCTCTGAGTTCTCTCTGGAGTATTGTATGTGGACTGCATCATTTGTCATGCAGCAGAGTATGTAAAATACGTCTTTCCATCTGCTGCAACATCTTTTGCAATATCCTTTGACGTATCAGCTTCATTGTCATCCCCACCTCCTTCATATATTTCCTTTGATGTCTGTGATGAAAACACCCACCTCCTGATGCAGGAGTCAAACATCTTGGTTACTAGTTTCACTGGTCCATATACATATGCATATATGCGTATATGTGTCTCTTTATCTATGTATGTATTAAAATTTTTGTAGTTATTACATGGATTCCTTCCTGGGAAAAAGAAGAAAGAGGCAGAATTCACATGAGGCAATTCTGAATGACACTCAGATACGGCTGTGGTCATGGGTGCATGACACAAACTAGAGAGAAGAGTAAGGAAGTGTTAATAGATGTCAAAAGAAGCATTTGTGTGCCCCAGATAAGTTTTAGAGAGGTTTAGGCACCTAAATCCTCAACTTCAGTCTGCATAATTTCTTTAGCATATGTCGAACCCTGGGTAGGCCTAAAACCGTTCTTTGACCGCGTAGTTTCAAGATGCTCACAGTTCTGTCGTCTGAACATAGGTGGCTGAGCCGCTGTGTGCAACTCCTGCCTGAGCCCTGTGGGAATATCGGGCCTGGAGGGAGGATCAAAGTGCCCCGTTCCCAGAGGAGCATGCCGGACACGCATCGATTGCCCTGGGCTTGGCACAGGGTGCAGTGGTTGCGGCCATTCGTATTTTAAAATAACACATCTGACTTTTACACGTCATGGTTTCACAGTGCGAGCTCAGCCAGGAGGTAGAGGTTCAAAACCAAAAAGCAAGGCAACGAAGAGAAAAAATGTATCATTAGTTTATGTTTCACTAGGAAGGGGAACTGTGGGTGCCCACATGGGTGCAAAGAAGTTCTTGTTTTCAAAGTCTGCGTAGCGCTGCGCTGTGTATCTTACTCCTACTAACCTCCTTGTAAGCAGGTCAAAGATGTCCCAAAGGAGAAATACAGTTCACTAAAAGTACCAAAGATGATAAATCTTTTTTTTCAGAATTTTCAGGGATGACAGTAGGAAACAAAAGAGAAAATTCAGCTCATGGTAGCTGTCAATTTTAAGAAGAATTCATGATTGTGAGCATTGCACCAAATCATCCTGTGTCTTAGTATGTGTGAATCATCTCACCCAGTCTCTGCTGTCTAAAAGCCAGGGGTTTGAGCTGAACTAGTTATCTGGACTCCATCAGTGCGGATAGTACATGCCATATCTAGAGGATATTCTTTTCCATCAGAAGTGTTGATAGGATGGTCACATTCTGCAGGTGCTGGTTTCTCTCTGTCAGCAGTAGATTCTTCTGAACTAATCATCAAGGTTCATGCCTGGTTTAGATGGCTAAAGTTAAAAGAAAGTAATTCTGCCTTTTTGTAGACATCATAATTTTGTGTGTAGTCAGTATGTTCAAGGAAGGATTATGCCTTTAGGCAGCTGGAGACAAAGGAGCAAAGGAAAATATATATGCTCAGTAATGTCTGGCAAAACTCTTCATGTCGCGATTGTATTCCTGTATCCATAATAGCTTGTGGAACTGAGAGACCCCAGGTTTGCAAGGATCTCATCTTTTGTGAGATCAGACGACACAAAAGTGGGCTAGATTTCAGGCACAGAAAATTGTCTGCTGTTTATTTTTGTTCTGCACAAGGAGAACTCTTTTTCATTGGTTCTGAAGCATTATCTCGGTAGGTATGATTAATAATAACAATCAAACACTGCAAACATACAGAGGTAGCTGTATGTAGTCAAGTAATTTTTGTAAAAGCCTGTTCAGAGCTGGATTAGACTTGGTACTCAGAATGCTGGAAGCAATGATGATCAATGTTATTGAAATAATGTTAATACAGACACATCCTAACATACGGCCTCTACATAGTCTCTAACTTACTGTATGATAAACTAAATATCAATCAGACCTAAGGAAAAAGAAAAAAAAGAGATGCTATAATATGACCATAATACAGTGATAAAATCGAGTGCCTCTCTAGGTCTCCATTTACGTATTTAAATGATCTTTGCCTTAAACAATGGCTGTAACCAGACAGGCATATGGTAAATACGTCCCGAGCCATTATGTACTATTCAGACCAAGAAAGCTGGTCGGCGAGGGGGAGGTTTGGTATTAAAACTGATCTGGTCTTATGTACACCCAAGTAACCCCTTCATGGGAAATAAGGGGGAAAAAAAAAACACCAACTTTTTGAAAAAGGGAAAAAAAATCTTAAAAAGCAAAGCTGAAGACTTTGGTGCTGTGCAGTGAAAGTGCGAACCGGTCCCCCCTGCCGGGGAAGCCGCCGAATAATCCGCCGAGCTCAAGCTGAGCCTTGGGCTCGGAGCGGCTGGTATCCCATCCCAACACTAATCAACCAGTATGAAACATCCATTTTAAACGCAAATGAGGGGGGCCTTTTCAAAGGAGACCCAAAGAGGGGAGGGAGGGGGAGTTCAAAGCTCAAAACGGTTCTTTCTTTCTTTCTCTCTCGCTCTCTCTCTTTTTTTCTAAAGAAGACAGAAATATGGTTGGTTATTATCTAAGTTATTGCTACAAAGAATTTTGAAATTAAAAGATAAGCTTTCAGAGGAAGCTCAGTAATTTTCATAAAGAAGGACTTAAAACAGATGTGCCCTCTTTAATCGGGGTGTGCTTGAAGAAATATAAATGCATTTTTAACATAGCAGGGGGAAAAATCATACGGTTACACATTTGTCTCCTGGGCGAAAATAATTAAAAAAAAAGTCTCACTGCATTAAGTACCTCACAGATAGCCACCACTAGAACTTTCTTATCTAGCAAAAAATGGGGTGAATGATTAGCCAGTGTTTAGAAAGCAGGAAAAGAGGCTGTTTGCTCGATTTTTCCTTTTTTCTCTCTGGCTTTTTCCTGTTCAAATAACCGCTAAAGTGAATTGACGTCTTCATCAGGGTGAGTATGTGACTGCTAGTAAAACCCTAATATTTACTGATATTTTATTGGTTGTCCTTCTTCTCAGTAAACTTTTTCTAATAATTTCTGCATCCAGTAGCATACTGTGGCAAACAAAATCTCTGACCAAAACTCTGGTCTCTTACTCATTTTCATCTTCTGGCAATGTGGGACTGCCCTTACAGATTCTGCCCAGAAAAAGAGGTGCCACTGGTACCAGAGAAGGTTTGCTGGAATAAAGGCTAGGGACTGAGATGTTAAGGATTCCATGTTTGCTAAATGTTCTTCCTGAACACTACTAGCTTTGAATGAGCTATTTTTGCCTTGTTTTCCTAAGTCCATACTGAAGGAGGATGCATTTTCGGTAAGAAGTTATTGCTAGACTATGGAATAGCAAGGAGATAATTTGATTTTCTGGGATAAAGTAGCACAGCCATCCTCATAACAATCCTTCCCCCAAGAAAACCACTTGTCCTGACTGGTTGCTCAACCACAGCTTGTAACAAGTCTGACAGCTGCCACGGGAAAGTTTTTTTTACAGAACATCACTGACATGTTTTGTTAAGTACACAAAGAGCTAATAATCGTGCAGTATTAAACTTCTGTAACTTTTGGCTGGAGCCGCAAGAGGCTGTAACTTCTTCCTTTCCAAGAATGCCTCTTGAAGAGGGCTATTTCTGAGCACCCACCCATACCATGTTCAGCCAGGGCTTTAACCACACATAGCAAATCTCCCACCAGTGGCAGAGGGGACAGCAGGTCCTGCGTCTGCGCATCCTCCTTGTCGCTCTCCAGGTTGGCTCAGGCTACGTGAGGGATGTCTGGAACGATCACCGCTGTGTCCTGCCCCATGCCTACTTGCATGGAGGGGGGACAGGCCGTGTCCTTGCAGTGCACCTTGTGAAGAGTCACCCTGAGCCGGGCAGCTCCTGGCACAGCCCATGCACGGCACCCATGTCCCAACACGTCCTCGTTCCCATGAGGTCCCTGTACCCGGGAAATAGCTTTGGCACGGCAAGCTGTTCTAGAGGGCACTGAACTGGCATTGCTACCTGGAGCCTTCAAAGGTGAAGTTTGTCAGGATAGGAAGGTTCTCCCTTGTTAGTTCTATCAGACCTAACAGGAGTTTTATTGCCCCGCGAAGTATCACAGGAGACTACAGAGAGAGCCTGAAAAAGGATGGTAGGATGGTAAAACACCTTTCAAACAGCAGCAAGACAGGCAAGGTGTAAATGGCTGTCGTATTTTTCCTTGGAAAATACAGACAGAGCCCTCTGCCTGCACATGGATGTGCTCCCAGCAACTTTTGCTGTTGGCTTTTTTTCTTTTGCAGTTGCTTTTTAGCAAGTTGCTAAATTATGTTAGTGGTTTACTGCTCCAAATGTCTCTGTGGTGGCTGGGGACCACAGGGTTACTCTTTCCACTGGGCTTCTTTCTTCTTGTCTTGTGCTCTCCAGGCCTTGTATGAGAGGGACAGGAGCTGGGGCCGGTGCAGCAGTGTTGGACCGCGGGAGGATTCCAGGGCAGGAGCCCAGCTGGGCAGCGAAGCTGTTTGCTTCTTCTGAAACAATGCAAGGCACACTCATAGCTGGATGGAAGGTCTGATCCTCCTAATTTTGTACAGATATATATCTTTGATGTTAAATGCATTGAGCAGTGCAGTCACATAGGATCAGATATTATTTTGCTGTGCACAACAATAGTCTGGAACCTGATACTGCAAATCTGATGGCTGTGCGTATGCCATGAATTTCGAAGGGAGTTGTCTAGCTATAAGGAATGTGGTCCTTCCATTACCAGTTGTGTCAGCTGACAGCTGTACTCACAGCTAAACCACGGAACAATAAAACAGCACCTAATTATTAGAGGGAGTTAGGCACAGCAGGGGACCTGCCTTGACATTTGGCCATTTATAACTTAAATATTATGGCCACCCAGCAGAAGGAGAAAAGCAATACAACCTTCTGACATTAAAAGCACCTATTATCTAGTTTTCCTTTTGTATAAGCAAAATAATGTTCTTGATACACACTATAGCTCTTCTAATGAAAAAGTCAGAGGGAAGAAACTTGCTGCAGAAAAATGAGATGCCAAATGCAAATGTTT
>Ga0181612_155823_pt1 | contig 15187 bp, 9 predicted proteins | sample HoacroProtozoa21_FD_119630 | JGI IMG/M metagenome (GOLD analysis project Ga0181612, IMG submission 119630) | Hoatzin crop microbial communities from Cojedes, Venezuel. Combined Assembly of Gp0051906, Gp0051904, Gp0051908 | reverse complement strand
GGCCTCCCTCACCTCCCTTTCATTTTCAGTCAGTCACAGACTCCACCTGCTAAGCCTGTCTCCACACTCATATCTTCCTTGGCCACTCAAGCCCCATTCTCTTCTACGCTCTGTTTGCTTAAGAACTAGTCTGCCCATCACTCTCCTCCCTGAAACCCATCCTTCCTCCTCACCCAGCCAGCCTCTGAACTTCCTTCCCTGGTCTGTGGCCCAGACAGTCCAGATCTCCACTCCTCAACCAGTCCTTCTCACTACACAGACTCCCAGTTACAGTTACCCCTCCATGGACCTACTTTCTGGTCTCTCTCTGCCCTTTCCATTTGATTGTCTGCTGAACTTTGTTCCCTTCTCTAGTTTGTCCCTTACTGTGAGTCCAACTCCCCATGCACTCCTATGCCAACTTCCCTTCTGACCTTAGCATCCCACCACTAAATTTTCCACTGGATCAATCCCAGGCTGCCCCTCTCCCAGCCTCCCCTCAAAACTAGCCTCAGTTTCCTGTCGCTCACTAACAGTCTAAGTATATATTCACAGTCAGTTGCCACCTTATTTTCTGTCACTGCCTCCAGCCCAGTCTCACCAGATTTCTTGACACCCTTAATTTTTCTTCGTCTGGTCTATCTCTTTCCTGTCATTGAAAAGGCTTCCTCTGCTGTCTTGCCTAAGGTACCAACAGAGAAGTCAGGCAGCATGAGCACAATAAAGTTCTCTGCTCTCAGCTGAAGTATCTACTGCCCTGCTGCCATGCAGCAATGGAGGGGGACTATCGTGTTCACTCTGAAGCTTTGAATCGTGCTCTGTTGCTGTCACAAAGGTGCATGCCCACAGCAAGGAGAGCTAGAAGCTGTGAGATGTTTGTGAGCCCACAGGCAGGACAACACCTCTGGAGATTCTAGGAAGTCTGTGTCCATCTTGAGAAAAGTACAGTTTTTCAAAGGCTTATACTGTGGCCGGATTTGGGTCAAAGAACGTAAGGGACAGCAAACACAAAAGCCACGTTCCAGTAAAATTTCAGGTTTTTAAGCAGAGTCCTGTAGGTACTAGATTGTTTCAACAAAAATGTTACAACAAATTTTGAAAATATTTCAACAATTTATTTTTCCCTGACCAGGCTTTCAGCTGCAGATGAGTTGTTTGAACTGAAACTCCTTTAAATAAATCACCATGCACCAATGCAGAATATGAAAATTCATGCCAGCTGGCTGAAGTATATCAATGTTAATGCAACTACAGATGGGGTCTTCTAACATGAACTGGAAGATGTCCATAGAATAAGGAAGTGCAATCAGTCTCCATGATCTAGAAAGAGAGATGTGAAGAGTGAGGTGGCAACATTTGCAGAATTAATAAAAAGAAGACAGAGAGTAACTTCATAAGATCTTAATAACGTTAAGTGAATGAGCAGCACAATTGCAAATTTAATTCGGAGTTGACAAATGCAAGATAATGCATATTGGAAAGATACGATTGGAGCTGCTTCTATTCTTTGCAGAATCCTGAATTAAGTGCAATTACTTGGGGAATAGCTTGGTATCATTATGAACAGCTCAATGAAACCTCTGTTCACTGTGCAGTAGCAATCAAAAAAAAGGTAATTGAGGTGTTATGGAAGGGTGAGATAACAAACACAGTTGGAGACTGTCTTGTACCATTATGCAAATTTATAATGAGCCCTCAACTGGAATCATAAGTGTGATTTTGGTAACCTCCACTCAAAAAGTTTTTTTAAAAATGTTAGGAGATCCAGAGCGAGATAGCAGAAATGGCTAGAGCTATGGAAATGCTTGTGTGTGAAGGGAGATGAGAATTCTAAACTGGAAAAATGGAGCATGCTGGGGTTTTGTTTAGCGAACCTCAACATGAAGGGAGATCAGGAAGGGGCCCTGTGGATTCCTAACAAGCTGGTATATCTGTTCCTCATGCTGCTGCCGGGATGCTATTTTTCAGCACTACGGTCAAAGCTGCATGTTCAAGGAAGCCATGAATATCCTCAACATGCTCTTCACTGGCCTCTTCACTGTTGAGATGGTCCTGAAATTAATCGCCTTCAAACCCAAGGTAGGTGCTACAGACATAGAGTTTCCTGGCCTCTGTGTGTGTGTGCATGTGTGCGGGGCAGCTGTGAGGAGAAGGAGGAGGTGAAACTTTCTGATCTATTACCCCAGCAATAACTGAGCTGGGCAGTTGCTTTCTGGATTGGATTCTCACATATATTTAATAACTTTTTCACTGGAGAGTAGACACACTAAAAAAAAAAAAAGTAACACCTGCTAATAGAGAAGGTTCCTAGTTCTCTGTTTTCACTAAGCTAGAATAGTGACACTATGTTAAGGCTGTAATATGTTTTCCATTCTGAATGTTATTCTAATGCTCGCTCTGACTTTCCTTAAATCAGTTATAAATAGCATCCCATGATTAGTCTCCTGGCCCAAGTGAAGTTAATCAAGCATGACTCATTTTGAATTATGAGCTTTGGAAAAAAATGTTTCTTCTGGGAAGGCTACATTTCAGTGATAGTTTGGATTACTTTAGGTTTGAGTTCAAGACTTTGTTGATAACATTGAGTACCCCACCAGGTCCTGTCTGAAATTTTTGTCCTGTCTTGGGGCCATGGCATTCTGCTGGTATAGCTGCACCGTGGTGTATGTTTATAACCTACAAGCTCTTCCAACTAAGTTGGCACAGCTACTGCAGGACAAGGACAAAGATCCTGACCTCGCATAATTTAAGATTACACAAGGCTTTCTTCTTTGAAGTTTAGATTCAGTGATGTGTCATAAGCAGTGGAATCCATATACCTAAACACAGGTACCTCGTGCCATTTCATATCTTCAGTGATGACTTGATACTTGGGGTTGTAACTTGAAGGATGCCTTGATACATTGGGGTTGGCAAATGTTGTCTGAAGCATCAGTTATGACACTGGTGAACAAGAGAGCAGTCATGTCTGACAGTCATGCTTGTCCTTCATGTTAAACATTTACAGGATCCCTGAAGTTAAGTGCTCCTCACATTTACAGGATCCCTGAAGTTAAGTGCTCCTCACAGCTCTAACCTAACATCTTCCTCATCCTCTGCTCAGAAACTTTTCTCTCCAGTTCTACTGAATTTGGTCTTACTTTTTCTTGCTAACTCTGTGTTGACTTTACTCCCACCCAACCCCTCTCTCCTTCTTCCACACTTTCTAGAACTTTTTCTTGGAAGAGTCATAATTTGATTTTTTTCCTGAGCCAAATATCGCTATCCTTTCTCAGATGTAGTTCTCCTGAAAGTTAGAAGCATCTTGTACAGTCTTGGTGAAGGACTGATTTTGTGTGTGTTCTCAAACACTGTCTTAGGAAATTTAGAAGTATCAGCATCTGTTTCAGAAGGGATCTACCTTTCACTTCTGGGATTTTGCCATGTCTATTAGCAAGCAAATCTTCTGGCACTTTGTAAAAATCTTATCTGCACATTATATACCCAGAAATGTACCTCACAGGATTTTTAATGTTCTTGTGATTCTGTGGTTGTACTTTACAGGAGATTCTTAACTTTGAGAAAGATGAGGTTCTCAACAGAATTTTTTCTGAGCATTTAGGGGAAAAGTAGAACCAGTTCAAATACTGAGCTCTGTACATGTACAGGGAAGACATTAGCTGACGTGGTTGCCTCTGACAGGAAGGAATGGGACTTAATGATATTGGAGGTCCTTTCTACCTCCTGTCTTACTCTCCCGTGTTCAATCTCCTTTTCCAGTTTTGCTGCACAGCAAAGTATTAAACAAAATCAACTGAGGGTAAGCACATATCCTCCAGATAGCAAAACACAGGAAAAGATTGTCTAAAGAGATTGTAGAGCTTCCATAATTTGAGGTGTTAAGATTTAGTTAGGGGAACCTTTTGTTAGAAACAGGTTAGGAATGTATGATCTGCTTTGGGACAGGGAAATGGACTAGACCATCTCACGAGGTACCTCTAAGCCCAATTTTTCATGATTCTGTAATTTTCAAACTAAATCCCCAGATACTATGCTAAAGTAAAAGTGAGAATATAAATGAAGTTTTCCTTGTGACCAGAAAATAAAGTCTTCTCAACTAAGGATCAGACAACAACCTCAGGGTGAAAGAACAGGCGTCAAAAAGAATAAATCTGTTTCAAATTTGGCCTGCATGCCAAAAATAGTACTAACTCTTAAACTGCTATTTTAATTAAATAATGCAGGAAAATAAACAACATTTTAGAAATGGAACCACAGGATTTACAGGGAAGAAAAACAGGAATGAACTTGTGAAAGCAATGAATACAGCTAAAAGACTTGCCGGCAGCAGTATATACACACTGGATTATGTTGAGTACCAGTTCAGTGACTCAGCTTTGGAAACGTCAGAATGCCTTGGGTAACTTGCCGTTGTCTGTTCACTACTGTTTGGGCTGATGCGGACCAACACTGGGGGGCACAATCTGCTTCTCTTTAGGTTGCCCATTTGGGATTCAAGCTGAATTTGCCTGGAATATGTTCTGATGTGGGAGTCTTCCAGCATGAAGCAAGCTGTTACCTCAGCCCTCTGCTTGGCCAGGCATTGTGTCCTATCATGCAATGAAAATCTTATATTTGGAGATGGAGGTTGTCCCCAGGAACACTAGCTGAAGAAGTCCAAAAGGATTTCATTGTCACCTGGGTGAATGTCACTACAGCTCAGTTGTCATCCTTTCCCCCCGGACCAATCAAGTCACCCAGACAAAGAAATGAGATGCTAAGTGGTAATAGTATTTCCCAGATGTGAAATGGCAAGCTTAAATGCTCATTAAATCTCTGCTGAAGACAGATTTGGCTGCCATTTCCAGAGCAATAAAACACAAAACAGCCTTTGTTTAAGCTGTTTGTCTCATTTTGAATTTGTGCCCAAACATCACTCTTTTCTATCTGAAGCGTACCTTGAAGTGAGGGAGCTGTAAGCTTCATGACTGACAACAAGTCAACAGGAAACTTGGGTAGCTGAAGGTGTTGTGTGCTTGCCTTCGAGACAAGCCCGAGGAGAATGCGGCAGAACAGAACTGAGCGCAGAACTGAAGCTGGTAAAATTTGCGCTGTTTTCTCCAACTTTGTGGTGCTTAACCCGGCAATGGGTGCTGCAGCTAACCTTCTGCTACAGCGAGCAGTGTAGTAACGGACTTGTAACTCTGAAGCAGCCACCACAGAGCTTTCCCTTGCACAGTCACTTCCTAAAGGCACCATGGAATGAATGGTCTTCAGCAGCAACAGGGGGTCATGGTTTTCTCCATCTGTGCAAGGTAGAACAAGAAGCTCCTGTTTATTCATACCTTTATCAGAGAGAATTGCTAAGGGAACTGGGACAGATCTTTGAGGTCCTCAGGGCTGCTATCACCCTAGCTTCCTACAGAAGTCACCACAGGGATGTGCCCCTGCAAAACACCTTTGAGGGAAGCCTGTATTTCCTAATATGCAGAGTTCCTGCTGCAGGCAGTGGTGTGGCAATCACTACTATATGAAGTAATATAATGCATTACAATGCTACCTGTCTATTATGTGCCTAACAACAGAGAAGGTGGCAGTCTGACTCAGTAGATTTTTTTACTGTATCCACTTTTTATTTCTTCACTCCTATTCTGTGAGGAGACTTATCCTTCTTATTTGCTACTCTTGATAGTAAAGGTAAAAAAAGCAAATGCAGTCAGTTGCACAGACATTAAGTAAGACCACATATGTGCCTGACTGCAAAGAATCGACATGGATGATGCAGCCCTGCAGCTGGTTCTTGTGGTAAGAGCAAGGATTTACTCACTGAATAAGGAGCCAAGTTTGAGTCAGGGCTCATCTCCCTAACACTTACGGAAAGTATGTGGAGGGGGTAGAAAGACAAGGGCTTTCCTAACTAAACATGCTGTTATTGTTGAGATTGGTTGCTCTAGTCATCCAGTCCATTTGATACCTGTCGTTTTTATTGACCATATTCTGTGAACAGAGATTTGGTTTGTTTATTCTCCAGGGAGGCTATAGAGAAGAGGGGTGTGTCAGCTGGAGCAGCTGCTGCTAGTATAGATCGTGCATGCCAGGCAGGGACAAGGCCAGCCTCTGACCGCCCCTGTGTTTGTGTGTGGCACATTTTCTGGAGGAGAGGATCAGTTCTCCTAGGCTTTTTGCAGGATAAATCTGTTTAAGACAGCTCATCTGCATCTGATGCAGTCTTGACGGGCGAGTATGCTAACAATGAGCAAGAGAGGTTTGGGATGATTAGGGCTGCTGATAAAGAAAACATCCACTGCATGCCCTGCATCTCCTTACAGAGTATTAATGTGCTGTTCTGAAGCATAACTCCCAAATGGACCTGAGTGTTTGTCTTGGCTGACACTCATAAACTGATTCAGGACTAGTTACTTCAAAGACACAGTCAGTCTGAAAGTAATGCTGTTGAGCCAAGGCCTTTTGCTCCTTTGTTTTTCTAATTTTATAAATTCTCCAGCCAGTCTGTTGAGCTGTTTTCCAGTTCCTATATGGAGTAAGCTGCAGCTACTTGGTGCTTTTTCCAGAGAAAAACTACTAAGGGAACGAGAGGTACTGTGTTCTCTGGGGTGCTCACAGCTACCACTGTCCCAGCTTCTCTAAAGAAGAAATCTCCGCAAGCTCCAGTCCATGAAGGGCTAGCTGCTTTACAAAACCTGCCTAGGGTTTATCTTTTCAGCTCAAAAACAGCAACTTAAAATTCCCGTTCATATGAAGCTGCGCCGTCGGTCAACATATGTGCTAATATGGGGATGGATATTCCTGCAGGAATTTCAGATTTTTCCAGCTGCCTGGAATGGGCTATTTTACTGATGAATCACATCTACTTTTTCTTTCAGGGAACGTTTCATCTATCCTGTTATTAGCTAGGGCAGGGCTAGTAGTCCAAGAGCTATGAATTTTCTACTGCTGTCCCTGTCATCTCAAAATAGGCAAGACATAGCAGTGTAATGACTGCCATGCATAAAGTAAAGCACATGTTCGTATATTTTTTCAAATTCAGATCTGCAAGTGGAAGGGGAATCTTGGGGATTTCCTGTGTGGAATTATGACTATCAGAGAGACTACAGATAACAAGTCTATTCCATTTACCAGACGCTGTCAGCACCTTTCCTCCCTGGGTGTTTATGGATGTTCCTTGCAAAGCAGCCTTGAACAACGCCATCTGTCCTGCCTCAGTTAGTTCAGTCCCTCATTTATCACTGCTGCTTTATTCTGAATTCTTGCCATTCTTTAATGTCATTTTCATGCAGCAGAGTTCAGACTTCTGTACGCTGTTTCAGACAAGTTTCACATTCAGTACAAGACGTATAGTCCCATGTGATCCCAGGAAGTGCTATGACCCTCTGAGTAGTGGAAGTCATGAGTGTCACCCATCGTTATTTCTTAGTCTACATTTACTGATGGATCTACGTGTCTTTAGTGTTTCTTTCTCCCCTGATGTATTTGCCCATTAAGAAAAATTCCTCTTTAAGCTCCTCTCAGCCAGCATTTACCATGCATTTGATGCACTGATGTATCTTCTTAAACATGCAAAATGACTCATTTGGTTTTGTTCCCTTTTTACTGCTCTGTTTCTAGTACATGTATGCCTATAAACAGATCTTTGAGCAGTCTCTCCTGAAGTCACACTGGCTGCTTCATACTACTTGCATTCTTCTTTCTAAACATAACCATAATCTGTCATTCCTTGGTCAGGACAGATGCTTCAGGATTTTCACAAACAAATTAAATTTGTATCCAATCTATCTTCTTGCACTACAGAAACAAGGTTGGTTCATTTTGGAAATCTAATTCTTTTGGTGGTTCTTCATTCTCATACCTTCAGAAATACCCAGGTAACTTAGGATGCTGCCCAGGCATCATTCATCACAGTGTTTTATTTCTCCATCTTATACAGAGAAATCACAGTAAAGACATTTTGCACTGGTACAAAAATATCAAGAAAACTGGTTAGGATTGAGTGGTCTTTTGCCCAATGCCAAAAAACACTTCAGGTCTATCCAGCAGATATAGGAATCGTATTTAGTTAAAAATCACATGGTCTGGGATGAAGTATGGTGGTATAAATTAGTAGTTAGGTTGTGTAAATGTGTACATGAGCCCATGGTGCGGACAGCTGCCTCCCTCTCATGGAGTTCGGCCACACAATTCTGGTTGTCAAATGGCTCTTACTTCGCAGATTTTCTCTGCTGGTTTCAGCAGGTTCTTAACCAAAGTAGTGTTCTAATTGTTTTATCTCCTCAGTTTCAGTATTACTCTTTCTGTTTTGGAGGGACAGCATCTAGATATGGAGCACTTGCTGAGTCATCTACCCAGTGCAATAAGAAGGGCAGTCTCCAGCCACCACCCCGCCTTTGGTTGGAACAAGTGTTTTAAAAGGCAAAAGAAGGGGTGAGAAAGCTAATATGTTTCAGGATCTGCGGGTGGGGAAAAATATGCCTCAGTCAACAAAAAAAGAAGAGTGAACTCTGCTTGATGTTGAGTAAGAAATAGTGAGCATGGAGAGAACTAGAAATAGTCAGGTAAGGGATTGTGTGAACTGAAGATCGTGAGAGAACCAAACAAACAGGAAGGGACCATGTTTGGGAGGAAAAAAGAGAGAAACCAAACCTAGAGAGGAGGAAGAGCCACACACAGGTAATGGAGAATGCGAATGGACAGAATATCCTTAAAGGCAGAAAGAGAAAAAGTAAACCGAAGACCCGAAAGAGGAAAGTATTAATAAAATGGAGAAAGAAAATGGACAAAAAGTGATGCAAGGAAAAGAAAAACAGCAACAGGGCTGAAAGGAAAAGTAAACACAGAAAGGGACTTTTAGAAAATTAAAAACTGAATTAAACCCATAGCTTTTAAACTAATGAACATCTTTTTGTGCTTCTACAATTTTTTGAAACTCCCTGGCAGATATCCCAGGTCTCCATGTTCAAACACATCGGTACCTCAGCCACAGAGCCTCCCTGTCTAATGTCTCATCAGAATACTTTGCAATAAATTTTGGGTGCAATGTATTTCTCTACTTCTGTGGATTAATCTCAGCCTCGTTGCAAAATGCATCAGCATGTTACCCCAGAAATGCTTTCCTTTTTTACCTCCCATTTTTTTCTGGGTGAAGTTTGAACTTATTGTATATTCCTCTGCATCTTCTGTACAACCAGTAGCCCGGCTGGAATTAATCTCAGCTGCTCCAACAAGCCCAGCAGCCATATGAGCAGAAATCCCTGGTATCTCTGTAGTGCACGACTAGGCACTGCACTGTATGTGTGCAGTCAGTCCAAGGCTCTCAAGGAACCGCTGAATCAGGTTCAAGTGTTTTGGAAGTACACTAGAAAAGGGAAAACATGCTTCATTAACCATTCCTCTGCTTTCTCTTTTCTGTCTTGTCAGGAGTTTCATGCATTTTGCGTAGCATACGTGTCATGTGGAGATTTGACCATGTGGTATTTCACGTCCACAGGTCTGGGAGGAAGAATTGAACCGTTTTTCTAAGCCCTTTCTGCAAAAGTAAATACTATAAGTACTGTATGTCACAGCAGCATGTTTAGGTGACTTTCATGTGAAGAAATAACTTGGTATAGTCATTCTGTACATGGATGATCAGGTTATCCTAGTCCTTTATACCCATCAGTGGGTTGGAACAAAGAGTCATCGAGTAGGCTTGCCCCTGGATGCTGCTTGCCTGACAGAATTTCTATCTGCCCGTACGTCTGGGAGAAAGAAGTGAAAAGAGAGGCTAAGAAAGTACCTGGGCCTCTTGCAGCACAGTCTGTACCACAACACTCCCACAGCAGCTCGGCACTGAGACTTTCTCGCAGAACATGGAAAGGCATCCCACCAGCCAAGGGCCAAAGCAACGGCTTTTGTTATTCCAGGCCTTAAATCAAAACTACTCAGGAGTCTGTGCTGCCAACATATTAGAAGAAAGTGACGCTGAAAGAAAGAACCACATCCTGGTGTTTCAGAGTGCTGGCGCATCGAGTTAACAGTATACCTGATGTAACTGTAGAGTCCCAAACAACAAATCCTCCAGTTGGTACAGAAAAAGAAAATTTGCAGTAGAACTTTAGGGATGAGGTTGATTTAGCAACAGTTTCCACAAATGAGGAGTCAGCAAGCAACCAACCGCCTTCTCTGTCATGTGAAAGTACAGGGAATCCTCTTTGATACTTCTAGATTTCACGGAGTTCATCACCAGCTCCTGAGTGTCTGTGGGCGGGGAAGTCTGGCCGTTCCTGACGCTCTGAAGGAGAAGGAAGTGCTGCCAGACGGAAGTTTTTCTATTGTGTATACGCTTGTATTCTGAGATGGCATAGGCGTGACAAGTCATGCAGTGTGAAAAACATTTGGTAGGTGAACGTAGCAGAGGAAACCAGACAGATGATGAGAAATGGAATTTCGCGGTAAATCCTAGCTCATGCCTCTAGTTGAATCTGGGTCAGACAGCATCAAAGCTTTCCTTCTGAACGCTTGTTGATATCCTATATGAAATATACTGGTCCCTTTCCCATTTCCTCGTGGAAAATGTATGTTGCAGAAGGGCATCAGCAGAGTTGATCCTAATTGGTTTCTTTGTTGGTGCCCCCAAAGAAGAGGCCAAGAAAGGAGTATACAGAACAAACATCCCTCTTCATGCAGAAAAACTTGTCCTTTCATGTTGTGGTGGAAGCAAATGGTGAGGGACAAAAAGGCCGTTTGATCTGCTGCTTCCCATGTTACATTTGTTGCTTAAATACAGGATGTTCTCCTTTTAGGAGGACAAGGCCAGCAATTTTCTGCATGCAAATAGATCCTGTAATTACTGTACAGAGTGTGTGAAATTTCTAACCCTGATCAGCCAGAGCTATGCAATCCTCCAGCTTGCTGAAGGATCAGTGGAAAATTCAGTAGGCAGAAAAAACTGTTAAAGAAGCTGTGTAAGAGCTTCAGTGAGAGAGGACCATTTCCTTCACAGCAAACATACCCAGAGAATTTGCATATTGCTGCAACATTGTGACAGATTATTTTCAGTCTGGCACTTGGGGGTTTTAATGTCATTAGAAATGATCAAAAATAATTATATGACTGTACAATGCAACGGTGTGGGAAGTACTGTATTAGCTGTTACACTTATTTAATACAGAAAATTATTCACACAGTGTTAAAAGCCTGGTGGGATGGTGAACTGGGGTCTCATGCACAACAGCGTGGACAGCAGCAGCGCGTAAAGGGAAAAGTGACTTGCTCTCACTCGCAAAAGAAAAATCCCAACCCTTTGTCACTTCTTGTGAGGTTGTTTTAAAGGGTCAAAAGTTCTCACAGATGTGAATCTTCACTTTATGTAAGAGTGATACTGGATAACAAACTGTGATACAGGCCCTGTTAAGAACTGCTCATCATGTTAGGAAATGACATATCCACTGCCAAATGGTCACCTGGATGAGGTCTAAGAGAGCTGATTTCTCTTCTCTATCATGCATTCGGCTTTTGTAGGACCTTGGAAACCTTCTACATTTCTAATTCCCCAAGTATAAAATAAGAGTAGCTGTCCTCTTTTGGAAAGTTATGATTGATGAATTACATGAAAGTAAGCATTATTTTATTAACTACTGTAATCCATATAAAATCAAGCCTTTTCTGAAAATGGAGATAACTGACGAAAAAAAGAAACTAATCAAAACCCCATTGCTCATACCTACCACCCTGTTACTAGAAGATTCTGCCTTTCTTCCAGTGAGTTTCCACTATCCATGCAGCAACCGTGTCAGAGCAGTCCATAGCCTTTTGCCAGGGTGCATGTGGAGACAGAGAAGCTATTCCAAGCCCAGCCCAGTACTCAGAATGTTTCTTCATCCATTACTTGCCTCTGTCTCATCTTCCCACACAGTAAGTGGCTCTTCACTCCGAAAGATGTGTCACTTCTGTTCTTACGAGGTTGAGTTTTACTTCTTTTGAGTCATTCTTCCCTGGGCTGGGATGGCAGTCCGACTTTAGCAGTTAGACTGTCTTAAACAGCAAAGCCCATCCTTTTGCTTTTTTCACGTTGATGGTTTGGTTTGTTTCCTTCAAGAGTTATTTGTTGGCTCTCATCAAGACCTGCTTTTTCTAGACCTTGCAAAGTCTTTGAGCATTTACAGCTTCTTTCTAATGGAATTTGACAGCAAAATTCTCACGGAATGCATTTTGTGATAAATGATCTGCTCAGACGTAGCAAGTGATCACATTCACTTTTCAGTCTTTCCGGTAAGATTGGTGTTGATTTTGTTTGTCTTTGCTGAGAACAAGTCTGGTTTGTGACTGCAGGGCAGTAATTGTTAAATGATTGCAGTGTAATTGCTGTTCATGAGGAAGAGGGCCCAGCTCCTCACAGGGTATCACTGTGCCACAACATAACTGTAGGAAAGTCAAAAATATTTATGTTATTTTCCTAGGTGGACAGCAGAATTTATGAGAGAGCTTTCTGTTTCTTTGCTTCCATTTTCATGCTTTTATCGTAAGGAGGCCTTGGGCATTACTGTTCTGAGGCATCATTCACCCTTCCTTCAAAGGCAGCTAAGAGCAATCCAGGCCAAAAATTACATCAGGGTCAACTGGTTGAATCATCCAGTTTCAGCACGTTTTAGAGTTATCATTTCTTCAGGCTTTGTCAGCCTGTTGCCTTGAAATACAATCTGTGCCACCTCAAAGAGATGCTTCCACAATAAATACTTCCATATTACCTTTGCCATGCTTCTTTCCCAGTCTTTCAAGGACCTGGGACCATAACGTTGCACTTCAAGCCTTCCATGTGGCTGAGTGCTTTTGTACTACTGGCTACTGTATAGTAAATGAAATATGGAGAGATGTAAGATAACTGAACTGCAATGGAGGGGCTCATGGGACCATCTAGAAAACACGATTCTAGTGGAATGAAACGGGTTGCAAGATCTGGAAATGGGAATTCCCAGTTCACAGGACAGGTATGATAAAGACTTTTCTAGGCATATTTCCACAGTGTTGTCAATTATCAGTAGGTGTGGGGAGCATAAAAAAGGACTGTTGTGACACAAGAGGTTATACAGTTCCAGCCTCCACAAATGTTGAAGTTTGTCAAATGATGGCTTGGGGAGCTTGATTCAGGCAGTGGGTTTTTTTTCTTTTCTTCCTCTGATGGATACTTGTCCATCAGAAGCACAGGTGAGAACCATATTTCACTTTAGGACCTACAGGCTCTCAAATAAGCAGAAGGTGGTCACTTTTAACCAGTAAAAAGCTACCCCAGATTTATAGTGGTGACCCAGAAATAAACATCTGGGGACTTTTTCCAGGTCACAGAGCCATTCACGTGCTCCAGCTCCTTTGTTTCTGTTAAGCAGAGTGTCCAGTATGTCTAGACAGGCCCTCAGATCCCAAGGGACACTTGTCTGCTTTCACCTATGACCTCATTGTGAGAGAGAGCATGAAACAGAGTCAGAGAGGATAAAGGAAAATATCTAAGTTATTAAGCACCTATCTTGGTCTACAAGTTGGTCTTGTTTTCTTATAGAATAAGCAGAGAGAGGCAGGAGGCTTCTTCAGAAATGACTAGAGCTTTGGAGCAGTCTGGGGAGCTGAAAAGCTGCTCTCCTTGCTCCCTGTCTGCAGAAAGATTTGACAGAGTGCAGGGGGACTTTGTGCAATTCCCTGCAGCAGTGATTCATTGCACTGACTGGTAGGTGAACTGCAGGGAGTCTGTGTCTCAGAATTAATCCATCTATGCATGAGAACTGATAGGTAGTATGCAAAGGGATGCTGTTTTCCTGCAGCCTGTCAGGAGCTCCAAGCAGCTGCATCCTCCGCTTTATTCCTTCTCTATTAGGTTCTGCTAATTTCCCTGATTGCTGTTATGGCAAAATGATGTCTTGGCATAACAGAATTTGCATCTGACACAAATCTCTGTTTGGTGTCAGGACCTGTTGTAGCTTTGTAAGGTTGTTCAGGATGCAGGCGAATCACTCAAATCTGCTGTCAGAAGGTATGCCAAGAGTCATGGTGCTGTGTCAATGTCATTTGATTCAATACTGTTTTCCACTGAAACTGTTCCTTTTGCAAAAACACTTTCAGGGAAATAGTCTTTTATTGAAGTCTGAGAACTGACTCTCGCAGATCCAAATAGCCTGCAGCATTTTCAGAAATGAATTCACATACTAAACCACCATCAGCCAGACTAGCAGTTCATCTCATTTTGCAAATCCCCAGCGAAGTCATCTTTGGTGCTCTTTACAATCAGCAGGAAATTTTTCCTAAGAAATCACACTGAATATCAGGGTATCAGCCCCTTTCTCTCCTTCCTACATACTCTTTCCAGCTGATCAAAATTTATGCTTCTTTTTTGTTGTTTCAACATGCGGGTTTATTTCAGGTAAGTGGCAGCAAGGTTCTCCTGTAGTTTGTTTTCCTTTTCAGCTGTGTAGTTATCTATACGTCTTAGTTTCTCCTCCTCGATGCTTCATTTCTGTATTTATACATACACACATGCATGCATGCACGTCTTTCCCTTTTTTCCTATGGCACTGCAGCATCTTCTTCCACTGGGGACCATCTGACCTACATTCAGATCCCACCCAGTGAATAGCCTTGACCTTTGCTGTGCTTTTCATCTTTAGAGGCTTTTCTCTGAGAGAGGTTTTTTAATTTTTGCCACCCACCTCATAAGAGATGAAGATGAAAACCTGGAACTAAGCAGATAAATAACAGTACATCAATTAACACACAAGTGACCCGGCAGCTCCCACAGGGCTGGATGCTCAAGACCCAGCTGGCACCATGACTCAACAGCACCCTTCCCCTGAGGATTTCTGTACTTCAGTGTAGATGCCTAACTCTGCGGCCACCACACGTTCTTATTATGGGCCCCAGGTGCCTTTGAGCTCAGACCTGCAGATAGACTCCAGTGAACTATTTTCCCTGCTGTTAATGAGGCTTCTTAGATACTGCATTTAAGATCTCATATTCGCAAAAAGTAAAAGAAATGGTCTCCAGAGATTTCAATGGCTCCATAAGTATCAAAACAAACCCCAGCTTCTTTGATAGCTAACCTTAGCAACTGGGAAACCTAAAAATGATTGGCATGCTCATTCTGAAAAGCTACAATGTCTGCTCCCCTCACACAAATGAGATTCCATTCCAGTCAGCTACTGCATATTTATGCTCAGCCTTTCATTAACTTATTGATCATGTAATGATACGC
>Ga0181612_180113_pt1 | contig 15188 bp, 10 predicted proteins | sample HoacroProtozoa21_FD_119630 | JGI IMG/M metagenome (GOLD analysis project Ga0181612, IMG submission 119630) | Hoatzin crop microbial communities from Cojedes, Venezuel. Combined Assembly of Gp0051906, Gp0051904, Gp0051908 | reverse complement strand
GGACTCTCTCCAGTAGCTCCTCATCTTTCTTGAACTGGGGAGCCCAGAACTGGACAGAGTACTGCAGATGGGGCCTCCCCAGGGCAGTGTAGAGGGGGAGGGGAGCCTCCCTCGACCTACTGGCAGCAGGTTGTGGAATCGCTGCGGGTGGTCCGATGCTGGGCTGCGGTTCTGTTTGTGTGTGTGTGTGTGTATATACATCTGCATGGTTGTATAATGCTTAAGGTTGTCGGAACGGAGGACGCTTAGAGGAAAGGTGTAGAAGGAGACTGCTGCATTGTAGCCAGAAAAGAATCAGGGACGGTTCACTTTTCCAATTGCAAAGTAAGTGGCAAAACTGGAATGAATGTAAACGTTTTTTTCTCCTCGTTTTGAAGTAGCCGATGGTGAAAGAGCGAGTGAATGTACTGTGGCTTTGTGTGAAGTTTTGCACTACCTCCGTATTGTCTTCTAAGGGAAGACTTTTGGTTTCTTCATCCAGGTGGAAGTACTTAAAGATTCAAGCATTTCTGTGTTGTCTCACTTTATAAATCTTTATGAGACTTGGAGTATCTGTTTTCTCACAAGCTTTGCTGAAGTTTCTGAGCTAGGTGCTTTTCTTTTTTTCTTTTTCTTCCCGCCCCACCCCCCCCAGGAGATTGTAAGTGGGGAGAACGAGGAGGAAAGCAATGGCGTCAACCTGATGGAGTTCTCGGATGAGATCCTTTTGCACATCCTCAGCTACGTCCCTTGCACAGACCTTGTCCTGAACGTCAGGAGAACCTGCAGGAAACTTGCAACGCTTTGCCTTGACAAGAGTCTAACACATACAGTTTTGCTTCAGAAAGACTATAAGGTGGGGAGAGTAGCTTGCTTCCTCTGTTAGCTATGAAGACGTATCTGACTTCTGCAAAAATGCGGAGAAGTATAACATTCCAATGTGTCTGCGTAAACAAACTGCTCTTGAACTCTGAAATCAAATAAACAATAAACTGTTTTATAAAAGCATTTGTTTTCCAGAATGCTTTATTAGAACAGCTCTATGCTCCCGTAGTTGTATAAGATGCCATCAGTGAAAACTATCTTCTCTGTGTTTCTGGAAGCTAAAATGAAAGTAAACGTGACTTTCCCTTTGTAGCTGTGGTTGTGTGAAGTTACCATTTTCTCAACACATATTTTCCGTGTTGTTGGGCAAAAAAATCTTGTGTATATTGCTGTCAGGCATGCAGTCAGCTAAACCAGAAAATGTGTATGTGTTATAACAAAAAAATAAACCTTGGGAATGAAGGGTGATACGATTTATGAGGACTGTATCACCAGGCGCAGGTAAGGGGAAGCCTCTCTTACTCATTTCCAAAAGAGGAAAAACTGGATGAAGGAGAATCAAAACATTATTCTTTCAATTTGACTTTCCGTAGATAGCTAGTTCTGCTGAAATAGCTTTGCTGTTAGAAAATGGAGGTGGTCCTCCATTCCACTGTCAGTTGCTGAACAGATTTCACCTCGCAGTCAGTAATGTGGAACTGCACAGAGTAAGAAACTAAAATAAGCGTAATCTTAGAGTCCGTAGCGTGGCAGACTAAGCCAGCTACCAGCAGTATGATAACTGTTAGACTGGGCTAGCGTCCTGAAACCTTTGGATGAGCCACGTAACCTAAGTGCTAACCGCTCTTATCCCCATCTTCAGGTGGGAAACTGAGTCAGTGCACACCATTGCTGTATATCTCATTGAATGTGGTTTTGTTTGAGTACAGGTAAACAAAGACAAAGTGAAGCAACTGATGAGGGATATCGGAAAAGAGATTTACCAGCTGAACATGGCTGGGTGCTATTGGCTGCCCAGCTCCACTATTGATCACGTAACACGATGCAAGAACCTGGTAAAACTGAACTTGTCTGGGTGCCACATCACCTCGCTCCGTCTCTCAAAGATGCTGTCCACGCTCCAGCACCTGCGCTCCCTGGCGATAGATGTAAATCCAGGTTTCGATGCCAGTCAGCTAAGCAGTGAGTGTAAGGCCACTCTTAGCCGCGTCTCGGAATTGAAGCAAACCCTTTACACGCCATCATACGGTGTCGTTCCATGCTGCACTAGCCTTGAGAAACTGCTGCTTTATTTTGAGATCCTTGATCGCTCGCGAGAAGGTTTTATGCTCTCCGGGCAGCTAATGGTAGGTGAGAGCAATGTGCCCCATTACCAGAACCTCCGCATCTTCTATGCCAGGCTGGCTCCTGGCTACGTTAATCAGGAGGTGGTGAGGCTCTACTTGGCGGTGCTAAGTGACCGGACACCTGAGAACCTTCACGCCTTCCTTATCTCTGCCCCCGGCAGCTTTGCGGAGACGGGAGCCACTAAAAACCTCCTGGACTCTATGGCTCGAAATGTATGTCTGGATGCTTTACAATTGCCCAAAGCCTGGATTAATGGCTCTGGGCTCCTGCAACACTTGAAGTTCAACAACCCTTTCTACTTCAGCTTTAGCCGATGCACCTTATCTGGCGGTCACCTGATCCAGAGGGTTATTAACGGTGGGAAGGATCTGAAAAGCCTGACCAGTTTGAATCTCAGTGGCTGCGTTCACTGTTTGGCTCCGGAGTCCTTGTTTCGAAAAGCAGAAGATGACATTGACAGTAACATTCTGGAAAGCCTGGTAGTGTCTTGCTGTAACCTGAGGCACCTCAACCTCTCTGCAGCTCACCATCACAGCTCGGAAAGCATAGGGAATCACTTGTGCCAACTTCTGTCCAGGCTAAAGCACCTGCTCTCATTAGCGCTACCGGTTTGCTCCATCACAGATGTTGCCGCAAACGTGGAAAAGCCTCCCACAGCGTCTAATTTGGTGCCCCAAACATTTGGAAGAAAAGTGCGGATTGGGATACAGACATACCCGAGGAACTTAGCGGACCAGGCAAACCAGAAGATAGAGTCTTCGGTATTCTGGGCTCTGATGAGAAGCCTCCGATTTTTGGAAACCTTGGAAATAATTGGGTCCAGTTTTTCCTCTGCCATGCCCCGTAACGAGCCAGCAATTCGGAACTCGTTGCCTCCTTGTGTCCGGGCACAAAGCGTGGGGGATTCGGAGGTGGCTGCCATTAGCCAATTGACTTATTTGCAGAGCCTCACCTTAGCACAACTGCCAAATATTCTTACTGGCTCTGGGCTTATTAACATTGGATTGCAGTGCCAGCATTTGCGGACTCTTTCGTTGGCCAACCTGGGCATGATGGGGAAAGTGGTCTATACGTCTGCTCTCATGGACATGCTGAAACACTGCAAGTGTTTGAGAGATCTCAGGTGAGGAGGGGCTGCCGTTGAACACCTCCGGTTTGTTTGTGGATCTCCAGAAGTGTAGCGTGTGGTTTGTTGTGGCTAGCGTTAAAACTGCGAGTGTTCCTGTGCTGGTCAAAAGTAGCTGCAGTGTCTTGAAAGCTGGGTATTTTCCTTCCAGAACTGTGGAGGACGGGAAGGCATCGCATGCTGTCCTTGAGGGCTCAGGATATGCCCTTTAACCAGTGTTTGCAGAGCAAAAAGTCTCTATGCTGCAACTGCCTTCCTTTTAGATAAGGAAGAGTGGATGCTGCATATTTGGGAGCTAGCAGCTGGTCGGGGCTAGGTTAAACACTACACGCTTTTGCTGACTTTTTGGCTTTGTGTACACATACGTCTTTTAAATTTCCAGGAAGGAAGACACTCCTACAATGTCTAAAAAACGTAGAGTTCTCCTCAGGTTCCCCACTGAGATATTTTTCTGCCCTTGGTTTGTATTAAAATCTTGCCTGTTTTTTTTTGTTTGTTTCTTTTTCTTTTCTTAACAGTATATTGAAAGCATTCCAGATTTAGAGTTTTTCCTGTTTATGTTCCTTTCTTGGTAGGGTCCTTTAGATCCTACCAAGGATCTGATCATCAAGGGTGCATAAAGGAGCTTTCACAGTAGCCAGAAAGTGCTTATGAAAGCAAAGGGCATGAACTGTGACTGCTTCCTTGCACCGGTCCATATGAACACAAATGTCATTACTTGAGAAGGATGGGGTTTTAAATTTTTTTTTTTCCCTAAATCAGCTCTGTTGGTGAAACTGCTAGACTTGTCAGTCCCGTTTGTCATCCTCTGTTCACAAAATGGGTCTAAAATGTAGTAACAGTAGTAACAGCAAGGTCACTCCTGTCACCACAAAGACAGCGTGAGTGAAATTACTGCTCATCAGCCGAGACTGGTGTTTGTGTGCATGTTCCTGGTCCATTGCTATAGTGAAGGAGCCAGGGTGGCTAAAACACCTCAGGAGGGTTTTCATTTTCCACCGCTTCCCATTTCTAACAGGCAAGGAGGATGCTGGTCTCTCATCCAAGGGATGGCAGCTGTTGGAAATTCAGTTGCTTTATGGCTTGGGTCACACGAATGTGTCTTTAACCTTCAGTATTTGACATAGCCATGGAAGAGCTAAGGTCTGGGGGAGGAGGTGTGGGTGTGCAGCATTGCTTCACTCAGTCTAAGCCCTGTAGTTTCCAGAGACTTTGAAATGGAGGCCAAGAGTGAAAGATGGGAGGCAGCGTAGAGCCTTGAATAAAGGACGAACAAGGGTGTCTCCTTCTAACAGCCAGGCGTTTTGTGTCGATGTGAGCTGTCTTTCTTCTTGTTGTTCTTTCTTGAGTAGAGTCTAAGGCTTTATATAGGTTTAAGAGGATTTTAACGTTTAGCACTTCTTGCTAATGTAGTTCCCTTTTCATTTGACTAATTCTCTGCTGCTTCTACCCTTTTTTCCCCTCCCCGTTTTCCAGGCTGAGAACTAGTCCTAGGGGCTATTCCAAACCAACATTGTCATCTAGCGAGTGAAAGGCAGTATTGCAAGTATGGCTGTCGTTGCAGAGATTAACTGAGAAACCTGCTGCGAGATTGCTGGGGCTTCTGTGCGTTTTGTCCTAAACTTATAATGGATCAATAATGCTGTTAAAAAATTGAAGAGGCTTCCCATTTCCTTAATATTAATTTTCAGGTGTTCCCCAAAGTGGTCGTGGACTGTTGGGATCTTTTCAGGCAGTGCTACCTGACCAGCAGTCGCAGGCTGAGACTAAACCAGAATTTATCAATTAACAGGATTAAGTTGCTGAGATACCCCTGCATACTACAAAAGCCTATGCAGAGCTTATCCAGATCAGACTGGGACCGACAGCTTGTTATCATGGAATGGATTAACCTTCTTAGAGCTCTTGGCCTTGCTGGCCCAGTGACTGGGATTCCCACGTGCTCTGAGGCCCTGCAGTAAATCTGCCCTAAGCAGACGTACTCTCTTGGTGACACTGGCCCCGAGAAGGTTCTGCTTCCTTGCAGATTGGATCCTGTGAGGGAGTCATCCAGTTATGCTGCTAGTGAAAACATAGACCCCTTGTTGGTCAGGTGTGGCTTCGCCATGTCGTTTTGTTGTCCTGCTCTGGGCTGTGATGTCAGATTGTGAATAGCCATGATAGAGGACCCTGTGTCTCTTCTCTGGGCCAAGTGTTTAAGATAAACGTTGAATTGATGATTCTTCTTCCTGCGGGAGAGCAGTTGCTTTGATCCTTTGCCATCCTCTGGCCGGGGATGGCTGGTTGTGGTCACTTTCTTGGCTCAGAGGCCCAAGTTCTGCATCACCATGTGTGCATTGTGAATTTTTCATGCCTGCTTCTCTCTAGGCAGTAAACTGAAGAAGACTATTTTGAGCAGTGTTTGGTGCACTGGAGCAGCAAGTTCCTAAATCCACATCAGCTGCTCACTGGGTGTTCAGGCAGCAAAAGCTGAGCTGTGCTTGTCCTGAGACCAAAATGGATTTGCTGGTCGGGTCTGAGACCCATCTTAACCAACGTGCTTTGTGGAAAACTTGCAAAACTAAGGTTACTCCCTGTGGGCACTGGAATTCTGCAGTTCAGGGTCTTTCTGCCTATTTGTGTCCCTGTCCTTTAGCACACACCGTTCAAGAGTAAGTAGCCAGGAAGAGGTCTGAGCGTGCAGTGCCGGGTTTGTTGTGCCGTACCGCTGGCACAAGCGGGTAGAAGGTTATCGCGTGTGTGAGGGGAACAGGCACTGGGGGACGCTGGTTGCTCCATTTGCCAGCCCCCCACGAATGTGCTGTCTTCCCTCTTGTCCGAAAGCGGCCCAAGCATGAATTGCCCATTGACTTGTTTTTGTTTATTCTTGCAGGCTGGAACAGCCGTACTTCTGTGCGGGCGCCCAGTTCTTCCAGGCACTGAGTCATTGCTCCTCTCTCCAGCGGCTTTGCATCGTCTCCCGGAGTGGGACTCTGCAGTCTGACGCAGTGATGTCATTCATGGCCAACTGCCTTGAGGTCGTCATGTGCCACATGTTTATGGGAGAATCTCTTACCGTTTGCAAAAATCTCCAGCAATCTATTGTCCGGAGGTGAGTGCGGAAGGGGGTTGATGGGGGATTTCTGGAGCTGTTGAAGATTTATCTCCATTTCCTTGCTTGCCAAGGTTTATATGGCTCGGAGCACTTGTTCCAAGAAGCTAATAGGTACTGTGTAACCGCTTGGCACATCAACTAGCCTCTTACTTTAATAAGAGTGAATCAGTGAAATATTTGAAGGTATTATATGAATTTTTGATTCCGTTCCCACCCATGTTCTCTGCAGTTCTGTTGGCTGAATTGAAGTTCTGGATGTAAAGCTCCATCATAAATCAAATGACACTTTTTGTGTAAACAAAACATCTGCCGACATTTTAAGTACTGAGAGATTTGACCTTGAAGCTTTCCTCTTTTCCCACAAGTGACTAAGATAATTCTCCGTCCTCTAATCACTTGTAAATGTCACTTACTGATAATCCCCTGGCAGCGCAATTCAAAGCCTTTAAAGGGTTGTTGTGAAGGGTTTTTCTTCAGGGGGTGTGGGGGGGGGGAGAATTGGTACAAACTGCCTTTGCGCGTTTGGCAGTTCTTAAATGCATTTTGCTTGGCCCCTTGCAGTGTTCTGAGGCTCACGTGGTGGGAAACGTTTGTGTGTGAGCCGTGAACTGCATTTGAAAAGAGAGCTTTTAATTACGCTTGGCATTTTGAAATCTTCTAATAGTGGCAGTCATCTTACAAAATATTTCCCATACAACAGACTTTCCATTATTTTTTTTTTTTCTATAAGGCTTTTTCGCCGTCTTCAGTGTGTTTTCTTTGTCACCTACTGTTGCTTTGCCCTGTTAAGCTTTAATAAAAATTTCAAATCACACGGCATTATTACTGCATCCTAAAGGGTGCTCCTCCCCCCAGCCTTTCTCCGGCTTCAAACTGACTTATTACACTTGGCTTGTTTCCGCGGATCAAATCCAGAAGAGCCCATGACAATATTAGCTACCTACCAAACTGCACACGAGATTGTTTGCTACGGCCTCCGAAAGGCTCTGTGTCCTTCTAGGATAGTGACTGTTGGAAACATCTAAGTAAATACCTTGTGATGTGACAAGGATTCTTTGGGTTTGTTTTTCACAGGGCTTCATATCTGTAAAAACATTTCTTGGTGGATTCCAGCTGTGCTTTGGGGATCCTTAGAAAGAACCGAGAAGCTGCAGTTCCTGCTGTTGATTCTGCCCTCCCCTCTGAGGTGCGGCACTGGCCAAAATGTTAATGTCCACTTGCTGAGCAGAAATATGCTGTTCTGCAGTCTTTTCTCCCTCTTTTTCTCTGTGGTGGATGGATTCTCACTACATTCTGTACCTCTTAATAATTTAAACCCTGGAAACTTTCCAAAGAGCAGCTGATGCCTTGTGGAAATGTTAAAAACTATTTTTATATTTAGCAACCGTTCTGGCTGTCATACTATTTTTCTTCTTTTGTATTTTATTAATAGAGACGTTTATATGGAAACAGGATTTCTGAAGGTTTTGTGTGTAGTTTTTTTTTTTTTTCTGAAGAGAGCATCTGTTCCCACTGCAGATTCTACACCTGAAGTCATAATCCTCTATGACACTGTAATTGGTGGCTCTGGAAACGATTTTGATGTCACGTAAGATTATGACTTCAGGAGGAGGATAAGCAGTGGGAGCAGATGCTCTCCTAAGCAACAAAGATCCTGTTCTCATGCAACTGTCTCTAGCAATAAAACAGAAGGAACAAAATACAGAAAACGATGTGTAAGCAAAGCCTGGAGTCTTCCGTGAGCCATCAGTGAGTCTTTAACCACGTGACTTTTCCAGTGATCCCCTTCTCATCCTTCCACAAATGTGCCTTCGGATGGGGTCAGGAATTGGCTTTCTCTTGACTGTGTTTTGTCTCCTACTCCAAGGGCAGAGATGTGCAGTAAAATCCGTGTGTGAGCTAGGTCATTGCTTAAGCCTGTGGATAAGGCTCTAATTCACACAGCATGACTTCCTCTAAAAATGTGCTGCTGGTGTCTTTTTAATCTGAGTTTTAAATTGGAAGAGTCCATTGGGCAGCAAGTTTGAAGTTATATATCCTTGTGCCAGAGAGAAATAAGGTGTTTTATCCTTTTTTTGGTTTTTTTTTTTTTCGGGTTTGTGTTTGTTTGTTTGGAATGTATGCAGATGCTGCGTGTTCAGGGAAAACATGGAGACTGAGTGGGAAGGAGGAGGCGAGAGCAGGGAAGGCAATGCTGTGAGTCTTTCTTTGTTTGCTCCCTTCCTTGTGCAGGGGGAATCGATCCATATTCCTCTGGTCCCATTAAGGGTTAGAGTGCCTGTTTTAGGGCTGCAGAGATGGTCTCGTTTAGGCTGAGAGCAGCCAAATGGTTGCTGATTTTGAGCAGGGAGATGGGGCCAAAGAGATTCCCATTCTCCCAGTGCCTCTAAAAAGAGAAGGAATGGGAGTGGGAACTGGAAGGGCCTGAGGCTGGGCGTGCACCAGTAGTTTGCTGTGGGTGGTAGAGCTGGGAGGGCTTGAAAATGCCGTCTAGTGCAGGGCCATCCTTTCTCAGATATGGATGCACAGGAGGGTTCAGATCACAGAAGGGGCTGGGCCTGATTTGGGGAGAACAGACTGGTTTCAGCTGCCGTGTTGTACTGGATGATGGTGTCTATACAGGATGTGGTGATGGGAGCTTGGGTATTAAGTCTCCCGCATTACACCGATGGCTTAAAGCCTGAAGTGATTCTCAAACTCTTCCCCTTGACAGTAAAATAAGCGTAGTATTACGTATTTCTGTTCTGCTGGCCTGAAAGGAGAGCTGCTCTCGTGTCTGTTAGTCTTGTGATAGCTCTAAACTGGGTCCTGTGGTGTCCAGCTTTCTTGTGAGCAGTTTTCTGGTTGGAGTTTGCTGCTATTTGGGACAGATTAGTTTACGTATTTAAGTCATTAAAAGCCTCTGATTCAGTTCTGCCTCTTTTGCAAGGGAGCACAGTAAGCAGAACTGCACTCATCTGGAGCCCTCATCAGCAAACAAGAGGCTTGCAAGGGCAAGGTCTCCTCTGAGCTTGAGAGAAGACTGTTTCCCTCTGGGCAGATAAATCATTGCAGGGTTTTTCTTTATTCTTCTTTTATTTTTTTCCTCTGTGTGAATGGGAGGGGTGATCTCCTTTCTGGTTCAGGGAGATGCTCTGTGCACATAAGAAAGGCCTGGTGGTTAGAGTGGGAGATGTGGCTTGAGTGATCCATATCCACTTCCCTGATCTTCCTCAGATTTCACATGTGACAGTGGTCTAGTTGCAATTTCTCTGTAAAATGCCTTTTTTTTCCCCTGTCACATGGTGCTCAGCTGCTGCCACACTTCAGATAGCAGCGGATCTAACGAACACAATGTTTTCCCTCTTACGCTTGCACCCTGACTTAGCCAAAGTGCTGAGCTCCAAGCACGTGTTGTTTGTGTTTAAATAACTCTTCGGTTAAAACCACTGCAGCGGTAATTCCAGATACACTAAAATACCACCACTCAGGGACTCGCAGTTCTAGGTCCACGTGTGACCCCAGACCTGTTGCTGTGCAAAGACACTTCTTTGCAAAAAAAGAAAAAAGGAGATTTGCTGCTCCGCTTTGGGCTGAGTTGCTGTGCTGGGATGCTTTCTAAACGCTGGCAAAGAGCCCTGTGTCCAAAGCCTGGTCCGGGCTTCCAACAGCTGCTCCCGAGGGTTTGTTTCCACACTGTTCTGTAGTGAAATAGTCAGTAGATGGAGCTGTGACCTATGGAAGGTGCCCCACTGCTTGCTGATGTGTTGCATGCTAAGTGATTGTATTTATATGCTTGTATTTCTCTGTCCAGAAATCTTGCGGGCAAGGAATTTGGATTACTTCAGGATTGCACGGCTACACGGCGTGGTTAGTGGGCACTTCACAAATGTGCAGAAGTTGTTGCTTTCCTGGTGAAGCTTACCAGGAGAAAACAGGCTGGAAGAGGGGATGCGAAATGCTTTGGCAAATATCCCCTTGGCCTCAAGGACAGATTTTGTTTTCCAGTGTGTTCCTTTAGAATTTTGTTGGCTTTAGCTGAAGTGTATAGATAGCTCCTATCATTATAATGATTCTAAGGACTCTACAACATGAGACAGTACAAGCCTCTGAAAAGTCCTTGAATAAAACACCTTGGAAAAGATCAAGGAAGCAACAGTAAAAAAAAAAAAGAAAAAAAAGAAACCCAAAGCAAAACAAAAAACCTCTGTGAGCGCGGTGTCATTAGGGATTCTTCATACAGACGGGGAAAGTGTCAAGGCGTAGAGGTGAGTTGTGATTTATAAAAATGCAATCCAAGTTAAGCCGTGGTAGAGAGCGTGGTCAGGAAGCAAACGACTGTGGTGCAGCCGACGTGGGTTTTGGGGAGGTGGGTGGGTAGCTGGGCTGCTTGGCTGCTCACATCTCCCAAAAGCACTGTTGTCATCTCCTGGGGTCCGATAGCTGCGGGGAGAAGGTGCAGAGGGCTGGGTGGGCTGGGGTCATGCTGCAGCATCCCCTGAGAGATGTGGGGTGGGGAGTCGGGGGCTGGCAGTCCTACCTCGAGCTCTTGGCCCCTATTCCCCGAGCCACGCTGGCTCCCTGTCTGCAGCAAAAGGCTTCGCAAAGCGACACTGCGGTGCCGTGCCTCAGGACTCAAGCGACTTTGAGGGTTAACCAGTGCTGGAAAGTGCAGAGAATTTTACTATTTTAGGACAATCTGCCTGTTCTGAGGATCCAGGACCCAGAGAAACATGAAGTTAGCCCTCCTCCTTCTGCCAGTGTCCGGTACAAGCTCTGCTTCGTTTGAAGTGAACTTCACAATAGGACTCCTGCCACTTTCCAGGAATAGCTATTTCAGTCTGAGTTAGGTCTTGCTATTCGAGCTTCTGTAGCATTATCTAAATTTTCCTCAGCTTGTTATTGTCCTTTTTTAACATGAAACTCGTGGCTGGATCTTACCTTTTCTTTAACTGCTGATTCCAGTATTCCAGTGGCTCTGTGTGGCTGAGCAAGCCATGATGCTCACTGAAGGGATGAAACACCCTCCTGGGATTCAGCTGCATAAACAGGGCTTCCAGGTGGGAGCATGGGCATGAAACTGGGTATTTGGAAAGTGCTGAGCCAGCCAGTCCCTCTCCTGGCATTTAGCACAGGACTGAGCTATCACAAATTAATTGTTACTCACCTCGGAGCTAAGCGTTCCCCCCTCCCATGTCGCTATTGCCCTGCGTGTCCGTGCAGTATTCCTCTTTCCTGAGTACTCATTGTGGACTTGGCCTCAGAAAAGCCCCGTTGGGTAATCATTTTTACTGTTAGATTGGGTGGGAGGAGGCTGTTAGGGCAGTAAGCGAGAGCAAGATCATTTTCGAATTCAGCAGAGTCCTCCAGCATTCCTCCTGCACTGCCCACCTGACTGCTGCAATTGTATTGACACTGCAAAAAAGCTGGTATTACCACCTAGGGCTGATTCGAGATTTTCAAGCTGTTTTTGCATCCCTTCACCGCCTTTTCTTCCTTCTGACCTTGAAGAAGTCCCTCTCAGTACGCTGCTGGCTTCCCTGGATCCCAGAGCCAGCACGGTAGCTGCCAATCCCCCTCCGCTAGCCTAAGCATGTTGCGGGCTCAGGCCCTGCGTCTGATTGCAGAAGACTTAATGCATCGCTAGGCTGGTGTAGTGAATCATTAGCATCCTGTTCCAGCTTTCATTGTCTGTTTCATTTCCTGCTCTTAGAAACCCCTGAATCATTCTGTCACAGACTGAATAACAAACTGCATCCTTGTCAGCTTGCGTTACCCAAGAATTTGTTGGCGGGCTTGGCGAAGGCTGAATCTGCTTGAGGTGTGGTCCAGACACCTTTGCTTCTACCAGGGATGTTGTTTATGGGTGGGTTCAAAGACTTCACAAGCCAGCACGGCTTGTGGGACCATCCCCAATTCGGCATAGTAATGTATCTTCTTTTGGGGGCACTGACTTACACTTTTCTTAAATGCATTCCTGTGGTTGACCCAAATGGCTGCTTCTAACTGCTAGCTCGTGTGTTTTGAAGGGAATTCAGTCCTGAAACCTTCCTTGGAGGGTAGATCGGTTTGTGCATGAAACGGCTTTCAAGGAGTGTCCTCCTCTCTCTCGGCTGAGAAATAATATTGGAGTAGTACTGTCGTGCTTTCTCTTCATGAGGGTGTAAAAGGCTGTACGGAAGCATTAACTGCAGCTTTAAAGCATTTCCATAGTAAAATAAATCTAATTGAGCAGTTATTGCAGTAGCTTTTTAATTTGTGGAGGAGATTAGGAAATAACTTTCAGCTGGCTCTGGCAGAGCACTCCCCTAGGACGTGTCCTGGGTGCTCTGGCATCACTCTTTGGGTTCTCCTTCCCTCCCCCTCTCGTTGTCTGGTCACATTTGACTGATGCAGAGTTCAGCTGGCAAAATAATGCAAGAACCTCAGTCTGCGAGCGTGTTTGATATAAACCTCTGTTCACAGGAGAAGTAGCGGAGTGTCATTCATTGCTTACAGTGAGAAACCACAGCAGAGAGATGTAATTTGTCTCTCCTCGGGATGAGTCTGACGTGTATTACTCCTTCCCTGTGACACAATGCAGCGGCAGAGGATGCTGAGTTGAAAGTAATCGAGAGTTGGCAGCGTCGTGTGCGAGTGCCTCCCAGCGTCCCATCTATGCCCCTTCGTCTCAGGTTGGAGGCCATAGCGATGGGACTTCAGGTGAGGGGAAATCGCAGGCCTCGGGAGAACGCCAGCTCGTTTGTGTAGGCAGGAGGGGGTGGAAGATACCTTCGAAGAAAAACAGTTAATGGAGGGAAGTATCTCACTGTGTGGAGTTAAGAGCAACTTGAGGAATCACAGCAGCTTTCCCGGGGAACTTCTGAAGCCCATTTCTGAGATTAGATGAAGTCTGCTCAGCCCTGGTACTCTGGCAGAGCTGGAAGTGAGAATGGCACTAAGGAGTGGGTCTCCTTTAGAGTCAGTGTGTGGAGGCTTTGGACCCCCGAGAGGCTTCTGGGGGACAAGGGGCCTCCCTGCTCATGGAGGAAGGGGCATGAGGGAATCCCATCCACCGTTTCTGTGGCATGGCTAGAAGATGCTCTGGAGAAGTTTCATTTTATGCTCTTGGCAGTCACGGTAAAGAACTTTTGCCGTTTCCTGGTACGGAGTTCAGGGCATGGCCAGTGGAACAAATTGGCAGTGTATGTCTGGCCTTCCTGAAAAGATGAGAAAAGCGTGTGTATGTATGTCGGGTCATGCCGCTCGTCAGCTGCGCCGGCTTGTCCTGGCACTTCCTCCGTTCCACCATGCCATGCTCCAGGGATGGGAGTTTCCAGCCTGGCTCAGGTACGCTGGCTGAAGCTTTCAGGACAGATGCCACATTTGAACTTTCAGACGTGAGCGAGTCTTCCAGCGAAAACAAACTTATGCTGTGCCTGGCGGAGGATGAACGTGGTTTTGTGCGCGTGGGTAGAAGAGCTGCATACATGGCAGAAAGTGACTCGGTCTGAATTCTCTTCTGTTGGGAAGCTTGCTCCTCTCCAGAAGCAGCTCAACAGCCTGTGGGGGAAGTCTAAATGGAGGGGGGAGAAGGTGTGCGACTGCAACAGAGATTGGTTTGCATTTGTGAGAGCTGTGCAAACCAGAGACCGCATCTGCTCTGCTGCCGCTGTGCTCCCTTCCCCCAAATCAAGCTGCTCCTCGTTTTCTTCCTTACTTTCCTCTTCTACAGCCTCTTTTCCCGTAAGCTCCTCTCAGTTTGTGGGTTTAAAAAAACCTGGCCTTGATCCACTCCCGATACACCACATTTCCTCATTTTATCTGTTGTGTGCTGCTTTTGTTGCCAGTGCTTAATTATACCACCTTGTGTGCCCTGATTCCTGCTTGCCAACTTTCGTGAAGTGGGATGTGCTGAAACGTCGGAATTTGGCATGGGGCTTTTCTCAGGTTTCTCTGGAAATCTCAAGGGGAAATATATTCTTCGGTCCCAAATGCTGCCTTACCCTTTCCTTACGAGCAAGAGATGGTAAGTTTGAGCAGCACCTAATGCAGCGGAGCTGTCATCTCCTGGGATCTGTGGTGCGGAGAGGTACGGTGAGGCATCTTCCATCGTTACAGGCTGGCTGGTGGGATTCTGCGGTGGCTTTGGGCTGCCCTTCAGCTCCATCAGCAGATGGAGTTCTGGGGACTCCAGAGAGGTATGGCCTCTCCAGAGAGGTATGTCTGAAAACACACACTGAGAGTGTTTGCCAGGAGATAACTGCATTCCAGGGAGTGACTCTTTTGTCTTGCTAAAATCGAGGAAATCTGATCAAAGTGCAGCCTTACTTCAGACTTTTTCTCTTTCTTTTTGACTTTGTCCCTGACCTACATATTGGATCCTGCCACGCTGGTTGGAAGTAATTGAGACCGTAGTGTTAGGCTATTTACCAAGCTGTTCACTTGAAAATAACCTTACTGTGTCCAGTCCACACCTGTTCTGGGATAATTTTGCAGGCAAATAACAAAGCGGGATTAACCCTTTCGGCCACATGCAAGATCTAACTATTGAGTGAGGTTATGCCTCTGCTGATGCCAGCAGGAACTTGTGACACAGGGCGCGCTTCATTATCGGTTTCCCAGGTCCATGGATGATTCCAGTCAGCTGCTGAAGCCAGGCCCACTACGCATCCCCATCCAAATGAGGACACTTCAGAGACCTCCTTGTAAAAGCTCCCGCTGGGTGGTTGTTGGTTTGGTGTTGAGTCTGCTGGAGTAGAGGCTATGCTGGAGAATGTGTGCGGGGGGTATTTTCTTTGTTATCCCAGTGGTTGTTTCTGATTAAAAGATCTGTTTTGAAGGGGCTGCTAGTCAGTT
>Ga0181612_149675_pt1 | contig 15188 bp, 8 predicted proteins | sample HoacroProtozoa21_FD_119630 | JGI IMG/M metagenome (GOLD analysis project Ga0181612, IMG submission 119630) | Hoatzin crop microbial communities from Cojedes, Venezuel. Combined Assembly of Gp0051906, Gp0051904, Gp0051908 | reverse complement strand
TTTGGGGTTTTTTTTAAGAAAAGTTATCATCATTCTGAAAGAAAAAGTATCACATCCCCTCCCTGCGTGGTGTCACAATGGCGCTGCTACAATCCCTTTAAAGGGATGGTGTGCAAGTGCATAATTACACTTCATCAATACACTGTTTCATTCTTTATCACTTGAACTCATCTTGGTAAGTTTGGACTGGGGTCTCAGGACTGTGCTTTCCATTAGGAGTAAGTTAACACCACTCATCACAAAGCCCTAATACCGTAGTTCTCGGAATTCCTGTGTCTCAAAGGTGGCAGAAAATCAGAAAGTGCAAAGACTATGCACAGTGCCAGGGAATAATATAAAAAAAACCCCAAGCCTCAACCAAAATAATGCCAAACTCAGCATTTTATTTCTCTTTCCCTCAATTTTCTTGAAAATTGTGCAGCAGACAAGCATTGAAGACCAGATAACACACAAGCTACAGTTTCAAATTGCAAGACAGCACTGGATTACTTCTGGATCGGATGCTAAAAAGGAGACTTTGCTTTTTTTTTGAAAGAAAAATATGCTATAGCATATTTTGAGGTACTGGGTCTTCTGGTTGTATAACAGCCAAAACTTCTCTGGAGTCATTATACCCTCCTCTTTTTAAGTTCTCATTTGTTTTCACACATACGACATATTATCTTCCTACATTAGCGGGTATGAAGATCATACCTGCTTTATAATCCTTTATAATGCTGCTTCTCCTTCCCTCAAATAATTTCTTCCAAAAATATCTTCCAGGTAATCAGAGTCTGCCCACGTAACTAAAGAGAATCTCTGTCTCCTGACAATGACGTATTGCCTGTATTTTAGGAATGCTAAAAAAACCAGGGAGCATATTTACTGAACTGAATAAATGTGTACCTGGAATCCTCCTCTTGATACTGCAAAGGCACGTGGTGCCTGTCTTGAACAGAACCCTAACAATACGCAGTGAAATTCAGAATAAAGGGCAATTTTTTTCCAGTTTTTAGGAGAAAGTGAATTATCACACTCAAGGACCACTCCTCCTACCCAAAACATCTTATGTAGCTTTGCGCATGGAAAAGCTCTTTGCCTTCAGGATGGAATTCAGGACCTAGGATGGATGCAGCATGCTCCACATGAAAGACAGTGTCCACAGAGTGTGGGAACTGCTGATGACAGAAGCAAAGAGCGGGAGGAGATCCCAAAGGCACGAGAGCCTGAACAGTAGCAGCCATGAATATCTGCCCTCCTCCTCTCCTCATCTCTGCTGTTCTTGAAAGAAAAAAAACATAAGGGGTTTTTTTTTTGTCAGTTTTAGAAAGAAACAAGTTAGCACATGGTTCTCAGGAGGCAGAGATGACTGCAGCTCACCTTCTCTGAATGGCCTCAAACCTGTACAAAGGCTTGTGACTCCTTCAGATCTCCTCCTCCTTCCGATTGCTTAACGCCGTATAGTCACTGCCCTTGGTAGGGTGTATCACAGGCTGGTGTTCAAGACATAATTAGCTGTGCCTGTTTCAGTCTTAACATTTAAAATGTAGTCCTTGAACTTCCTTAATGCAACTGTCATGTTTCTGTCCAGAATTAGGGAACGGGGACAGGAGTGATGGGACGGGCACAAGGATTGGGCACAGTTGGCCATGCTTTCTCATGGTCCCTGGGACAGCTCTTCCCCAGGCCATCTCTCAGAAACATGCTGGCCTGAAATGGCTGGAGCAACCCAGGTTGGTTCTCCCTTTCTGAGCTATACAACAGCCACAGCGTGACTGTCCATCCCACCCAAAAGCAGGGTAAAACCAAGCGCTTACTTGCTCTGTTACAACACAATCTGCTGGCAGGGAGGCAAAATCCCATCTTGCAGGCGGGCACTCAACAGGCTCCGGAGCCCTTTCAGCTCACGACTGTGTCCTGAGGCTCTGCTCAGTGCCAGCATAATGCATGACAAGGGTTTATCTGGGACAACCGAGAACTTGTGCCAACAGAAATCGGACCCAGCTCAGAAAGGAGGGGTCCCTCGTGTCCGTAACACAACCCTCAGCACAGCCAGGGATGTTTTCTCTGTAACAAGACCCTCTGGGGGCAGCAAAAGGGGACTCTGTTGGCAGTAACCAGACTCCGGCTTCCCCTTCTCCCTTTCCAATACAAGGGATCCCTTCTCACCCTAAAGCATCCTGGCAATGGACAGTCCCATTCTCAGTACCACAGTCCCAGCCATTCCCACCCAGAAAGGGCTACTGCTTTCAAGATCAAGGAATGTCAGCTCCTTGTCTTACAGCTCCATAGCTCACCTTCAGCTCTCTAAGGACTATCCTGAAGTTATCCAGAAGAAAACATGAGTTGAAGTGAGAGCTCACAGCCAAAACTTGTATCTTTTGACACAGAGAAACAGGTACTAAATGAAAACTCTCCTAGCTGTTGTATGGGTCAATACGCCTCAAGAAACCAGATAATCAGGCCATGTTCCTCGTTAAATAATCCACAGTACAAGCACCAATATACTGTATTAGCTTGGTGCTGCTGGAGGATGCTTCCCACCGCTCTTCTTATCCTGCAAACAGCCTATGACTGCAATTGCAAATTTAAAGAGAAGGGTTAGAAGTGGTAATGTTGACATAAGGGCTGATAGGCCAGTAAAGAAATCGATGGGAAAATAAAAGAGCTTAAAACTACTGCTGTATCTCTCAAACAACTGGAAGTTTGCATACCTGCAAGACGAAGCAGTTGAAGTCAGAAATAGCCATCTGATGAGTTTCATTTGATCCTTTTTCTTACCTGTTTGGATGGCTTGCCAGAATTTCTCTGTCTCATATACACTTCTTTTTTCCTCTGATAATTCCCTCAGGCTAGTCCAGAAGCGTCCATTTAGATGTCCCTTGAAATAAGCATGGCTGACCCTCACCGGTTATGTGCATAAGGGTCATACACAGAGCTACATTGACAACATTAACCCTTTTTGCCAAGCACAGCACTCCTTTCAGGATAGGACAGCACATTTGCAGATGTTTGCCTTTCCTTCAGCCATGTTAAAACCTGCTGTTTGTTCTTCCCAAGCAAACCAGACTATTCTGTGCTGCAGCCCTGAGCTCATGGTTGCCCATCTTTCTGCAAATTTTAGAGTCACCATATTACATCAGTAAGAATTAATGGTGATGGCTCAAACCTTTGCAAGTCTTGGAGCAGACTCATCTTACCCCCATTTTCTTCTTGCTCTCAGATCAAAAAGTAGTTAGAAGAAAGGAAAGTGCAAGCCTCGTGCCTAAGCTTTGATAAATCTGCTGTGCAAAATCTGTGGAGCAAGATCCCAAGCATCTTCAGAGGTCTCATCCTGACACTGAAAGCATTGAAGTGGCAGGCGGGGGAGCCCACAGAGCACTGGGGGTATGTCTGGAGCACTGCAGTCGGCTGCTGCTTCCTCTCTGCCTTGGCGAGACAGACCAGCACGTCCCATTGTCTGCTGGGATCACTAAAACATTCGTCCTGCCACGCAGCACATCCCAACTGGATTCCTGAGCCGCTTCTCCCACTCCATGCTGGCTTTGGAAGTTGCCAGTAAAATAGAGGAAACCCGTGCTAAAAAACAAACTGATGCCATCCAGTAAGAGAAGATTAACAATTTCCCCAAGGAGGTGGCTCGGAGGGGACCTGGCATGGTATAGATAATAGGGAGGAACAAATGGCAAACCATAGTTTAGCCCGTAACACCCATTCCAAGATGGACCAAGCATTTACACTGGCTCACATCAACCCCCCTTTGGCACTTGGCAGAAAATAAGAAGCAACAGCCCTGTGCCCATTTGAATGTGGAGCTAGATCACTATGTACTCAGGGAACTGTGCCACCCATTGCCAGTTAATCCCGCTTTGAGAGCCCTGCTAGGAAGAACCCCTACAAAGTAATGAGAAACTTATACTAAGCAGGAGGCTCTTTTCTAAAGGGGCAGTTATACTCTGAGGGGAAGCAGGAAAACACACATGGGACCGCTGGAAGCTTCGTGCTGCCTGCTCGGTACTTTGAGTTCTATTTTCACATTTTTATAATTATCACATAATTCATAATGTCATACAAACCAGGAGACGTCAGCTCTGTGCAGAGCCAAACCGAACACGGTCAGGCACTGCATGCTCTCCGCCGCGGGGCCAGCCCTGCCCCGGGCTGCCCTTCCTGGCCCATCCCATGAATGCCAGCCATGGCTCCTGAGCCCCACGCCACCCCCTGGAGACAGCCCAGCCCTGCCTAGTGCAGAGCTGCTCCTGCCCTCACAACTGTGCCCATCTGCAGAGGATAAACCCTCACACTGCAATAAATGAGGTGTTGGAGCCTTAGGTGGGTCACAGCCTCTCTTGGACGCTCACCAGCCCATAGTCAGGTTTCCAAGCCAGGCACGTGTGCTCTGAGCTTTCTGAATGGGGGGAGCCCAAACACAGCCGGCCTTGAGGCACCCCACGGGGTCTGGCCAGCACCCTGTCCTCAGGGCACACACATGTCCTGGCAGGACACCCACACCCTGCTTTTGCACCTGTCTCCAGGGCCAATGCGTGCCCCTTCCCAGGACACCAGCCTTGTGAAATCCCCGAGATGACAATTCTCCTTCTCAGGGACAGGGGTAACTGAAGCTTGTCACACAAACACTTTGCAAAAGGTTAATAAAAAAAAAAAAAAATCCTCTCTTCCCCCTCCCCCTCCAGCTATCATAAGAATGCACTGCCACACGGATCAGCCATACACCGCTGGTCATCCCTGCCTTGCCTTCCTCCCCACTCCCAACAGCTGTGTCCTTTCGGGGCTTCAAGCTCCCTCTCCTGAGGGTCTCTCCTCAGGGCACCCCTCTGGCCCTGTGTCCCCCATTCAGGGATCTTCTGTTCCCTAATCCCTCTCCCTGCAGTCCCTCTTCCCAGTTCAGACACTTTCCTCAGAGTCCCCTTGGGTCTGCCGCAGCACAGGCCAGCAGCTCCCTCGGTGACCAGTGGTTTCTTTGGGAAAGGACAAATAACATGGGACTGGGACTTCATAAAACCGGGGAGATATGCTCTGGGCTCCTGACAGCTGACGGAGGCCCTGTCTCCATGGAGTCCCTGTGGTCTGGTCCTCCCCAGTCTGATGAGGCATCCCACACACACCTGCTTTGGCTCCAGCATCCTAACGCAGGCACATTCCTATCATCAGGTTACCCACGCAACCGGGGGGGATCAGTCACTTACTGGGAAGCCAAAGAGTTGCTGCGTAACCTTGAGTAAGCACCTTAAATTTTTAAGCGGCAGGGTTGAGCAGCACAGCGGGTCTCTGAAGAAATCTGCTCGATTACTGGCTCTGGGAGGGAATGTCCTTTGTCAGACAGAGAAAGAACATGTGATTTATTAATAGAGATATGTTAGAGAAAGAAATGGGATTCGGCACTGCTAGGGTTGTTTCTAAGTCTGAAGCAGGAAAAAGCTTGAGGCTGAGTAAGGACCCTTCCTCCTGCGCCACGTCTGAGCTGATGAAGACTGACTTAGGAACTTCTCTTCTCCCTGTTCCTCGGTTCCTCCGGCACAGCAATCATCACTGCTCGCAAAGCGCTGCACACTATCCAGAGATGCAGCATAAACACCAAAGCACCAGTGTATCCCTTCAGGGAACTCAGGAGTTCATATGGTCCCAAGTGGGGACGGAATTGTAAGGAAATCCATCTTGATGCAGATAAAACAAGAGCACAGTTCATTCACAGGACATATACAAAGGGAAAAAGCCAGCAGTCTGTACACCAATCTCTTTTTCGCTGCTTTTAAGAAACTTGCAGTGTCAGGCAAAATTAGAGCTTTAACGCAACAGCAATGAAATCGCCTTTCACAAAAAAACCTCTGCCTGCATCTGAACTCTGCCTGCATCTGGCAGCTGAGAACATTGCCAAGGCTTTAACCCTCTGATATCAACAGAAAGAGATATTGATGAGTGTCCCTCCGGCGAAGGAAACCAAATGGTGTTTTTAACTTCAGTGGATTCCTTGCAGATTTCCAATTCCTTAGCAAGGCTGTTGCTCCAGACTGGGATGTAATTGAGATGCATTAGCCACTCACTCAAAAACTTTCCCAGGAACATATGTGCACGCACACAGACTATGCATTCAGATATCAATACATACCATACCTGCACATGCGTTAAGCTGCTGTTCATGGGCTGTCTGGACCTTTCCGCTGCCAGCTCGGCTGCGCAGTCAACACTGCCAGCTCAACATGACAAATAAAGCCAACTTAGAAAAATGGCTGAGCACTGCTGGGTATCTCACCACAGCCACGAAAAGCAGAAAGAGGGTCTGTTAAGGACCAGTCCTCATGAAAGACAAAGATATTGGGTGTTTTCACCCCAAGAGGGACGGTGAACCTCTTAAAAGCAGGCCACGCTCTTCTACAAACAACTGCAGTGACTGGCTGATGAAGTGCCCACCCCGTCTCTTCGTCCTATACTGTCTCCTCACCGCAACAGGCCACCACCTGTGCCCAGCACAGTGGAAAATCTCCCTCCAAAATACCCCAGCCTCTATTACCATATTAATGTTGAAGAAAGGCCAAATTCCATGAACATAGACTGATCCTACTCATAGTGTAGCATCTATTGGCATGAAGAAAGCATACCCCTGGAGGTTTTTCAGTTGCAGAGGCACCTGAAGCCGTACCATTCACCTGAGCACACCTTAGCTCTGAAAGCCTGGATGCTATCCAAATGCAGCTTCCGAAACTCCGGTTAATTGTGGGTTTTAAAGCACGTAGATCTCACTCAAAAAATGGATGTTCCGTGCAAGCAGTGCTTTTTTATAGACTAGAGGAGACTAGGGTCAGCTATACTGGAAACATTTTAATGTAATATTCAAGACCAACTCTAGTCTTTCTTTTAGCCTAGGTAGTGTAAATGGGTTACATTACAGAATCACAGAATCATAAGAGGCACAGCAGGGTGTAAACCCACCTTTTGAGAGTCCTATATCAAGCTAAGAAAAAGTACATCCTCTTCTCACGAAAAAGGGAGAATGACACAAGATGTGCCAAGGATTACTTCCATCTTGGAAGGAATGATCCATCAATGAATCTTAAAGCAGTTTGAGAGCTCATCATCTACACCACACAGCATCCACCTCTGTCGATCTGCAGCAGGGAGAACTCCTACACAGAAAAGGAAATGGAGGCACAAAAATCTTATGATTAGTGTCTGAAAACATAACCCTGTAACCAAGCCAGTATGGCAGTCTAATCCCTTGTGTGCAAGGAAGGTCTCTTCAGCAGCAGAAATTATACCCTTTCCTAGAGAAAAGGCCAAAGACTTATTCTTAAGGGAACCAGAGCTTCCTGGACAGGGAAATAAACAGTTTACAACTTACCATTGACAAAAACTCACAAATCTAAACAGAAAATCTGATTAAAAGATTGTAGAAACAGTAAAACTGATTAAAAGAGAAAATTTTATCAGCTTTGTGCAACAGCCAGTGGCCAAAATGTTAATCCAAACTTTTAAATATTTATTTGAAACATCCTTTAGAGGTCCTCAAAATTTTGCTGTCTGTCAATTCAAGGTCCATCATTTTATTTCATTTACATTGCCCTCCCTACACATACCCCCCTTCTAATGAATTGCTAGAGTTGCTTTGACTTTGGCACATGATGAAGCCTTACACAGCCAAACATCTTCAGAAGTCTACACCCAGCTTAATTTGAAGGTATTTTATCTGGACATTCAGCCACCAACCCACTCACTCTTCAAAGAGAAGGGAAACTAGAGGTCGAACTGGCTTATTCAGAGGGGAAACAGCTTATTCTGAAGCAGCCAGTGAAGCAAGCAGTTTGATTACCTTGAGGTAGAATAACAGGATTTGGCCCAGCCATTATTTTTCCACCAAGCTTTTCACAGAAGCCAAGGAAAGCAGTGGTTATATCAACCTGAGACAACTATCAGGTCACCAGGCATCTTTCCCTTCCAGGTCTCCAAAGCACTGCAGGCTTGGAAGAGCCCCCGTGCAGGCAGGGCAGCTGCAGGCATCTGATGCGCGTGTGCTGTGCTAGCCTCAGTTCAGGCATTTGCACGAGGGGAGGAAGAAGCTTGTCTTTCATAGCAAGTATCAGGGGAACCAAGAAAGAGGTTGAAAAACTGCAAAAGTCATCTCTCAGTGTTCAGGGGCTTTACTTCAGCTGCTAACTGCTGTTTGCCCGCACAGTGCACCTGCTCCCTATGTGTCTTCAAGTCATGGATACAGAATTTTCCAACAAAAAGCAAACCTACTGTTTGTTATTCCCCCCAGAGCCAGTACAACTTCAGAGAGGTCTGGATCCTGCATTTCCAACAGGATCCCCGCTCTCACCTGGGATCAGGACACCACAGCTACTCTGAATTTCACAGCTGTTGCTCACCAAGAACTCAGGTCTGCCTGCTCTGCAAACACACACCTGCCCCACTCACCGCTGGTGTCCCTCGGCCTGGAGCATGACTGAGCCTGCAGGACACAGCTGAGCAATTTGGACCATATCCCACAGAGGGCAAGAATACTTCTACACATTAATTAGGTGCATTTGTTACTGGAGATGATGCTAAAGTTATTAAAGTTGATGAAATAACAAAAGAAAACCTCTGAAATCAAGAGTCTCTTGCCTAACCCTCACTTTTGCAGTTCGAGCACTGCAGATGCTGTGCCCGGTGGTCTAGCAGAGGTCAAGTCTGCAGTGAAAAGCCCCCTCCCACACAAAAGCTGAATCTCATCATCACAGCCTGAAGGGAGGAGGAGTACGGACAGTCTGACTTTAGCTAAGCTTTGGAAACCTGAGAAGATTGCACAGGATTAGTCAGTGAGTAACACAAAACCCAAAAGCCACAATTACCAACCAAGCAGCAGCCACTCTGCCCAAATTGCTCTCAGCCATCCCAGCCGTTGTGTTTGTGGGAAAGAAGGAGCAGAGAGCACCTGATCCTTCCAGCTACCCCAGAAGGCGGCTCCCAGCCCTCTCTGCCCCGGGAGAGGAATGCACCGGTTTTCAGCACTGGCATCTCTTGAAATATGTTAGGAAAGCCATGGGGTGGGCAGCGGAGTAAGGTGGGAGAGGGGTCTGGCATACACAGAGTTAAAAACCTTCAGTGGAGGTGAAGGGAAACCAGTCTATGTTTGTGCCTATTCCTGGATATTAAAGAGCCTTTTCGGCATCTGAGATATTAGGGATCACACTTGCTTGATGCACAAGAGATGCTTTGAAACAGCTACAGCCTTTTTATTCACATAAACTTCCTCTGAGTTGCCTTTTCTTCTCTTTGGGCAGAAGTTTGCACCAAGGTTTTATTTGGCTTCAGGGCAAACAGGATCCTTTGCAGGAAAGCACTGTCAAACAGACCCCTCTCCTAGACAAGTAATTACGAGAACAAATAGCTCCTTCTTAACCCACAGGGGAGTCTGCCAACCCCTCTCTCTGCTATTCTTGGCTTTCCGGCTCATAAAGGGTTACGTGCAATCTAAATGAATGGCTTGTCCTCCGGCTGGCTGGGAAGCTGAACAGATTTCAGCTGGCAGCGGGCAGAGCTGTGCTGCGGCTACTCACTGCAGGTTACCCTGTAACGGCAACAGTAGACGTCCTACGCCCTCCCAAACAGCACTCAGGCAAGTGCAGAGTGGTGCTGCAGCATTGCAGAGCAGGTTTAGATATGTCAGGTGCTCCACAAAAATCCAAACAAGGCAGTTCCTGCCCTGAAGACCCTACAGACTAAATGCAGGGTGATGCTACCGGCAAAGATAAATGCGCAGGCATATTTTTAAGTAGCAGGATGAACATCTGGATGGGATGCTGTGAGCTAGAGGGCCATCACGATGACAGACCTGGGTGCAGTGGTCGGAGCAGAGGGATGTCTGGGAAGCAGGAGAGGCAGCGCCCCAGGCTCTGCAGCAGTCTGCCTCCAAGTGCAGCTCGAGAAAGTAATTTCCAGCTGTTCTCTTTAAGCCCAACTCTTAACTTCAGTTTTGACTAAACAGTACAATGTTTCAGATTTGCCGCAAAATCTCTTTCTTTTCAACTTGTTTTCATAAATCCATACAGAACGCCCCTATTTCTTCCATTTTAACTACAGTTCTACTATTGCCTTTGTCAAGCAGGCCTGACTTTATCTTGCTTATCTGAGAAGAGCCAGTGTAGGTCAAAATCCACTAGATTTGTGGTGAGGGCTCAGTGCCAGCTCCATAGAAGACCCAGAGAAGGATAGCCAAAACCAGCACACAAGATGTCGTAGCCTTACACTTAAGACTGCACAGAACACCACAAAGCAAGAGGATTTCAAATAATGATCTACGACCTGCAGTGAGATTAGAAAACCCGCTTCGGTGAAATGAGCAGGATGGGGAGAACTGGTCCTTCATTACAAGTCACATCCAGTGTTACAAGAGGCCCCTTCTACTAAGCATGAATTTAGGATATTACACTGCTTTATAGATGGGTGCCATCCTGAATCGAAAATCCCTATCTGCACTGAGCACTAGTTACAAGTGGTGTCAACGAAGTGAAGGGCAGTTCTTAAGAAATAATATGCTATCTGATGTCAGTAAAATTATCAAAGCCTGGCCCTTCACTTTTGTTGGGCAATGAGTGCAATAAAGAGGTGCTGATGTTCAAAGGGGCATTCTACATTCAGTAAGGAAAGGAATAAATCACACGGCAGCCATTTATTAAAGGAGTTAAGTCTTCCCCAGAGCTGTACAACTCCTCAGAGGACCAACGAGAACAATCACGTGTTTTCAGAGGCATCTGATGAATTCTCTGTTTTTTTGCACTTTGCTTTCTGACTCTGCTACCTGGCATGCCCGTTTTCCCCTACAAGCAAATCTGTAGCCATAAGGCTGGACACTGAAAGAGAATGGGTGAAAAAAGAGGCATAATTTCAGGGAAGCATCCCACAGTTCAGCTGTTCCTCATAACGCACCTCAACATCATCTACCCATACCTCTCTGCACACCTGAGCATTTCTCACAGGAGCACCAGGATACGTGTTCCTGTTCCAGCAATGAGTCACAGTAGTTCATCCTCAAATAGCCATCAGCTTCACATGTTTTACACCTGATACATGTGCAGAAGACTCTTCTGAGGTTTCCAGCAGGTCTTACTTGCAAAACATCTTGAGAGTCTCTCTTCCCATGACATCTGAGACTTCTCATAGACCATCTCTGTCTGTGGCCTTCTGGTGCAGAACAGCACATGTAGAAGAGATGTGAGCAGAGCCAAGACCATCTTCAAATCAAAGGTATAATGGACAGGTAACAGGATGAATGTGAGGGAAGTGAAGGAGAAGAGTTGTGCCTTATGTTATACTCAATGACTTGCCAAACAACATGAAGGCTTAGCAAGCCATGCCTTACCCTTCTGCTCTTGATCAGAACAAAACTCATATCCAGCCTTGGAAGCAGGACGGTATCTAAAAACATGAAACTAGACTCTTGTCATTTACATTTGCTTCCTGAACTCTACCCAGCAATTTTCAGGCCCTATTCCTAGAAAAAAAGGGGAGATCTCTCCTCTTGCTATGCATGCAGGTAGCGTGAGAATGGGGGGAAGATCCTTCAACCTTTCGAGATGTGGTTTGCAAATCATCTCTCCATCTCAGGAGCTCTGGATGAGTAAATATTAGTAATAATCTCTCTGCCTTGGCCAGAAGAAAATGAAGAGGTGGGAAGACAAAATGAACCCTTGTGTTGAAATCATGGAACAGTTTTGCCTCTGCCTTGCAGTCCAACACACACATCTTGGCATGCACACAGCACCCAGACAAGCACTCTTGCTCTCCATTTTCTTCCTGATGAGACCACCCATAGGCAATGGAGCAGGATGGACTCAGGAGGAGGATGGAGGGGTACGCTGGCCATACACCCTATCCTCCATCACTGGAAAGAGATTGTCGCATGGAAAAAACAGGAACACATTCCACTGGTGCAATCAAAAAAACATTGACCTCATTAGGACCTAAAATTGGTGTTATTATGATATTGGGGCGAGAAGTGTCTATTTATCCTCCTTTCATTTCTTGTTAAAAAGCATAGCTCATGTCAGAGCTGAGGAGAGCTGCAACACAGAGGAGACATTATTCTCAGCTTTGGATTAAGATCAGTATTTTAATGAAAGCACTTATTAGCCCCAGCTGGGGCTCAATTTTCCAGTGAGTTGGGAAAAAAAAATATATTGCCCTGGCCATTCTTCTCTGGGGATTGTGCAGAGACATCTGAGAATATCAATTACTGATCATAATACTCTATTGGAAACGAACAGCTGGGGAAAAGCCGCTGGCTGGAAACGACTGGATTGCTTTACATTTTAAAGTATAGTTCTCAGCTATATGGTGTCCATTTTTTTCCCACTCTGGGATCCTGACTGCTCTCAATGGGCTGAAATAACTCTGTCCTTACCACCCTCTCACACCGCTGCCACCTTGCCAACCATCAGAGGAGGCTCAGCTCTCTACAGAGACCACAGATGGCCTTGGGCTGCCCAATGCGAAGCAAAGCGCAGCCTCAGGGTCTTCCTACGAGCTGTGGACATTGGTCAGAGCCACCCAAACCCTCCACCTTATGAAGGAGAGAGACAGTCCATGTACTCTGTCTCCCAAAAGCCACAGCAACCCAAATGGCCTCTGGCCATTCATGGGCCAGCACAGGTTACTGCCCATAGCAGTGGAGATGTGCCGGTGTAATTCCTGACTTCAGACCTCTCCCAGAGCCTTAACTCTGACTTCACATGGATCCTGTATGCCCTGGGGGAGAAGGGAGGTTTACACAGCCGTTAAAAGCAATCTCATGTTGCCCAGGTGTGCCGCAGCCCTGCACGCCCTGCCACGGCACGGCAGTGATCCCCGCACTCTGATGGGAGGGTGTCCAGTCACCCAGGCAAGGCACGGGTGACAAAGGGAACTCGCTGCCATGTCAATAACTTGGTTTGGGCACAATTGCTGCGTGGGAAGGGAAACATTATTCAGCCAGTCTCCTCCTTCCTCCTGCAGTGATGGGGTGGAGGAACAACTACATGGACACGAGGTTATTCCTGGAGAACACAAGTGCTAACGTGCCCTCTTTGAATGTTTGTACCATCCAGTGACTTAGGCACCCAGGCCACATCAATATAGGCTTGGGAATATTTGTAACTTAGTGCAGTGCTGAAAGGAAGGCGAGTAAGGAACAACAAGGTGGAGTAATCATGCAGAGCTGTCTGCATGTCCTTGTGTGCATAGAGAGCTTTGTGCCGAACATATGGAGGAAGACAGACCCCGAGCTGGGATCTTACAGTGTGAAATAAAAGCTGATGCCATCTCAGTACCTTGTGCAATAGCTGATGCAGGGTCTAATATGAAATCAGAGCAGAGGTGAGTAAAGTTTTCAAAGTGTGTTTTCAAAGTTAAACATCATAAAATGCACAAGAGTTTCATAATGAAGGGCAGATCTCTGCCTTGTGCAGCAAGCAGGGTGTGGAGACATGTGGCATGGTGTTACATTTACATAACTGTCACGAGGTAAAGTGGCCAAAGGTAGCGAGTGGGATGTGCGCAGAGCTACCGGCTTTTCCCTTGTGGCTCCCAATGGTGGAGAGGGTGGCAGCACTTTGCTCCTGACCCGAGGGACTGTGTAAGGGGTGGAGGAAGAGACATCCACAGATGTGTGCCAGCAATTTCTGGAAGAGTTTAAAGCTGTCTTCACGTGAACAGCTGCACTGAACCATAATGGATGGTCACTCTCAAAGGCAAACTGTAAATTTCCCAACAGAACAGGCTGTGTGTGTGTGTATGTGTGTGTGTGTGTATGAACCATATGTTTCCCTGGGGCTAGGGGCTGCAGGGGGGAGAGGGGGGACGGGAGGGATGCCTACTCCAGCAGTTGCCTGGTTGAAGGTTTCATATTCTTTCAGCTGTAGTGGCTGGAGTTATTTTTCTCCACTTGGAATTTCAGATCTCGATGGATTTTATCAGAATATCAAATCAATAAAATGGTCTATCTGGAACCTGTTCTCTAAATGCCATTGGAAAACAAACCCAGATTCAAGGAGCTGATTCCCAGCTAGCCTGGGACCAGGTAGCTTGGGAGTTTCACAAGAAAACAAAGGAAATCACAGGCACGCTGGCCTTGAGAATTGGGATACTCCTTGAGATTTAGTTAACTTTTGTATTCCCTTCATCCTCCCCACAACCAGTTCATCCCAGCTGAGCTGGGAGTCTAATTCTTTGCAGGGAACAGAAGAGAATATGCATGAAAGCCAAACCTTGAAGTCTTTCCCACCTTTTAAAGGATGAAAAAATCCTCACTCTTGACCCTACACTATTTTCACAGGCACCTCTTCAGACCCAGACCCAGCCAGTCTAACAGGATAAATTACATCTCCCACAAGCACCCTCCAGCCAGGGACACAGCACAGTGCCCACAGCTGCTCTAAGCCCAAAGGCAGATGCTAATCATCATCTCATAGAAACAAGCAACGAGCACCTGAAAAGAAACTGAGTCTGAACATCACACAGACCAGTCATTCAGCACAGGCCAGTCACATTAGATTTGGTTGACAAAAGAATCCAACATGCACATTTATAATTTGGGAAGAAAAAAAAAAAAAGAGAGAAAGGAAAAAAAATAGGAGGAAAAGCTTTCCCTTCTGAATGGAGAGTTTCTGTGGCCCAGCCTCCCTCCTCGTCAGCAGACAGGGTGGAATTCCCAGGCTACGAAGGAGATCTCCTGGGGCTGATCATGTTCTTAAAGGCATGTTCCCAATCAAGAAGGCTGGGATGAGGCATAATAATTGCATAGGCTTCCTGAGAACTGGCTTAATATCCCTCAAGACTGATTTAACCTAGTTTTTCATTCTGCTTTCACATCAAAAAATAAAGATCTGTCTATATCTTGATATACTGCAAATCAGGAAATGGAGGCGTATGGTATATCTCATCCTCCCCTGCTTGGAGCTCTTTAAGGCACGCTGCCAAGGCAGAGCTGCCTTTGCTTTTGCAGACACTTCCATTGTGTCAGCAAAGCTCTGCCGATTAACACTGGTGAGAAAGAGAAACTAGTGGCCTGTTAAAGGTCTGAGAGTCAGGAGCTATCTAATCCTGTGCTGGCACAGGCTTTTAGGTCCTTGAAATTCATGGAAGATAATTAGTATCGTTACTAGCCTACATTACACACCTACTGGCCTGTAAAGACAGATGAGGATGGAAAGCTTTATAGGCTCCCGGCCATAGCTGAC
>Ga0181612_128505_pt1 | contig 15188 bp, 6 predicted proteins | sample HoacroProtozoa21_FD_119630 | JGI IMG/M metagenome (GOLD analysis project Ga0181612, IMG submission 119630) | Hoatzin crop microbial communities from Cojedes, Venezuel. Combined Assembly of Gp0051906, Gp0051904, Gp0051908 | reverse complement strand
TGACCAGAGGGATAGGCTGGATATAAGGAAGAAATTCTTTACAATGAGGGTTGTGAAACACTGAAACGGGTTGCCCAGAGAGGTAGTGGAGGCCCCATCCCTGGAAACATTCAAGACCAGGTTGGACAGGGCTCTGAGCAACCTGATCTAGTTAGTGGTGTCCCTGCTCGCTGCGGAGGGGTTAGACTAGATGACCTCTAGGGGTCACTTCCGACCCAAAACTTACTATGATTCTATGATTAACCTGAAGGGAGCTAATTCCGGCTTTCAGTAAAGTAGTGTGAAAAGATTATTTTCACACCCGTGGAAATTGTTACATGACTGCAAAAATTTTCTCACGGAAAAGGAAACATTCCCTTTCCATACCTTCTACTGACTTATGCCTGTGTTCAACAACTCTGGCTGTCAGTGCAGCGAATAAAGAGAAGGAAAAATAGGGGTGAGAAAGAAAGTGCATGTGGGGAACCCTCCAAAGCACAAAGCCACAGCTTGTGACACCAGAGGGCAATGTTCTCTTGTGATATTGGTTGCAGGACAAAACCACATGCCTGAAAAATCTGCATCACAGGCAAAAGCTCTTTTGAAAAAAAGACCACAGTTTTGAAGAAAACAAATTTTACAAGGTAGCGTGCTAAGCTATTAGCTTTGAAGCTTTGCATGACTTACAGGTACTGGTTACACAGAATGTTTTTTTTATCAATTTTAACTTTTAGAGTGGATTGTATGTGCAATGTCAGCAGACATGCAAAGTCAAGGAAAGCTGAAAAGCTCAAGCACATATATGCTCAGCTTAAATATGGTATAAAACCCCTTATATTTGCTTTTTTCTTTGAATGCATAAAATAACCACAAGTCTTACCTCAACATAGCTGGGAAACGATTGCTCCTGTAATGACTCAGTTAAACTTAAGGTCCTAATAAGTTAGGAAGTGTGTATGACATTGGAATAACATTTAAGTGAGTAATGCCCCACTTTTCTTTAATAAAAGTATTGAAAACAGGCATGCTCCCTTCTCCCCCTGTGACATTTTCACAGTGTGTTTGTTAGCTTCAAAATTAAGTGAGCTAAAGTGATGCAACCTCTCCCTTTTCTCCAAATAAAGTAAGAAGGTACGATTAGTTGCCTGGTCAGGGCTGTGCCAGAGACTGTCAGAACCACGTGCTCAAACAGAGCTGAGGCCCTGGATGATGGGCAGCAGTCCTGGGCAGCCCCGCTGCGCTGCAGTGCAGCACCCCTGCTCCAGCATCTGGCCATGAATGTCAACCTACCCTTCGTTAGACAGGGTACGAGGGATGATTTGTCTTTAACTGGGTAACTACATCTGTTAAATGAACAAACATCTTCTGCAGAAATTAAGGATAAATAGGAAAGAATTTATGAATGGTCTCAGGGGCATGTGTGATTTAAACATCACAGTGTGAAGTGTGAACACTGTTTTTTGTGGTCCTTATCCGATAAATCAGAGGTAGACATCTAGAAATGGGGCCTGCAAAGTGATGAATGGTCAGATTTTTCTGCAGGGCATGGAACACGAGAGTGGAGTTTAACCAGCAGCATTTAGTATGGAGACTGATGTACCTGGCTTCAAGCTGAAAGGTCTTGAAACTGTCTTTCCCCCTCTGGGGACAGCCCTAGTCCTTTGGGCAGAGGTAGAGTGTGCACTGAGAGGGCGGTGGAAGGACAAGAGGAAGCCCAGAGGAGGGGAGTAAAGTTGATTGAAGGTGTACAATGGCTTGTGCATGGGGGAATACTTTGTGGGTATGGCTGCTCAGCTCCAGAAAACAAAGCTGAGGGCCAAAACAAAGGATGCATGATGTGGAGAAGGTGAGAAGGCACGATAGCTCAGTGTTTCTTCTGTTGAAAGACCTAAGAGGCATCAAGAGATATCAGCTGACAATGGACTCAAAATAAACAATGTCTTCATAGACATTGTGGACAAGGGAAGCTTACATTGATTTGTGGAAAGAAATTCAGTACTGGTACAGATACCCGCTTTGTCTCAAGGATTCGTTAGCCACTAAACTGTGGAGCTGGGAGAGACTAGTGGGAAACTAGCGCTGCAAGCTTTCATTTTTTCTTTACTCTTCCCAAGGGACCTGCTACGGGTCACTAATGGAGACAGCCCTGGAGGAGAAGGACTGCTGATTTGATCTGGTACAGCTGTATATTCTGAATTTAATTCTACTTGCTGTTGTTTTTCCACTTTGTACTGGATAATGCCATTTCCCATTTTCTTTGGGTAGAGAAAGGGAGCATGTGCATAACCTCAGATGTTAGAGGTTAAGTTATCTGGTTATGCTTCTGCCTCCCCCTGCTGTCCACAGTTACATCAAATCCACATTATAACGTTATCTTAATTATCACATTGTCTTCTAGGGCATTTCAAATATCTTGTGGTGTGTTATGAGCTTTACTGACCTCACTTGTGTGCAAGGATTATATGAGAAACATTGAAAAAGACATTAATTAAAACTCTGCTAATAAATGGAAAGGGGGATAAAATGGAGTAAGGCTTGGTCAGAGGCACATTGTGTGAGGCTATGCTGATGCCTGTCTTATCAAAGATTGATAAGAATCTCCACTCCGGTGACTAGGAAAAAAAAAGATATGATTCTGTAGACAAAAACAGTAGATCGAATCTGTCTGACCTTGAGCAAAGCATCTGATGTACTGTCACCTGGGAAATTATTAGCTAAAATGGTGAAAAAGGAGATTATTACAGGAACTGAGATGTGGTAAGGAGCTCTCTGGATGGGAGAGGACAATGAGTCATGCTGTGAGGCAAATGATCAAGCTTAAAAAGGTTACTAGACAATTTCCTCAAGGACTGGTCTCAGGACAGGTCTTATTTAGTATTTCCAATACAGTCCTTGGCATTAAAGACAGGAGCATGATAATGAAATTGGCTGACATGTATAGGAAGCATCTGTAGTGTTCAGCAGTACTGCAGTCTTGTATATTAGACATGGGGTGATCTTGAGGACCAGAAAGATAGAAATGGATACAGCAGGAGACAGGCCAAGGACACACATCTTGGGGCTAATGGCATGCCTCTGTGCTAGGATCTCAGTGGTGGAAAAGGACATTTGGGAGAACGTCCTTTACTACAAGAGATCAAAAGAAGTTGGCTTAGTTAGCAACGTAAAATGACAGTGCTGATGGGGGTGAAAAGGGTAGTTGTTCCCTATAAACCTGTTGCAGAGGAGACTGCTGGGATCTGAGAACTTGTTTAATTAAATTATGTGATTGTGACAAAGCTGTTTTGTGATGACCCAGCCATAAATCTGTTGCAGCTGCAAATTGCAAAGATTTTTTACCATTTGAAGTTTAAGAGTATGGAGGAATATTCTAGAAGGACTAGTAAGGCCTCAAAAATTTGCAGTTTTAAGATGATGCTTGATAAGCTTGTGTTATTGATTATATGATAATGCCTGCTCATAATGACTGAAACTGCACTTCATTGCTCAGAAGTCCTTTTCCAGTCCTATAATCATTTCGATCATTTGATTATATGCAGTCTAGCTTTTAATCAAAACGTATTGAATACTGTCATTCAGATAGACCAGGTTCAAAAGAGACATTTGCCATCCCAAATGCCTGTTAGCACAATAACTAAGATACACACCCAGGGAGGAATTCAATCAGGTCTCATACCACCCTTGGAAAAATAAATAAATGGAGGAAGACAGAACCTTCATTCTTTTCTTCTTCCATATTCTTCTGCCAGTCTCTTAGTAATGTGTTTCTTCTTTCAGGCTACACTGAGATAGAAGGTGCAGCAAGCTGGGGTAGTGTCACAGATTGTAAGGATGGAACAGATAGCTTGGGTCAGCCGGTCTGACCATTGGCATTTTTCAAGGCTATGTGGTACATTGCTTTCACTACCTTATCTTATAATGTCTTATCTAATACCATTGACCTGCAGGGCTTTTCTTGTCCCTTGGAAGAAGAATTGGATTACTTCTGTACAGCAAAGAATTTATTGAAATAGTTCTAGTTACTTTCCATGTGTATGAGCTGTCCTTAAATTGATTTGTGTTCCTAAAATATTTGGTTCAAAGTCATTCAGTGCTGCTGGCATATTTGAGACTAAGAATTTTTCATAAGGTACTTATTATTCCCGCTAATCTGCAGTTTGTTAACCAGCATTTTCATCATGATATGTAGTAAGTTTTACAAGCTGGTATCATAAGGTTTTTGATGTTGCTGCTGTTCCCTGACTGAATGGGAACAGAACACTTCTGTGTTTGGGTAGGGTTTTGTAACACATTTCCTTTCCGCAAGTGTCTTTGACTAAGGTAGTGTTCTGCAGACCAGTATTCACTGAAAATGGTGGCTGGTGCTGCGATGCAGGTAACTCTGAAATGGACCCTGGGTTTTGCTCTGAACTTTCAATTGCAGGCATAACTCTGCTCAGCCTTGCAGTTTTATAGCACCGGTAGTAGCATACTTAGCCAAAAATCATCCGCTTTGGTCATTCTTAGTCTTATCAGCTCATGAGTGTGTGAATATTACCTTTTTTTCGTGTAATTGTTCCCTTGAACAGATAAGTGATCGTAGCTGCTGCTTGTTTGGGTAATTGCTACTGTGTTGCATCTGATGATCTAGATATGTGACCTTCATTACACTGACTTCCACTGGAGTTAGCCACATATACAGTGATGAGAGAAAGAAATCAGCGTCTGACTTTCCCACATCTGTGGAAAGTGCATATGTGTGTTTTATGCAGATCAACGTGCACACCTATAAATACAAGTTAATCTAATTCTTCATTGTTCTCAAACCGTGGGCGTGATTAACACATTAAAAATGAGAATCTTGTTTTTTCAGTTTTACATGTGTATTGTGGATGTAGGCATAATGGGAGAAAAATACATCAAGAGCTGCTTTTCTGTAACTCCCTGCTCCTCGGGAAAAAAACCCTGCAAGGATATAGGCATAGCTGCTTGTTCTGCAGAGGTTCAGAACAATACTTCTTACCATCTGTTGAAATATAGTAACAAGACTACATGGCACACTTCCATAGCATTTTTGTTTATTCCAAACACTGTAGCAGAACCAGAATCCTTTGAGGAATGGTAAGAATAAAATAGCAGTGGATTTTCTGCAAGAGAAAAGCAAGATTTTCTGTATGAGCAAATGTGAGAAGCAAAGCAAAGAGGAAAATGAGCTGACAAAACTGGTGGAAATTTCCAGGTATGGATGATTCTCCCCTTCTGCCTGTCTAATTTTCAGTATGTTTAAAACATCCTTCTGATAATCTCATTGCAAAAATAAGTACCGAATTGAAAGATGAAGAGATGAGTGAAAACTCACCATCACATATATTCGCCAGGGCTTTCTATTTGCAGGTCTTCACTTCCGTGTCTAATGCAAGCAAGGTGGCTTCAGTGGCTGCAGAAGAACCTTCTTAGTCACATCTGTGAACTGTGCAAGTGCTGTCTGCCTGGTCCCATAGCAGCTTATTAGTTAGCACTTGCTTCAGGTGCTCCTGCAGTTCACAGATGACTACATCTCCATCTGTAGAATTTTCCAAGGAATCTGCTCCTGGCCATGCCCAGAACTGCAAACCACCAAGGGCCAAGCAGCCAGGCACCAAGAGTTAAGTGTGATGCTTAGGGCACATGGACTCCATTTTTGAAAGGTTTTTCCCTGCATTTAATTAGTGTTGTGCCCGAGCCTTGTATGTACCTGAAAGCAGCCCACTGGCTGTGCACCATCAGAGTGCCAGGCGGTGGCTCCAGTGCCCGTTGCTGGGAGAAAGTGGAGATGATACCATCAGACTTCCATGCCAGCTACAGGTCTATTTTGACACAATCAACAAAATAGTGATTTGGTGGTTGGGGGGTAGGAGGAGGTAGCTTTTGTCCATACATTTATTAACGTGCAGTACCACAGCTCTGCCTCCTTCCATGCTGCCCCAGAGTTTTGGATGGTGTGATACGTGCGTGCTGCACCTCTTCTAGCTCTGTCTTGGCTGCTTAGACCCTACAGTAGATAATCCTGGCTGTACAGCTGCAGGATCAGAGTTTGATTGCAGGTGTAAGTCAAGGTAGCATGAAAGGAAGAATTAAGTTAAACATCTCCTCTGGCCAGTGTATAATTATACCATTGCAATGATATTAAAACCAAGGAACAACTTTCCAGATGCTGATTTTTCTCCCTTGTTCTTTTTGTTTTGTCTTTCCTAGCTTTCATTTTGTTGCTATATCCTTTAGTGGTTCTCATTGCCTCCTTCCTTCCTGTTATTCCTGGTGCAATACAATTATGTGCTTGAGAGGGTGAGAGAGCAGCCTGTGCCAGAATCAAATATTCTCTCAGAAGCTTAAAATCCTGTAGCCATGTCTATAATGGCTGCTGCTGCAGTCACCCACAACACAGACCACACCAGGAGCAAAAATTAAGGCAGCTGGGTGTTTAAGGATGTTTAAACATACTGGAGGATATTTTCACTGGGAGCAGAAGGAAAAGTGTTATTCTAGATTTCTCGGAAAAATATGGTTTTATTTGCAGACTGCATGATAACTGTTAATCACGTATTTCCTCGAACACTTACCTGTATATTACCTGGGAATATAGCCAAAACATAGTCTCATACCTCCCAACAAACAGTTGCTGAAGCTTTCTTTGTTCTCTCATGATCTTCTGCGGCTGCAAAATGATAGGCCTTTCAGACCCCCCCCCCCGTAAAGCTTCTATTATTTTTGCCTTTATTTCAATGTCTACAACCTTAGGTTTGGATTTATGAGGATTTATGGTTTATTCCATGCTCTTCTCAGTATTTTAAGTTCTTGTAACTTAGACACAAAGCACTGAGGAGAGAATCTGCAGAAACAATGTTCAGTGTGAAAAGGGGGACCTTTTTTCTTGCGAGGCCTCACTTCTTGGAAAACCTGGAAAGTGGGTTTTTGTTCCCTGTCAGAGGGGGTAAGTGACTCCTTGACACAATCCACTGAGGCAATAAGCAGTGGCATGAGGCTGAGAGCGCCAGGCAGTGGACAAGTCACTAGCACAGCATATAAACTGCTGGCAGTGGGTCTCGCCTCCCCCTCCTGCATGTCATTCCATTGTGCTTACTATCAGATCTAACAATGTGCTCTGCAGGCTCTTCTTTTCAGTGAGGATGCGGTTTGTTTTCTATGCTGGTCTGTTGCTGCTTTTTTTCTCCTTGTTCCTTGCCTTAAGACCTCTACAGAATAAACAGCAACATGCCAGAAACCTTGTCTTATCACAATCATGCTTATAATAAAAAGAGACGGCACTGAGGATCAAAAATGATGGAGTAGAAAAGAAAATGGTATCATTATCTTTAGGTTGCGACCTGGGCAGGATGCTGTACCTGCAGGCTGATGCACTGAGATATGCAGCAAATGTGTGAGCCGTGATATCTGACATTTCATCTTCATTCTTTTAGTCTATAAATGTTTGGTCCAGTGTATTTATCAACTTGCATAAGATCAAGCACTCTTAGGTAACTAAATTGACAAAGACCAAAAAAACATCAATAACTTTTGTGTGCTAATATATATGTTTTACTATCTCTATTTCTCAGAATAAAACCATTTTGACAAGATATGTGCAGTCCTTGATCTGAAATACAAAGCCTTAAATATAAAGATCTGCAGCTGGAGATGAGCATGAGTAAACAACATAAAATTTAAATACTATGTAAAATTCTTTCTATTATTTTTTTGTCACCTTAAAGTATTGAAAAGATGATTAATTTGTTAATGGTACTGAGTGAGTTTCTTATCAGTGCAAACAGGAATTATAGCCTTAGACATTATGTGCCTTTGGGCAACTTCTATTTCCCTATTTTGAAGCTCAGTAATAATGCATAATTTTCTACATATGCCATAGCACAGTAATGGTGCTGTTCTGAGCCTGTTATGTCCAGATTAGATTAAACAGAGAAAATTAGTTCTTATCATAATGCTTCATTAAAATTTTAGAAGTAGGACAATACCAAATGAGAATTTGACTTTATTATCTACAGAAATATGAAGGCACTTACATTTATGCTGTTTGTCATATCCAATTAGACTGTGCTTGTGAAAACAGAAGCAGAGTTAGGCTTCAGTCTTTGTAGTGGCTTTTCACAAATTTATGTTATATTTTCCATTACAAACTGCCAGCCCACACCTGTGCATTGCTGAGGTCATGTTTAACAACAGTTGAAGAGCTCATGTGATTCAGAGGTGCTACCAGCAGTGACAAATTTCACTGTGGAAGAATTGAAGTCTTGCATTTTTGTGTTGTTTTTGAAGCTGCTCCTGCTGACTTTAAAGTCAGTCAAAGATTCGCCATTCATTTCACAGCCAGGAGTGTCAGACTCTGAAAGAGCACTTCGATTTTCTCTTCAATCTACTCCTTAACTATGAATTTCCACACTTACCAAAACCAGTCTGGAAAGCTCCTGGATGGAGAGTGCTCAGTTATAACAGTAGCTATCACTTCTGAAAGTGTGAGGGAAGAGGCTCAAGGGATCGCTCTTGGACAGTAGCTCTACAGTCTTTGCACAGCAGCAATTATGTTAAGCAATCAAACACCCATCCTTTCATCTGTGATGTGCTTTCATGTGTTCTTAAATTTCATAAACTGCCAAATTAAGTATTCAATAGTAAGTGGTAAATTGCAGTTCTTATTTTAACAAGCAACAATTAGTCCAGCAAATGATGGGGTTTGATCTGCCGAAGCAGTTTTGGACATTAACAGACAAATAGTGAGATAAAATAATGATCAGAATGGGTCTAAGCTCAGAAATTTGCCTATTGCATTGTTAGTGAAAAATCTTTATGCTGAAGCGTGGTATTCCTGGACTGGTCCCCAGGCAGCCAGGTCTGCCCATGCTCAGCATTCCCAGTGGATGGACCAAGAAAATGTGGAACTGTTTTTCCATGGCTGTGCGGGCTTTGGCTCAGTCTGCCATGCAGCCAGGAGCTCATTTGATGGTCCAGTCTGGAGCCAGAATCTTCTGGGCCTCATTTTTCTGCTGCCCCAGCCTAGGGGTTTTAGCATGTATGCAGCTACATGGGTGCCTTTCGTGAGCTGCTCATCACTGGCTGGTTGTCATGATCCCCACAAACATTTCTGGCCCAATTTGCTTCAGTCTTGCAGAGATCAACTAGTACTTCCCTCAGTACACATCCTACCCTGAAATGGCATATGTTCTTAAAACCTGACGAGAAATTATATTTTTACCAAAAAACCCACAACCCAACCTTGGAAAAGCAGACAGCTCCCTGTCTGGTGTATTATGACAATAGCTCCTTTAGATGAGTGTGTTGCAGGTAAACAACATTTTGTTCCGCACACCGACATTCTGTGATAAGCTCTGTTACTACTGAGCAGGAGAAACACATTTGGTTATCCTAATATGATAAAGACCATGTCATTGATAAATATATATCTTTTTGAACCTAATCTGTTACATGCTACCTGCAGGGCAAAATATCTAACGTGTAAACATTTTTCTTGCAGAAAGCCTTCTAACAGAATGATATGTCAGAAATTCACCTAATTCTTTTCAAAGACACAGGCATTTAAAGATATCAGCTATTTATTGATTTTTGGTGACACCTCCCTTTTCTGTGAATGCTAACACTGGGATATACAGTTCTCTGCATTCGTTGGTCAGAGAAAAACATCTGTCCTCTGCTGTTGTTTTTCCCCTTTCTTGGTGAATGATCTACAGTATGTAGAACAGATATCTCTGTTTTAGCATCCTTGACGGTGGGTGGGCAGGAAAGAAAGAACCTCCAAATGATGTGCACTTGGTGTCTCCAGAAAAATACCTTTTTACTAAAGAGATTCTGGACTGTGATTTAAAACTATAACCCTCAACTTGGATTTACATCTTCATGACAGCAAGGAATACATTAAATATGTTACCACTAAAATATAGAGCACTAGTGAGGCTATCAAATATACTGAAACTCAGTTTGGAGTCATGGCACTTTAATACAAGCAAGACATGTTTACCCTTTGTGGGTGATAGAGCTTGGAAAATTTTTTAGATATTTTTAAAGATTAGGTCTATACGAGAAACTCCCCTTATTTTTAGTGATATGACATAAAATCTAATGGCACTAAATCTCCTCTAGTTTCAAAAATACAAATGACTTCACAGGCTCAGTTAACAGGACAAACTAATTCCCCTGCTCTCTCAGTCTTCAGCTCAACCTGCTGATAAACTGTCACTTAACTGAATCTCATATCAGTTACCACATGATAGGTAACACAAGGAATATTTTTCCCAATCCTGCAATACTCATAAACCTTACCTTTTTTCAATATGCTATTCAGACTTCTGAAAGCCGACAGTGACATTGAAATGATTGTCTTGCTCATCTCATGCATTTTCACTGCATTTTTGTTATTGCTTTTCTTTTTCCCTTGTCTATAGCTGACTTTAGCTTCCGCGTTCCCATCGCTTCATCTCAGGTGTGCCTGGGCCCTGGTGTGAGCTGCGGGGCTTCGCTTGCTCCTGCCTGCACCTCCCAGGACAAAGCAGTCCGTTCCTGCGTCGAGCGTCGCAGATGCTCGGAGTGTAGGCTGAGGCAGCCCCATCCAGCCGGAGCATGCATTGTCACTGGAGCAGCAGCAGGGTCGAGCTGCTGGGTTTGGTGATGGACATACTGGTGGCATCTACATGGTAGATTTTCCCAGATCAGCCCCTCGTTTATGGTATAAGTAATTATCAGAGATTGCTTTCTTTTTCAACACAGCTTAAAGGGTTACGAGCTAAATTTCCTCATTTCTCAGAGTAAAAGAAAAGAAAATGTAATTTCCTTTCCAACCAATCAATCTCCTAGCTACTGAATGCCACCTGTCTTCCAAATCTGACTAAAGCATACATTTAGCTGCAATCTGACAGAAAAACAACACATTTTTGTCTTTTTTTAAAATTTTTTAAAAGAGTGCAATTATTTCAATATTATTATTTAGTATCAACTTCATAACAGAGGTGAAAACTTGCTAAGTTCAAACCTCAGCTCCTTTGAAATTGTAAATGTGGTATAAACTTTGGTCTAAAAGCCTCAGACAGGGCCTTTTGTGCTTATCATTTCACATGACTGAATAAAAAGGACTTTATGCTCAAAATACTGTCATGAATCATGAGATTACAGAAAATGAAAGTAATCCAGTTTTGCACTGGAAAATCATGTAAAAGCCAAGAAAAAATCAAGGATTAGCTGTGGACAGTATTTTTATCTTACCATAGTGCAAATCATAGAAGGGTGGTGTACTTAGCCATGCACAGAGTCCTACTAGCTTCAGTGGGACTCCTGGGAAGAGTGAATGCTCTTTCTATTAATTTGGGGTTTGTACCATCTCATATGATGATGCTCTAATAAACACATTTGTACAACAGATCACTGGGGTTAAAAAATACTGTTTATCTTAGTGATTCAAAATCTGTCCTGCACAGAGAATCTTTAAGAGTTTTATGGGCAGAGAGAAATGCATTTCAGTATTATTAGTAGCAATCATTTGTATCTATAAATATAGTTACTCTTAACAGAAGAAAACAATTTTTGTTAATCTTTTTTATATGAATAGATCTACTATTTTGATAGTCACTTAATCCATTGGTTTATTCCTCATTCTTCTTCTTCATCCTTCATTCATTATAAATCCTTCTCCTGGACTCCAGATACCACTTTTTAATACAAGTTTAGTTTGTTTCTTTTAGATATAGCTCTGGTCATTCTCACTAGGAGTCCCACACAAAGGTTAATATCTCCTCTCCTGTAAACACTTATGCTCTTTCACTCATCTCCTCCTTACATACCACCACATTCAACCATGCACCATCAGTTCCTGTCTTTTTTATAGCTACCATCTCCAAGTTACCAGCTGTTTCTAGCACTCTAGAATAATTACAAGATTGACTCTATTGATGTATCACTGTAGTGTTTATATTACTATTTAAATGACATATTAATGTCCTGTTTATTGCACATAACTTATCCCTAAGCAGGTGTAGGCATCCTTTTAAACTCTGCAACAGGCAGTGCAAATGTGCTTTTCAGAATGATGAACAGAATGAGACTGTTCGTGAGTTGTGTGTTTTATCAATGATTCATGAATCATTGATAAAACACTCATAACTGTTTCTTGTTCTTGTACTGATACCAGAAACAGGAAAGGTCCTCATTTCTGAGGACCTGAGGGAAGAGGCAGTGAAATGCTTTGGATGAGACATTCAGCAGCAGGAGGATAAACAGCCCCTGTCAACGCCAGCACTGCAAGGAGCTACAGGGAGAGCTGCCCTTTGGCCAAGTCAAAACAGACATAGAGCAAGACCCTACACCCTGAAGATTTGTTGCAGTGATGAGCTGGCTATTTTCAGTCCTGGAGCTGAACGGGAGCTCAAGTCAAGCAGATGTGCAGTCCTTTGTAAGAGGTGACCAAAGTCTCAGAGGACTGTGTTTTTCCTGTGTGACTCAGGAACACAATGTTGTATCTCTTCTAGTTGACTCACTCTGTCAAATTGCCCTTTTTCTCCTATTTGGCACCTTATAAGCACACTGCCAGAATACTGCCTCAAACTCAATGTATTGTCTCACTTGAATCATAACTAACAAAGGTTTTCACACTTCTGTTGTGTTTCACACAGATCACTAGATGTCTGAAACAACTCTTGATCAAATGATTAGTGAGCTGCCTGTTTGAATCCTTTACAAGCTGTTATCCACAGTATTAGAAACAAATCTATTTTTTTTTAAGTTCAAGTAGACAAACACAAAAATGTCAAATTGAAGTTGAAGAAAATTGAAAAGAAGTATCATTTGGGGTCCATTCTAACTCAAATACACAGTTTTTATGCAGGTTTGTGTTATTCAACACTTTTAAATATAGAAATTTTCAAAGCAACAGCAAGAGAAGCCCAAATACTTTAATATCTCCGTGTTCTCTATCCCCTTTCTTTGGTATAAGGGTACTCACTATATTTGAGCACAACTTGTAAGTTATTTTAGTCCCTTGGGAAAGTTCATTTTTCATGGAAAATGTACTCTTCACCAAAGAACTGCATCAACTCCTACTTCACCTTAGTATGAGTAAGAAAAGTAGAAAAATCAAAGTTTCCAGGCTGTGTCTTTCACCCATGATGGTATCCTGCCAGTGGTCTGGAGGAGCAGGACTGTGTGAGCTGCAGAGCACTGCTTTGCTGAGGCCAGCAGTGAAGATGCTCAGCAACAGCCCTGAGGATTAGGCCACATATGAGACTATGACAAACTAGCAACTTTGGTGAACCTGTGTCTGTCTGTAATGCAGTCTTGAATGGTTTCTGTGACTGGAATCAATATATTGTGAAAGATAACAACGATGTGAAAGAGAAAAAAACAGATAAGAAGGAATATGTGCAAGTAAATTTTTTCCTGTCTCTCCCTAGACATCATCATGCTGAAGAAGATACTCTTTTCCTCTGGATTTGCTGTCATTTTGTTTGACTGAACAAAGGAAATCACCTCCTTTATACTCTATAAACTTTAGCTGATTCTGTTTGTCCCCTTCCTCCACCTACAGACAACATAAATGTTCCCAAAGTATAAATGAAGCTTTTGTATGTGGCTAACACGACTGATGAATCAGGAGGTGTGAATAACTGGAAGGCAGTATAGACCTATGCTTTTAAGTGAGGAAGGCAAGCCTTCTCAAAAAAAGAGTAGAGAGTGATGCAGACAATCCACACACTCCTTTGCCCTTGTGTTCTCTGGAGTTTCTTCTCCTTCTGGCCCAGGTAGCAGAAACAAGAAGTTTTGGCCCTGAGCATCTATGAAATCTCTACAGTGTTGCCTCTGTAGCAAGATGCTTTCTGCCTGTGCTCCTGGAGGGCAGGTGGCATGAAATGCAGGCTCCAACAACCGCTTTGCAGAACTTCAGTCAAAGTGATTAATTACCTACCTGTGAGTAAGCTTAGGCACAGAAAGCCAGCATCAATCTTGCCTGGACATAAATGGTGGAGCACCGCATGTTCACAGCAGGATGATCTGTGCCAATTTTGCCCCTGGTTTCTACAAGGGACTTGGCGATGCAGCGCAGCTCTGGGTTGGCTTTGAAGGGTGAGCTTTCCACATTCAAAGAGTGGGCATGTAGCGCAACTAACCATGAGAAGCACAATCCTTTGCCACATGTTCATCTTCCTCCTTAGTTAGTGTGCAGGAGAGGTGTTTTCTCCTGTCCAAGATGAAAGTTAAATGCCATATAGATATCTATTTCGTGGTACATCTGTCCTAAATAGGTGTGCACCAGCTCAGAATAACCTGAGTTACAGTGCTGCAGGCTAGTGTGAGGCAATACCAACCCAGTCTTCTGAGTCAGAGGCAAAGCACTGCCCTGACTGGATGCAAAATGTTGAGGTAAGGCTCAGGTATCTGTTAGTGTCACCAGCATTTCTTCTGTTTTTTGAAAGGACAACCTAGAGCTACCTTCATTCAACAGAGATGCAAGTTTGAGTGTTCCAGTCCCAACCTGTTTCTCACCCCTTAATGCCTCCGCTTCAGCATTAGCCTGAACAAATGGTGGTCGAGTTGGCCTGCCCTGGCGAAGCGCAGCTTTCTGGGAACTGCAATGCCTTCCAAGGTGCTGCTCTTACAGAATCACAGAATCACAGAATAGTAGAGATTGGAAGGGACCTCTGTGGGTCATCTAGTCCAACCCTCCTGCCAAAGCAGGGTCACCTACAGCAGGCTGCACAGGACTGCATCCAGGCGGGTCTTGAATATCTCCAGAGAAGGAGAAGAAGCCTCTTTCTCCTGCCAGCCCTTTCAGGCTTTCCGAGCAGCGGAGGGTAGTTTGACTGGAGCGACCAAAAATGCCGCACCTGGGCCTGGTGCTCTCAGGAAGCAACAGCGCTTGAGCTACTACGGCCCAGGTGGGAGTTACAGGAGGAGCAGCTCTTGGCTGTCACCCCGCAGGAAGCGCTTGTCAGAGCTGAGGCTGTAAACGTCGTCATGTTCCTCCTTGCTCGGAATACCCATCTCCTGTCTGCTGAGAGCAGCCCGGGGACTCGGCCAGGCCATGGGTGCAAGGAGCTGGCACGTGTGGGTGCGGGAGGCAGAGCTGCCCTGGAGACCAGCCCTGCTCCGGGGTGTAAATCCACCCCGCGCGTCTCAGTCGCGGAGCTGTCTTTGCAGAACACCTGGTCTGGGCTCTGCAGTCCCATCACAGCTAATTTATT
>Ga0181612_108359_pt1 | contig 15188 bp, 8 predicted proteins | sample HoacroProtozoa21_FD_119630 | JGI IMG/M metagenome (GOLD analysis project Ga0181612, IMG submission 119630) | Hoatzin crop microbial communities from Cojedes, Venezuel. Combined Assembly of Gp0051906, Gp0051904, Gp0051908 | reverse complement strand
TGGTGCTGGAGGGGATGTTGAAACCCATCTTTTATCACCTCCCCCAGATTCAGTGACCATTTAAGTAAGTGATAGTGGAGCTATTGGGACTCCTGGAAAAGGCACAAATATTCTTATGAGAGCAGTGTTTTCTAAGGTCGTAGGGTTTTGTTTTTATTCATTTGTTTTCAAAACAGAGCAGCAAAGATGGGAACCGAACACAGCTTTCCTGCATCCCTCTTACCTTGAATTTAGGAGCAGACAACAACATATTGGCACCTCCGCCTGCAGGTCAGTGGTTCCAAATGCCAAGCCTGTATTTTTGTCACTTCTTTTCTTGTAGAAGATTCCGCATGAGAAATCTTGTCTCAATCAGTTAGCAAATTTCAGCAAGAACAGAAATACTAACTTTCTGGTTCCAGTGAGAAAATAAATGTATTCATTCAGTTTTTATCTGAAAAGCCCTCCTTTCTCCCTCCTTTCCCCACAGTTTTTCATTGCTGCCCCTACCTTAAATAAAGTGAGTTACAAATCCTAGCTGACATATCACAGAAGCAACCTTTCTGTGTGTACTTCATGCAATATACTGTCTCTGCCCTTGTCTGCAGTGACCTTTGCCTCAAATGCACCAATTTTTGTAGTGCATTCAGCAGTGAGATCCACGTTGTGGGAGGGCAGGGCTCCTGCTGCAGCTAGGGCTGCCATGCACACAGGAGGCAATGTTGCCGTGTCTATCACAGTGCCCACAGGAACTCATAGAAAGGACTTTTTATGAAGTCTCTTGCAAGGTATTGTACTTACTTACATGATGCATCCAACTGTAAGTTACATGTCAGCTAAGGAAACTGAGGACGATGCAAGCTGAACTTGTCCTTAAATCCCTTGGGATCCAGAAAAGCCATAGTCTGTTTGATAAACCTGAAAGAGAAACCGATAATTTAATCGAACATTTTTTTGGGAATCAGTCTGCATACTTCTTGAAGTGGTATTTTTTTAATGCGAAATGCTTCTCTGCTTTTTTGCCACTGCTGCCTGGCATTTTCCTTGCTTGAAATATAGGGAGAGGTTTCAGCAAAGCAGAGGGAGATTACCTGAGCGAGGTGTGGGGCTTTCATGCTGCCCAGTTTCTTCGAAAGTCACTCATGAGTTTGGGTACTCAACCTGACACATCTGAAAGAGGCTCTGTGTGTGTGAGATAAAGATAGGATGCACTGTTTTGGAGAAGACAAGAAGTGACTTGAACTTCCAATGCAACTGAAATCAAATCTGACAGCACATTTAAACATTTAGTTAATTTATAACAAAAAAAAAAAGCAAAACAAAAGTTCACATTACTGTAAACTTTTGGCTAGGCATGCCGGAGCATCAAAACCTCCAACGAAAGAGGTAGCGCTGAATTTTAGCTGTACGATAGTTAAACTTTCACCTCTAACAGTCAAGGGTCTCTGCACTTCTATGCCTGAAAAGCACAGACCGGTCAGGAGAAATGCCAGCTGGACTGAACACGGTGTGCAACTGGGTTGAGCATCTAGGCTAAACAAAGAATTAATGGCTCGCCTTCTGCAGCGCATTCAAGGGAGAGTATTAACTGCACTAGAAAAATCAGTGAGGCAGATTCATATGCAGGGCTGAGTTTTCCTCTGAAGCTGCCCTGCTCCCCATCCCATTCAGCATGTCGGTTCATTCAGCACATCAAAAATTGCCAAACTCTGCCAGTTGTTCATTTTATATACATATATATGTATGAACATATATATAAACCTCCCCTCTAGCTGTAATAAAGAGGTTAAGCAGAATGTAAAACATCATTAATATAAGATGAGGTTCACTACAACAATCTGAAAAGGGATATATAGTACTTCAAATATGGTTTTTATTAGGTTTTTTGAGTGAAATATGGCATCCCTGTTGTTTCTAAAACAGAACAATTAAAGAGATTTATCTTAAGTAATTGGTGCAATTGGTAACTTAAAATACAGTCTAGTGCAGAACGATTTACTTGTTTTCTCTGGCAATTTCCAAGGTGCAAGACCCCAGTTTCTATTTTACCTTTTCATAGAGCTATTAATTGCTTTCTGATCTACATTGGATCTTTCTGAAAGTTCAAAATAGTAGATCTAAAATAATGAGCCTCCCAAAGATTTTCTGTAATCAGTTCAATCCTGCCTGTGGTCGGAGCAGAGGACTGGGAGCCAGGAATTCTTAAAATCTTAATCAGAACTCTGCCAGTAATTTGCTGGATTACGATTAGTTTAAATCTTTCAAATTGTCCTTAATTTTGAGTCCCAGCAGTATTGAGCAGCCTTACGGAAGACACTAGGGCTGAAACGGAGCCTGATAGGAAGAAGCACAGATTTTGCCACTGACCTGACTGGGATCAGGATTTCACCCCCAGGTCTAGTTTGGAGGTGTTCTGCTTTGTGAACAAGAAGGATGCTCTCTGCCAGCTCCTGCAATGACTTCAGCAGCGCTGAGATAACCTGGGATGCTGAGCTTCATCTTTCTGGCTCAAAAATGAACTGCTAGTCCCCTGCATCTTTGTAAAGCCTCTGAATGTATAAAATACTGGAAGGGTCTGTAATTTCCTAAGATACAAAATGTCCACAAACTATTGACGTTTTCACCATTTTTAAAAATAAAAATTTATTAAGCACAAAAGCAGAAGGTGTCACAGACTAATTGTCCCTTTTGGTCCCAGATTTTCATTTTAAAGGAAGTCTCTGCTGTTCAGTCGCACATGGAACATCTTGGTTCCTCTCCCTTTTAAAACTCTCACTAACCTTCTTCTCATTGCTGTTTCCCTACTTTTTTCCCCTGAAAATACTCCTGACAGCCAAAGGGCTGTTCCTGGGCTCAGACCACATGAAGAAACATCAGCTCCAATGATTTTCAAAGACAGAGGAATTGTCTTCCTCTGTCCAAGGACAGATCAGCGAGGACAGTCCGGGCACACTTCAGCACTCGCCATCAGATACTGTGCCCACGGAGCGCAGAAGAGACACATCCTCCCTCTCCTGGCCCAGTGAACGTGCACAGCATCTAAATCACACCCTGAACTCAGGTTTGGGATTCATCTGGTGCCTCCAAGTAAGAGGTTGATGTCGCTGTCAACCGATCGCAACCCAAGGTCCCCTACAGACCTGCATGTAACATCAAAGCAGCAGCCAAACACTTCAGACAGATTATGCATAAATACACTGACAACTCTGCAGCCTTTGCATTGTACGGTTCTGTCCATTCCCAGTGTCGGAGGACGGGTGGCAAAGAGAATGCATTTAACAAGAAGAAAAAGACATTAAACATCAAACATCCCTTTGCTTCTGACAATTAATTGAGAAGAAAACCTCATAATCAGTTGCAGATTTGTCTCTGTGTAGCTAGCGTGACTCCGCTCAATTATCACACTGTAGTCCAGAGCAAGGAGTTGGGTTCTCGTCTTTGTGTTACTTGAGGATGGGGAAGCAGCGGACAGAACTGGAAGGTTAAAGGTGGCAGGAGGAGGTCGCCAAGGATGTCACTGTCTCTGTGTTAGCCATAAAGAATAGAAACCAGCGTGGTCTTTGGTTTATAGTCCAGCTTTAAACCCACACTGTACCAGGGGCTGTAAGTGAGGTGCTGAGAATAAGCGTACAGAAAGCTGCCTTGCATCAAAGCGGGTCTGTGCCCACACCAAACAGTGCAGAGGCTGTTGGTAGGAGAAGACATCTCAAGAAAGTTCCAGTATCAAGAAGCTGCCCCTGCTTTCCAGTCCCTATGCAGTCCCAGTGCCAGCCAGTGTCTTTTGCTCTCTAATGGAGGAAAAAAGCCCCATATGAAGAACCACAGCCATTTATTGATGGTCTTCCTATTGCAGTGTCCTCTTTTGTGTCAGGAGGTAACTGCCCCAGCCCTCTGCCAGCCACTCCCTCCCTGCCCACCTGAGTTTGCAGAGACTTATTTCCAAGGTAACTTGGCTGATCTTGTATGGCGTGGTTGGGGCACTCACAGCATCCTTAGAAGGATGTGCTTTTTGACAGGGGGAACACCCTTCTCCCTCAAACATGGCCGGAGTCAGTCTTGTGGGGCTTTTCACCATTGCCCTCAGTTCAGTTGTGCCTTACACAGCCCATAAGAGACATTAAGGAAACCATGAAATGTTGCTGAAGTTAAAGGTAGTTAATTCCACCATCTTAACAGCAAAACCAACTCCTGCAGCTGCAGTCTCAGCCACTCCCCTGTTAATATTTCACAGCACAGACTGACCAAGCACAGCCCTGCATCAGTCAGCCCTTACTGCTTTAACGCCGTGATGTAAAATGGACAAAACAAATCAGCTGATCAGAGATTCTTCCACCTAATTTACACTTGCCCCTAGGGTGAAATAAAAGTGCCGGTACTCCTGACCTTCCTCCCACATGAATTTGTTCCTTTACGTTCCAGAATTAACTGCACTGAAAAAGGGGTCCCTGGTGCACGCTGAAATTGATGGCATTGGAAATGATCCAGGAGAGCTCTGGACCTGGGCCGAGGAGCAGTGGGAACCAGCCACGCTGGGCACTTCCAGGGCAGATTCTGAAGACACTTGGCTGGATCCCAAGCAACAGAAGAAAGGCAGATGTGCCCTGCCCTCCCTGACACCTTGGCAGTTCCCTCGGTCTATAGGTTACATTTGCTATCACCTGACAGCAAAAAAGCCTTAAAAGTAAGCATGCAAAAGTGCTAATCTCTTAGGACAGCACATACATAAAAGCAAGTGTTTATATAAATGATACCACTCACTTCAGCCTGAATTTAATCATCAAAGGAGAAAAAGCACATTTTGTTTGTCTTTTGCTAGTCAAAAATGGCTGGTATTTAATAAGCCCTGGAGCCAGATCTCAGTAGGACAGGCTTTTATGGGCCAGAGGCACCCAGCATACCGTCCCTTGCCACATATAGCCACTGACCTATGTCCAGCTGATTTGAATTTACTTCCTAAATCTGATGCTTCACCCAGTTAGATCAAAAAAGAGAGAGAAACATGGCATTTCTAGACCACAGTTCTTGGTGTCAGTACACATTACTGATAATTTAAGAATGCTACAGAACATCTCAAGTTTAAAGTACTTTCATGGTTCCAATGGAGAGCTAAAACAGATGGGATTTCAGCGTGACCTTTCGACCTACCAGACACTGCTGACCCAGATTATAGTTCAACAAAGCTGCTCCTGGATTCATATTACATTTTGGGAGAAACAACAGGGTTACAGTGAGAATGGATACGCTGTTCAGGGGCAGCTCGGCTGGCTGGCTGAGAGCGCCATGGGATGGGAACGGCGTGCCAGTCTTACCCCTCGTGCAGATGTCTTTATGCCAAAGTAGGTGCTCAGTGCTGCTTGGAGAGAGCCTCTGCTATCTGTCATGAAATGCTGGAAAAGGAATTTGGGGATGGGAGAAATAAAAGCTGAGAGATTTCACTGGAAAATCAAGGAGAGAATCAAAAATCAGTAAGAAGAGAGAAGTGCTCCAGTTAAAAACCCACTTTTTTCAAGCTCTGGATTCACAGTAGAAAGCTGAAGCTGAAGACTTTCTGGTGGTGTTCAAAAGAGGTCATGTTTTATCACAGAGGTGGCTGCATTTCAGCAGTGGGTGAAGAGATTGCTACAGCTTGGCGGCAGGGGCTGGCCAGCCCAGACAATGTGCCCACCCAGGCTCCATCGCAGCACGCCGGGCTCGTCTGTCTGAGCTGAGCCAGTCGGGAACTGGAGGGGGACCGTAAACCGCCAAGCACTCTGGCATCCTATTGAAACTGATGAAGTTCCTGTCAATGTGCTATTATTTTAGACATTACAGTCCTAAAAATAGTGCTTGTATTTTTTTTAGCATGCTTGTTGTTTTCAGGAGCTCTGAAAATATAAAGGGTTCCATAAGTGCTAAGAACAAGCTTGTGAAATAGTCTCACTGGAATACAAAACCACTTGAAAATACTGTTTGTTACATTTCCCTATGAACTCAACAATAGACTATGTAGACCATTTTGCTAAAACACTGGACTTATGGTTACTTAAAATTTATTTTATTCTAAGAAAATCTAGGAAAACATCCCCGTGATGCCTAGCTAGTTTTTCTCTATTCCAGACAGCAACAAGAAATCTGGATTCTCACAAAATGTTTCCAAAGTGCTCTCATCATGCCCAAAGCCTCTTCAATCTCTTTGCCCCCCACGATAAAATATTCATGATCCAAACCTTAATTATCTCAGTTTGTAACAACAAAACCAGAAAAACAACCCTTATGTCCTTCAAATGAAGATCAGCTGCATGAGAAGAACCAGGCTCGTCTTAATCCTCAAAAGACTGACATGTGTCCTAGTTGTGAAATGTCTACAGCGTCTTTCAAAGCAGCTTTCAGTAACTGCCGCCCACGTCTATCACTGTTTGCTGGAGTGCTTTGCCCCACGAGCCCATGGCAGCCGGAGTCACTGGTGGGGGCAGCTCCTTGTGCCTCCGGTCCGGCACAAAGCCGTTGGGGCAGAAGTGAAGCATTAGGTACCCGGTGGGGAATTTCCCAATACATCATCCCAGGAGCGCTTGATGCTGAACAAGTAGGAGCTTATCACCATGTCGCTGTTCTGTAACTGAAATAGGATGATGATGTACTGGTAACTTGCCAACATTTTATGTTGCAACATTTTACAGATTATACTGTATGATAAAGGTGCTGCATTTAACGAGTTTTGTCAACTCAGTTATCATTTTCACATCACACAAAGCAAGTTTTGGGCTAGACTTAACAGTTATGCAGCCCCTTTCTTCCAAAAATTTCAGTGATTTGTTCACATTAATCAAGTTTCAAAGCTGCCTTGTGAAATATCTGTTTAGGCTCCTTAAGAGCATCAGGAATGGCTGTAGCGATCCTGACTGAAGGTCTGTCTGAAGCAGCCCCCGAAGCAGGCAGTAACGGCTGCCCTGCCTGTTGGGGAGCACAGGGGTGCAGCTGGCACGGTGCAATGCTTCCCTGGAGGGTGCTCAGCCACTCGTGGTGTGTGCTGCACGGGCACTCACAGGGAATGTTACTGGATGTAACAGGTCTGGATGGATTTTTTTTTAATTGAATTTTGAACTCACCTAAACTTTCATTGTTCACAAAATCTCCTAGCATAGGGGTTTATAGATCACAGTGCGTTAAGAAGAATCTCCTTTTCCTTACTCTGAATCTGCTGTCTGCTCGTTTCGTTTGATACCCCCTTGCTGCTTTCTTGGAAGAGACATTCCCTGCTCGCCTTCTCTATGCCACCCAGGCTTGGGAGACATCTACAATTTGCCAGTCCTTTCTTCTCAAAACAGAAAGACCAGACCCATGGTGGTGTTTAAATACCTGACCGCTGTATACGTGCTAAATTGCTACTGAAACCAAAGTTAAGAACCTAAAAAGCTTTGTGGACTGACTCAAAAGGGTCTGCCATCCAACATTTGTCCCAGCTCCCTCTTGGTGCCTCGACCAACAGATACCTGCACAGAAGTAAGATATTATATGGCAAAGCAACAAGCTATTCAGGTTGTGTGGTGTGAATTAATGAGATTGACATGAACTGCTAGATGTGTTGCTTCTCCAGGTTTACACTGCCCTGTTGGCAGGGGACATGGAAGGATGGGGAGAGGCAGAGATTAGCATTCAAAAATAAAAGAGGTATATATTTAGATGATTATGAATATACGCAGGTACTCTTTGCTCATCTGCTCACACCACTTATTTTATGGTTTTAATTACTTTAAAAACTCTAATTTTAAAAGATCATTATTTCTTTAATCAATTTTTTTCTTGCAGCCCTATGCAGGTTAAATGATACAGCCATGACTGCAGTCCAAAGGAGACAGATTTTCTGTCCCCACCCATGAAGAACAGTTAATTCACTTAAAACCGTGCCAAGGCCATATGCAAATCTTCCTACTAGGAGCAGCTGCTGGCCTTACAGCCCAGGGGATAAACAAAAGTTATGTTCATGCTGCTGCCCCAACTCACATCTCCAGAATCACATTCAGGTGAATGAAAATCACAGTCTCTATGAGCTTGCTGCAGCCATGGCAGGTAATTGTAGAGGAGACGCACTCTGTGGATGCAGCTCAGGCAGCAGAAACAAAGCCTGCGCAGGAAAACATATAGGAAAATGTGTCTGGGCTCTCCTGCAGAAAACTGGCATTGTCCTCAGGCAGCCGTGCCAGTCTGCAGCACATTAGGATTTGGCCCATGTTTTCTGTTGAGAAAACAACCTTTCATCTGGATTTCATCCTCTTAAACCCCATGAGTGTATGTTATTTGTATATATTCTGTAGCTGACAGAATGTTTTATAAAGTTGTAGGATAAACACAAAGATGATACCTGGTACAACAGTTCTTCTGTATTAACTGGAAATGACAGCCTTTCTGCTTTGCTCTTTTAAAGCTTGTCTGACATAAATATCTGGATGAAGCTAAGTCAAGAAAAGACTAAGCCAAGGCTGGTGAAGCTGAAGGTCCACCTCACATTGTCCCCTCCAGAAGCCCAGCCTCCCTGCTGCTGCCCCACAAAACACCTGGGCATGAGTCCAGCTCCTCGCTTTTAAACAGTGACTGAAATCACCTTAATACTTCTGAGTTCCTGTGGTGGAAATCAAATGTCCCTGCTTTGGTGGTAGGATGTCACACAGCAAGGTCTGACTCCACTTTGTCCTTTAGAGACAGTGTAGTACTAAGGTGGCCTTTATCATCCAAGGGATATCACTACACTGCCTTCTGCTCCTCTCCCATCTCCAGTTTTGAACTAGTTATCCGTACTTTTTGTTACTTAAAGTCTGGATTTCTGTAACGTGTTTTGCTGTGCTCAGTTTATCCTTCAATTTATTTGTTTATTTTAAACATAAACTGGAGCCAGACCAGCCTCCTGTGCCCTCTAATCTGTTAGTTTATATAGCCCATAAATCAAGGACAGTGCAATGGAAGAACAGGTTTGAGAGCATCATATGTCATACCTGTTTCACATCCCCGGAACAGAACATAGACACTGCTTCTCTGCAGAGCCTACACCTTGCGGAGACAGGGCTGCCAATCGTACCCGTGGTCTGCAGCTTCCCAGTTCAGGTGCACATTGTAGAAAAACCACAGCGACCCAGCCTGCATCGAGCCTGAGGGAGCTTTGGAAACAGTCTTGCCCTCTAAAAATTACAAAGTCCAAGTGAGAGAAACTTCCCTGTGATTTATAAGACTTCAGAGCTACTTCAAGGAAAAGCATTTCAAACCAATGACTATGTGACATACAGACAGATTAATCATTAAGGTAAGGTTGAATTCCTTGGAAAAGAAACAAACTCCTTTTCAGCTCTGGAGAACCCCGAACCAAAAGAGAAGCATCCCTCCTTTTCCTTTCTCCCTGTATCATGCAAATTTTGGGGAAGAATCTTTTCAAAGTGAGGCACAGTATGTAAAGTCATGATATGTACACCTTTCAGAATGGACAATTTATTTTGTGCTAATCTATCCTGTAAAAAAATCATCACTGTCAGATGTCAGATGTTGCCTATCTAATGGTTTGTGACCCTATGTCCAATATCCCTGTTTCGGAGCATGTATTTCTGCCTGTCCAGCCCTCTCATGTCTTAAAGAGGTTAAGATGGCAGAAGCTTCATTAAGAAATCTGAATATAGCAGATGAAAATATGATTTTCAATTAATTGAACTAATGATTCCAGGAGTGCTACTTGTCTGAAATCAGTAAATATATTGGAGAGGAGTAGACTGGCTCTCTGTAGTCTATTTTTCACAGCAAGGTGATTGACAGAGGGAAGAAAACTTGTTTTGAAGCTATTCTATATCTGATCGGTGTTTAATCTGGAAAAATTGGTGAGAAAGAGGAGGGAGCATGGAGAAAGTGATTCTTACTCCCGGATCTTCAGAGCTAGCTGCAGCCAGGACAACTGCTGGGATGTGCTGCTCCAGCGCTGCTCTGCAGCTGCCCTGCCCTTTGCAGCAGTGGAGCTGCACACAAACCTACCCCAGCAGGTGATCTGCTCCTACAGGGGCCAGCTGCAGCACTTCTCCACGCTCCTTCCATCACTGAAATCCTACAGAGGGATTATAAACTTGGGCCCAAAATCTCCACACTTGAGGTTGAATTTAACGTTCCATTTTGGGTGCAATTTTTAATCCCCTCAAATGCTTGAGAGAAGAAGAATTGTTCACTTTTCTTTTTATTTTCCCTCCTTAAAATTCCTGCCTTTGGCTCATTTTAGGACTCTTCTGACCACCACTCTTGACTTTGTCTGAGCCTCAGGGCTTCAAAGAGCTTTGCCCAATTTCAGACTTTGCAATAAATGTTTTGCCAGATTTACATTGAACTTCAGAAGATGCAAACCATTTCTACTCCCAATTTAATGAGGGATCATCAGTCAAAGAAATGCTCTTCCCACCTCAAGAAATTATGTTGTTTAAATGGAAGAAAACTGTTTTTAATTAATAACGCAGTATGAAACATATAATCCACAACAAGGGCACTGGGGAAAAACACTGCTGCTGTCAAACTGTTTCAGCAAGATAATCAATAATATCACAATACCTGCTGCAGTAGCTTGAGTTGTTCTAGACTGTAATCAGGAAAAATAAAATGGCTCCACCTACTCACCAGGGAAAAGAAATATATCTCCTGAAAGAAATCCTTCAGCTTTCAGTCCGTCTGGACTTTATGCAATGTTTTGTGGTTTTTCCTAGCACTGTTTTTATGATGTTGACGATCGGATCTCCAAGTGACATCAATACTGGTAGGATGAAAAAGAAACAAAATGAAATTATTAGAGTGTAGACATTCTGGAAAATCAAAGCAAAAAATAAATAAAAAATGCACTGGAAAAAGCCATAGTGGATCTTAATTAAGAGCCTGCCTGTATTACAGCAAAGGCAAACCATTAACAGCTTGTGTTCAAACTTCTATCAATATTTCCTGTTGAAACAGTCCAGGAGTGCAGCTAACAAAATGCGCTGTGTGGCCACGCACAAGATAATCACCAGCTTAACTGGGCGAAAGTGCATTAACTTCTTCTAGCTCAATACCAACTAAAGTCCACCAAAAAATAGCCACATAATTTGCCATCTAAACATCAGTTCTTCCCTTGACATGAATCAGAGGATAATTGCTCCCAAGTGGCAAAACCACAAGCATGGAAGTAAATGAACCATGATAAGAGTCTCCCATATTAAAAGCATCATAAAAGCCTGAACACAAAGCCTAGCAAGAGATGCCCGTCTCCACATGGCACAGCTTTGAGCAGGCTGCCTTCACCCCCCGGGTGCTGCCTGTGTTCTTCTACATGCTGGAATTCAGCCGCTTCGTGACAATATTCCAGACATGGAATTAACAGTTCTGAAAGATTTTAGGGATCAAAGGTTGCACCCTTCACAAGTTTTTTCATACTGAGGACATGATGAAGTAGTCTGGCTCTAGATGGGAAAATAGTTCAGATGACACTCAAAGGGGTTGTGGTCAGAGGAGGCAGCTGGGGAACTGGGACCATGGTTGGCGTCAGCCTCGCAGATCGGTCTCCCCTGCCCTGCCCTGCCCCGGGTGGGCTTTGCCCTCACACCCACACAGCCTCTGCAGAATATGCCTCCACCTTTCATCCCCAGGGCACGGGGTCTGCTGCTAACGCTTCTTAGGGATCTTGTGGATGGAGCCCCAAATACAGGAAAAACTACTATTTGTTCTGGAGTTAACTCAGACTTCAAACATTACGTGGAGTAATGAGAAACTTGTTAACTAGCACGTAGTCCTCCACGAGAAGTGAGCTGCAGAGTCCCAGCTCAGAGGCAGCCAGCCGTCCCCGGGCGAGCCAAAGGGCAGCATCCTCCCTGGGAGTGACAGAAAGTCAGCCTTTAAGCTTTGCAGACAGACAATGATTTTTTTTATAGATGGCACGTCCAGAGCTAGTGGTAGTTTCTCAGTTCCTGCGATAAAGTGGGATTGTTGCTGCTCTGTCTCTGCTGGTGATGGTGGAGATAGCTCTGCCGCCGCTGACTGGAGCTGTTGGGAGTGTTGCACATTCATTTTCCATTCTCTTAGCAGTGGGAATTAGGTACTCAGCACAGTACTTGCAAGACCCTAAACGACTTAGCTGTCAAAGCTGTATTTTCAGTGATTTTTCAGGTGTTTCAAAGACCCTTTTGACAACATGTGCCTGATTTCTTTAGGCACTATCAAAAATGCTGTCTTCTCTGGGGATGGCTGACTAAACAGAAGTCTCAACATTCATGTCATAAATATCTCGAGACAAGCCTGTTGATTCAGTGAAATGTGCGGTTGGCTCCTATTGTAAATGCATTCACAGAAAACCTCACACTGCGCTGCCGCTTGGGATTACTTGTGAGCAAAATAAATGACAAACATTTTGGGTTTTTTTTAAATAACATTTTGATACATGACAAAGTGGCTTTTCTTTTAATTTTACACCACATCATTTAAGATGACATGAAGCAACATAATTTGTTAAGACAAGATAAATAAAAATAAATAAATAAAAAGGCATTACAAGGAAAGCCAGTTCTGAAAGTTTGTTAGTTGGAAAAGTCTATAATTTAAATCAGAAATGTCTGGATTAGATTATTCTGACAAGCTAAAGGAGGCAAAATTTTGCTACACATTTATGAAGCAGAAACGAAATGGAGGGAAAACAATTTCTCCAGACTGAGAGGGTAGCTCTCAAAACCATCTGCTGCTGGATTGCAGTCCAGATCTGATAATGGCTTTGTAGCTCTGGGCAAGCCACGGACATTTACAATTTCAGATTCACTGATGATCCAGGCCATGAACCAGCAGGATCAACGAGAGCCCTCCGCAGCAGATTCAAATCATTAACCATCAGAGGGCAGGGGACATCAGTTCATACTTAAGATGATCTCTCCACTGAATAAAATCTCACACATTGGAAGATAAACCCAGTCACTGACCGCTTCTAGGAAACGTGAAAATCTCTCCACCTTAGCACGCAAAGCCACAGCTGTGATGGGGCAGATATACTTCATAGAAAATACAAACCAGCATCTCTGGAGCCAACCAGTCAACCAGAAATCAAACTAACTCAAGCAGAGCTTTTAATTCCAGCAAAGAATGAAGTCAAACATTTCCAACCAGAGCAGGGGAGATGCAGCTTATCTGATAGCTCCGGGGACAATTTACTTAACAGCAGTGCCAAGTCCCAGTCCCTCAGCTGAAGGCTGCTGTGCAGAGGTTGAAGCAGAGCCCTCCACCCTTCAGCTGTACTGGCCGAGATCTGTTTGGTAGAGTTGTAGGCTATTATCCCAATCTTTTTTTCCTGAAATTTTCATTAATTTCACCATGATGGGTGGAAAAATCACTGGAACAGATATTTTCCACAAGCAAAACTACACATTTCTAAGGGTCAGCATTTCCCACTGGAAACCTTTTACAAAATAAAATTAATTATAATATGGAGTTTGTGGAGTACTTTGAAGAAAAACAGTATTATTAAAACAATACTTGTCTAATACAAGTAATTATTATAATAAAACTTGAAGGATTATATGATTATATTTACATTATTGTATTACTTTATGTCTCAGAGGATCCTACTCATATTATAAAAAGTAAGTACTACAGAAGTGCAATTATTTCTGGATCTTAGCAGCTTTGCTAACCCCTTTGGGCTACATGTCAGATTAAAAAAAAAAACAAAACACTTTAACTATCCAGAGCCCTAAAAGCTTAAAGATCCAGGCTGTCAAAATTACACCCTCCTTACTCGTGTGTAAGTTGTGCTTATGGATAAATGGCAGCAGAATCCTGGCAGTGGCATTTTAACTGGGTGATTATAAATACAGTCATGCCAAAACTCAGCCCTGTGCTGTGAACAACGGCAAGTCTAACCTCTCAGGCAGCACTTCAGAAAACTCAGTCCTGACTGTTCTCCTAGTCAGGAGATAAAGTCCCTGGTTGTTTATCCTCAGGCAAAAAGAAGAGTAAGTCCCACTTGCTGAGATTTTAATGTCATGTTCTTGAAATTCTAGATATGTTGAGCGTGAGATTCAGCCTACTGCTTCATGCCCTTCGGCTCATGTAACGCCTTACTTTACAGCTTTCTTACAGATATATTTCAATTGGCAATATTCAAAATTTCCAAATGGAAAATAGCTTCTGGTATGTGAATATGGCCAAATCACAGGACAATTTTATTCCCACCAGTTGTTGCCACGCAGTGTGAATTACAGCTCATATTACTCCATACCATGGCTTGCAGAAATTTGGACCAAAACTTTAAAAATATTAATGTGTATGCAAATACAGTCTTACACATAAATCAAGGACACATACTTACTAATCTGGTGCTTTGGCTTTATGAAATGGTAGATCAAAGCAGAACAAATGAGAAGATGGAACCCAAATTAACACATTAACTGAAACAGAGCAGTCTCAGATCCTGGAAACCACTCTCTGTCTGGGTGTCACATATCCGATTACATTCCTCGTAACTCACATGACAGAACAGACTGAGAGAAGCTAGGATCCCCATTCCTACTCATCACCAGCTACTCATAGTAATTTTTTTCAGAGCACTAGTAATTATCCTTAAAGGAGAACAATTAAAATCCAGTGTAATTGGAAGTCTGGTTATGATTACAGATGAGTCAAACTGCTTTGGAAAACGAACACAGAACTGTTTGGAGCTCCATTGGTATTTTCTTAATCATGTCACTAAAATGGATACATAAAGTGAGTGCAGCTATACAGTGGGGTTTTCAAAAGCTCTCAGCACTAGTCACACTCTGCTCCTGGTAAAGTTGGTAGGGATTCTTTTCCCTTGAGTTTAACGGGAGCAGAATTATGCCAGAACTGAGCGTTTTTATGGTATCCAAACCTTATTTCGTAAGCAGCCAATTCTCCTGGCATTTCTTTATTTCTTTCTGGTGATCACGTAATCCTGACATTCTTTTCCTGTCCCAGTGGCAGCCCCAGGACTGGAGGTGCAGCAAGGCCTTGAGCCTGGAGGATACGGGGCAGGAGAGCTCTGCCCATCTCCATCCCCACAGGGACAAGACCCGATAGCAGCTGAGGCTCGGCATCGCAGGCCTGAGCCTGGATGCTGAGCTTGCTGCTGGGGGTAAAATCACTTCCTCCATGCTCAGGAGCGGTGCATCCCCCTGAGAAAGAAATCTAGAAAAGGAGGCAAGAAACCAGCATGGATGAACAAGAAGCTTCTAGCAGAGCTCAGGTGG